>Ga0310697_10002585_pt1 | contig 19006 bp, 14 predicted proteins | sample 172DNAGHGlowgp2_FD_203883 | JGI IMG/M metagenome (GOLD analysis project Ga0310697, IMG submission 203883) | Sheep rumen microbial communities from Palmerston North, Manawatu-Wanganui, New Zealand - 1728 DNA GHGlow gp2 (v2) (version 2) | ecosystem: Host-associated > Mammals > Digestive system >... | reverse complement strand
GCCGTGGTCTTCAACATCACCAGCCGGGAGCAGGTCATCCTCAACACCTGGTACGGCGGCGAGATGAAGAAGGGCATGTTCTCCATGATGAACTACTACCTGCCGCTGCAGGGCATCGCGTCCATGCACTGCTCCGCCAACACCGACATGAAGGGCGAAAACACCGCCATCTTCTTCGGCCTCTCCGGCACCGGCAAGACCACCCTTTCCACCGACCCGAAGCGGCTCCTCATCGGCGACGACGAGCACGGCTGGGACGACAACGGCGTCTTCAACTTCGAGGGCGGCTGCTACGCCAAGGTCATCAACCTGGATAAGGATTCCGAGCCCGACATCTACAACGCCATCCGGCGGAACGCCCTCCTCGAGAACGTGACGTTGGACGAGAACGGCAAGATCGACTTTGCCGACAAGTCCGTCACCGAGAACACCCGGGTCAGCTATCCCATCGAGCACATCGAGAACATCGTCAAGAAGGTGCGCCCCATCTCCGCCGGTCCCGACGCGAAGAACGTGATCTTCCTGTCCGCCGACGCCTTCGGCGTGCTGCCCCCCGTGTCCGTGCTGACGCCGGATCAGACCAAGTACTACTTCCTTTCCGGCTTCACGGCGAAGCTGGCGGGCACTGAGCGCGGCATCACCGAACCCACCCCCACCTTCTCCGCCTGCTTCGGCCAGGCCTTCCTGGAGCTCCATCCCACCAAGTACGGTGAGGAGCTGGTGAAGCGCATGGAGAAGTGCGGCGCCAAGGCGTATCTCGTGAACACCGGGTGGAACGGCTCCGGCAAGCGCATCTCCATCAAGGACACCCGCGGCATCATCGACGCCATCCTGAACGGCGACATCCTCACCGCGCCCACCAAGATGATCCCCTACTTCAACCTGGAGGTGCCCACGGCCCTGCCCGGCGTGGATCCCAAGATCCTCGATCCCCGGGACACCTACGCCGATCCCGCCATCTGGGAGGAGAAGGCCAAGGACCTGGCCGGCCGGTTCATCAAGAACTTCAAGAAGTATGAGACCAACGAAGCCGGCAAGGCCCTGGTTCCCGCCGGTCCCCAGCTCTAAAACTCAATCTGCGCGAAAAGGGATCATGGTAAAAGCCACGATCCCTTTTATCATGCTTGTGCTTTTTCCCAAACGGCAGGGAAAAGAGCCTTATCCCCTGGCCTGCTCGACGAGCCAGGAGAACAGGGGGTCCATGTTCGTGAGGCCGTCGGGGTTGCGGTAGGCCCGCTCCGGGTGCCACTGAACGGCCAGCAGCGGGTAGCCGGGCTGCTCGAAGGCCTCGATCATGGTGACGCCGCAGCCGGTCCAGGACGCGGTGGCCACGAAGGGCTCGGCCAAGCCTCCCTCCGGGATGCATTGGTGATGATAGCTGTTCACCATGAGTTCGGTCCCGCCGGTGAGCCGGTTCAGCAAGCTCCCCTCGGTCACGGCCACGGGATGCTCCGCGCCGGCGGTGTGGGTGGCGCCGCACCAGGTGGGGATGTCCTGGATGAGGGTGCCGCCGAAGGCCACGTTCAGCACCTGGAGTCCCCGGCAGATGGCCAAGGCGGGCTTGCCCGTCTTCCAATACTTCTCGATGAGCTGCAGCTCCAGGGCGTCCCGGTCCTGGTCGATGTGGACGGTGTCGTTCAATATTTCCTGGCCGAAGCGGGCCGGGTCCACGTCTACGCCGCCGGTGAGCAGGAGCCCGTCCGCCACCTGGATCAGTTCGTCCAGCCCGAAGGAGTTGCCCACGATCACGGGCACGCCGCCGGCCTTCACCACCGCGTTCACATACTCATGGTTCAGCCGGACCACGTTCAAATCCCCCACCATCAGGTTGCTGGTGGTCACCAAGATCAACGGTTTCTTCATCTTGCGCCCCTCCCGTCCTTTCTTTATTCATATTGTACCTTGGTCTCCGATCGTTGTAAAGCCTCTGTTAACCTTGATTCGGTTTCGTTGACAGGGGTTTGTCCGGGGGCTATAGTGGGTGTACATTGGAGAAAAGAGGGATATTGAGCATGAAGAAGATGAAGACAAGAGACGTGGCCCTGGTGGGCCTGTTCGCGGCGTTGACGGTGATCTGTTCCTGGATATCCATCCCCCTGGGGCCGGTGCCCGTGACGCTGCAGACCTTCGCGGTGTTCCTGGCGGCGGCGCTGCTGGGCAGCAAGCGCTGCACCTGGGCGGTGCTGGTGTACATCCTGCTGGGCGTGGCGGGGCTGCCGGTGTTCTCCGGATTCAAGACGCTGAACCCCCTGACCTTCGGCTACGTGCTGGGTTTTTTGCCCCTGGGGCTGCTGACCGCGGCGTCGGAAAAGCTGTTTTCGAAGACCAAACTGGCCCTGCCTTTGGGCATGGTCCTGGGGCTGTTGGCGTGCTATTTCATCGGCACGGTCTGGTTCTACTACGTCATGCATTTTCGGGGCACGGAATACGGCTTCGGAAAAATTCTGAGCCTGTGCGTGGTCCCCTTCATCGTGCCGGATCTGGTCAAACTGGGCCTCGCCTACTTCCTGTCGCAAAAGCTGGGAAAGTTTGTAAAATAAAACCGTTCTTCATACTTTTGCAACGTTTTGGACGAATATGGGGTGTTTAATAGCAGTAGCAGAAACAAGGAGAACAGGCGTATGAAAAAAACTTTCAATATACTATTTACCCTGCTGCTCCTGCTGACCGGCTGTCACAGCGCCCCGGCGGCGGAGCAGCCGGCAGCAGCCCCCCAGCCCACGGTCAGCGTGACAGTGATGGAGGTCCAGGCCTATACCGCCGCGCCTACGGATCTGTCCCTCCCGGACCTTACGCCCGCGCCTGTCCCGGAGGAAGACGACGGGGCGGCCGAGGAGCGGATCGTGGGCCACTGCATCAGCATTTTGGACGCCCTGCCCTATCGGGCTGACCTCACCGGGGACGGTCAAACAGAAACGGTGGACCTGGTCGCCCTCCCGGGGGAGACGGACGGACAGCCCCGCTGGACGGTGTCCGTGCAGAAGGGCCAGGAAACGAAGCTGTTCCAGACCGACGTCCCGGAAGACATGCCCTGCGATCTGTTTGCGGGGGACCTGGACGAGAACGGGCAGTACGAGCTGTTCTTCCACGGGGATCTGGCCTCCAGCGACTATCTGATCTACGCTTTCCGCAGCGATCTGAGCGTCCTGCTCTTCGAGCCGGACGACCGGTTCGTCCGCTGGGGCGAGGCGGGCGAAAGCTCCGTCTTCGCCGGCTCCATCGAGGGCTTCGAGGACGGACACATCATTGTGGCGGGCGCGGTGGACATGCTGGGCACCCACTGGGGCGTCAGGACCCTGGCTTTGGGCGAAGACGGCGTCATCGGCCCCGTGAGCGCGGTGTGGACCTTCGACGAGGACATGGAGCTGGCCCTGACGGTGAAGAAAGAGCTGACCGCCTATGCGGCCCGGGCCCGCAAGGACCCCGGCGAAGCCTTCACCCTGGAACCCGGGACGAAGATCGTCCCCGTCTGCAGCGACGGATGCGCCCGGTTGTGGTTCGAGACCGACAGGGGCAAGAGCGGCGTGCTGCTGCTCACCCCCGACGAGGAGGACATGTGGCTCATCGACGGGGTCCCCGAAGCGGAATACTTTGAAGAATTACCTTATGCAGGATAGGAGACAGCTATGAAAACCTTTTTGAAGATACTGCTGACAGCGGTGATCCTGGCGGGCCTTGGCTACGGCGGCTGGTGGGCGTATAACCGCTACTTCGCGGAGGCCCCCAAGGAGGGCACCGTCTACGTTCAATCCGTGTCCGCCATCACGGGCGTAGGTCCCGCCGGACGCACCAGCCGATACAGCGGCGTGGTGGAGGCCAAGAATGTCATCGAGGTGAACCCGGACAAGGATCTGACCGTGAAGGAGTGCTTTGTTTCCGCCGGGGACAAGGTGGAGGCAGGCGCGCCCCTGTTCAGCTACGACGTGGCCAGCATGGAGATCGCCTATGAACAGCTGCAGCTGGACATCAAGGGATTGGAGAACGGCATCCAGACCGGCCGGGAGAAGGTGGAGAGTCTGAAAAAGTACCTGGCGCGGGTGGCCGAGTTCAAGAAATACGAAGTCCAGGTGCAGATTCAGACCGAGGAGCTGGAGATCCGCAAGAAGGAATACGACCTTGCCGGCAAGCGCGAGCAGGCGGAGGACATGGCCGCAGCCCTGGAGAACACCGTGGTCTGCTCCCCCGTGACAGGCAAGATCCGCTCCGTCAAATCCTCCGACGGTACCGGCGGCCAGGATTACTACGGAGAGGGGACCCAGAGCAACGCCTACATCACCATCGTGGCCGGCAACGATTACTGCGTGAAAGGCACGGTCTCCGAGCAGACCATCCACACCCTCCAGGAGGGTATGCCTGTTCGGATCACCAGCCGGGTGGACGACAGCCGGTGGCAGGGCCGCATCTATCGAATCAACACCGAGGAGGCCAAGCAGAGCGGCAGCCGGTACTACTACGACGGCGGCGGCGAACAGGCCAGCAAGTATGAGTTCTTCGTGGAGCTGGACACCAGTGAGGGCCTGCTCATGGGCCAGCACGTGTATATCGAGCCCGGCGCCGGGGACGATGACGCCGAAGACGGGCTGCTGCTGCCCCTCTACTACGTGGTGGAAACGGAGGACGAACCCTTCGTCTACGCCGCCGACGAAAACAACCGCATCGAAAAGCGGCCCGTCGTGTTGGGCGAACGAAATGAGGAACAGGGCACCGTGGCCATTTTGGAGGGGCTCAGCTTCCTGGATCGGATCGCCTTCCCGGACGAAAGCGTCCAGGTGGGCATGGCCGCCTCCGAGACCGCCTACGTGCCCGACGACATGGGCATGGACATGGGCGAACTGGGCGGCATGGACCTGCCCGATATGCCCGATATGCCGGATATGGATATGCCCGAGGCAGACATGCCGGAGGAGGTCCCGGCGGAAGGAGCCGCGGGATGATCATCGAGCTCGAACACATCGAAAAGACCTACGGGACCGGGACCAACAAGGTGCCGGTGCTCCATGATGTGAATATGCAGGTGGAAGCGGGGGAATATATCGCCATCATGGGCCCCTCGGGCTCCGGCAAGAGCACCCTCATGAACATCCTGGGCTATCTGGACGTGCCCTCCGGCGGCGTCTACCGCTTCGACGGTGAGGACAACGCCAAAGCCGGGGACGCCCGCATGGCCCGCATCCGCAACGAAAAGATCGGGTTCGTGTTCCAGAGCTTTCATCTCATGCAGCGGCGGCGGGCCTGGGAGAACGTGGCCCTGCCCCTGATGTACGGCAACGTTCGCCGCAGCGAACGCAAACGCCGAGCCGAGGAAGCGCTCAAGCAGGTGGGATTGGAGGACCGCATGAGCTTCTACCCCAACCAGCTCTCCGGCGGTCAATGCCAGCGGGTGGCCATCGCCCGGGCCATCTGCACCCGGCCCAGGCTTCTGCTGGCCGACGAGCCCACGGGTGCCCTCGATTCCAAGGCCGGACAGCAGATCATGGACATCTTCGACGAGCTTCACAGCCAGGGCATGACCATCGTCATGATCACCCACGAGCACGCCGTAGCCGACAGGGCCCCCCGGCGGCTCTACATCTACGACGGCTATCTTCGGGAGGAGGCGGGCCAATGAAAGCGCTGTTGAAAACCCTGCTGATCCTGGTCATCGTCGCCGGTCTGGCGGCCGGGGGCATCTACGGCTACAGCCGCTACACCCTGAGCCAGCCCTGCGAGGTCCAGCCCGTGGGCAACTGGCTCCTGGAGTATTCCCCCAATCAAACCTATCTGGGGGGCAGCGTCACCTCCGGTCAAAGCCTGATCCTCTATCGGGACCGGGATCGGACACCCCTGGAGATCTACGTTACCGAAGGGCAGACCATCCGTGCGGGGGATCCTCTGATCCGCTACGACACCACCAAGGACAACCTGGACCTGGATGAAAAGCTCCTGGCCCGACAGAAGCTGTACGACAGCCTCCAGCCCCTTTATAAGGAGTACGCATACTACGCTTTCCAGCCCTACGAGCGTACCATGCCCACGGCTACGCCCACGTTCACGCCCACGCCCCGAAACTATCAGGGGACCGGTGCGGATGCCCGCGGGGGTCTTTCGGCACAGCGGCTGTCTGCGCCGGTGCAGCGGGACCTGGTGCGGATCGATCTGGACGGCGACGGCAGCGAAGAGAGGCCCTATCGGTATCGGCTCTCCGCCACGTCCACTCTGTCGGACCCCATTCCCGAGTCGCTTTTGACCGGCTTGCAGGCCGCCGCTGCTGTAACGCCGGTCCACGCCTGGTTCGAGACGGATTTGGGGTACCTGTATATCATTTTTTTACCCCCGGACGCCGCCAGCGGCCGGATCAACGCGCGCTTTGCCGCCATGACGGAAAAAGCTGCGCCTACGGGAGAGGTCGATCTGAACGAGCTTCGGCCCGCCTCCGGCAGCGGCACCCTGAAGGACCCCTATATCTTCCCCTATACCGAGGGGGAGACGATCCCCGGACCGTTCCTGGCCCAATACTGCCGGGAGGCAGGCGCCCTGGGCGCGTATCTGTATGTGGAGCTCCAGGGCCGGAAGCTGACCGTGGCTGCGGACTTCACCAGCATGGGGACCTATATCCTCCGGCTGAAAGCCACGCCCGTGTCCACCCCCACGCCGTCCCCCACACCCACGCCTACGCCTACGCCGTCCCCTACGCCGGAGCCTACGCCCACCGCCACGCCGGAGGGCTGGATTGAGGACGCGGAGCCCTATGAACCGCCCCTCTATTATGGGGCTATGGGCCGGGCGGAACGGCTGGCATACGTGGAGCAGCTGGCTCAGCAAATCCGGGACGGGGAACTCCAGTATCGGCAGCTGTGCCACGACATCGCCCTGCTGACGGCCTCCGCAGAGAACGGCACTCTGAACAGCGCCATCGACGGGGTGGTCGCCAAGCTTATCCCCGACGCCAAGGCCGGGGAACCCATGCTGGAGATCCGGGGCGGCAGCGGCAAGAGCGTCATCAGCTGCATGCTGGGCGAGACGGACCTCAATAAATACCCGGTGGGCACGGAGCTCACGGGGTTCAGCTACGACATCGGCAGCGAAATCACCGCCCGGGTGACCTACGTGGGATCCATGCCCGTCACGGACAACTATTCCAACGGCGGCAACCCCAACTCCTCGGGATACACCATGCTCTTGGAGGTCCAGGGGGACACGGAGCTGCCCCTCTACAGCTACGTGGAGTTCACCTCCTTCGAGCCCCTCTCCAAGTCCGGCACCATCTATCTCTACGAGGCTTTCGTCCGGGAGATCGACGGCCAGGACTGCATCTTCGTGGCCCGGGACGGGATCCTCCATAAGGTGCCGGTCCACACCGGGCGGCGGGTCATGGAGTATATCGAGCTGGTCGGCAGCGACCTCACCCGGGAGGACTACATCGCCTTCCCCTACGGCAAAACCGTTCGGGACGGGGCTTCCGTGGTGATCACGGACGGCAGCTGGTAAGGAAAGGAGGTCGCTATGCTGGAAAACTTCAGAGAAGCCTTCGACGGCATCTGGTCTCACAAGCTCAGGAGCGCCCTCACCATGCTGGGCATCATCATCGGCATCGCCTCCATCATCGCCATCTCCTCCACCATCATGGGCACCAACGAGCAGATCAAGCAGAATCTGGTGGGCGCAGGGAACAACACCGTGGAGGTGGCCCTCTATCAGGGGGACTACGTGCTGGACCCCAGCTATCAGCAGGTGCCGGAATACGTGACGCCCCTCGACCCGTCCATCCTGCCGGAGATCCTCAAGATCAAGCAGGTGGAGGACGCCAGCCTCTTCTACCGCCGGGACGCCTACGGCATGATCTGGTATGGGGCGGAGGGTCTGAACCAGGGGTCTGTCTACGGGGTGGACGAACATTTCATGTCCGTCAACGGGTACGTGATCCGCAGCGGGCGCGGCTTTCTCCCGGAGGACTTCACCGGGTTCAGGAAGGTGGCGCTCATCGACAGGACCGTGTCTGAGACGCTGTTCATGGGCAAGAACCCGGTGAACAAGACCATTGAAATCATGTCGGAGCCCTACGTGGTGGTAGGCGAGTTTACCCAGAACAGCGCCTTCACCCCCACCATCACCTCCATCAGCGACTATTTCACCTACACTGACCATTCCGGCGGCAAGGTGCTGATCCCCGCCTCCACCTGGCCCGCCCTGTTCGCCTACGACCAGCCCAGCAGCCTGGTGGTCCGGGCCGGCAGCACCGACGACATGACCGAGGCCGGGAAGCAGACCGCCGCCATCCTGAACAAGACCCTGACCGGGTCCGGGGACGTGACCTACAAGAGCAAGGATCTGCTGGAGCAGGCCAAGAAGCTCCAGGAGCTGAGCAGCGCCACCAACCGACAGCTCATCTGGATCGCCAGCATCTCCCTGCTGGTGGGCGGCATCGGCGTCATGAACATCATGCTGGTGTCCGTCACGGAGCGGACCCCGGAGATCGGCCTTAAGAAGGCCCTAGGGGCCCGGAAGCGGAAGATCTCCGCCCAGTTCCTCACGGAGGCGGGCGTGCTCACCTGCATCGGCGGCATCCTGGGCGTATTGGTCGGGATCGGCCTTGCTTACATGGTCAGCCGGGTCTCCGGCGTTCCCATCTTCATCAGCTGGTACATTGTGGCGGCCACGGTGATCTTTTCCTTCGTGGTGGGCCTTTTCTTCGGCGCCGTCCCCGCCGTCCAGGCAGCCCGTCTCAACCCCATCGACGCGCTGCGGCGGGAGTAGACCTTATTCTGTTTGCACAGAGCAGCCGGGAGAGCGTGCCTCTTCCGGCTGTCGTCTGCAGAGAAAAAACGGCATACGATTGACTCCGGATTCAGATGATGCTATACTGAATTATCTATCTGCCGAGGCGTTTTTCATGGTATTTTCGGGACTGACATTCCTGCTGCTGTTCCTGCCGACCCTGCTCATCCTGTATTTTTTGAGCAGGGATCTTCGCTGGCGCAACGGCGTGCTGGTGGTCTTTTCCCTGGTGTTCTACGCCTGGGGCGAGCCGGTCATGGTGCTGCTGCTGTTGGCCACCACCCTGTTCAACTACCTCGTCGCCCTGGCCATGGATCGGACCGCCGGTCCCCGAGGGAAAAAGCTGTGGCTCATCCTGGCCGTGGCGGGTTCCCTGGCAGGCCTTCTTTACTTCAAATATACCGGCTTCTTCCTGTCCAACCTGTCCAAGCTCCTGGGCGTCGAGATCGCCTTCACCGCCCCCCGGCTGCCCATCGGCATCTCCTTCTATACCTTTCAGATCCTGACCTACACCGTGGACGTGTACCGGGGCAAGACCTCGGTCCAAAAGAACTTCGTCCGCCTGCTGCTGTACGTGAGCTGCTTCCCCCAGCTCATCGCCGGACCCATCGTCCAGTACGGGGACGTGGCGGCGGCCCTGGAAGAGAGGAGCACCACCGCCGACGACTTCATCGACGGCATGCGTCGTTTTTTGCTGGGCCTGGGAAAGAAGGTCATCCTGGCCAACATCTGCGGCAGCATTCTGCTGGAGTGCCTGCCGGACGGAGCGGCCCCCGGGTCCGTGGTGGGTGCCTGGGTCAGCGCCATCGTCTACTCCCTCCACCTGTACTTCGACTTCTCCGCCTACTCCGACATGGCCATCGGCTTGGGCCGCATTTTGGGCTTCACCTACAAGGAAAACTTCAATTACCCCTACTTCTCCGTCTCCCCCACGGATTTGTGGCGGCGATGGCACATCTCGCTGGGCAGCTTCTTCCGGGAATACGTCTATTTTCCCCTGGGCGGCAGCCGCAAAGGCAAGGCCCGGTACTATCTGAACCTGCTGATCGTGTGGGCGCTGACGGGCCTTTGGCACGGAGCCGCCTGGAACTACGTGCTCTGGGGCCTCTACTGGTACGTGCTGCAGATCGCCCACAAATCTGTGGAGAAGCCCTGGGCCAGGATGCCCCTCTTCCTCCAGTGGCTGTTCAACTTCGTGCTGACCATCATCGGCATGATGGTCTTCTACTATAATGATCAAAGCGCGCTGCTGGTCCATGTGGCCGCCATGTTTGGCGGCGGCGTAGGCTGGATGGACGAGGGCATTCTCTCGGTACTGCGGCAGTACGCCCTGTTTTTGCCCATCGCCTGCGTGGGCGCGGCACCCATCGTCCCCCGGCTGAAAAAGCTGGCTGAAAACCGGCCCTGGCTCACCCTGCTCGGCACCGTGTTCGCGGTGGCGGTGGGGCTGTTGTCCCTCCTGTTCCTGATTCGGCAAAGCTACAACCCCTTCATCTATTTCAGGTTCTGAGCATATGAAACGCAAGCTGTCCTTCCTGCTCCTATACGGTTCCCTGGTCCTCTTCGGAGGGCTGGGAGCGTTGCTGCTGATTTTCGGCGAAAAGGCCCCCCACGCCTCCCTGGCGGAGAACCGGATGCTGGCCGGATTCCCGGCGTTTTCCTGGGCCACCGTGAAGGACGGCTCCTTTATGCTGGGCCTGGAGGATTACCTCAGCGACGCCGTGCCCGATCGGGAGGTCTTCGTAGCCGGGGCCGACGGCATCATGGACCGACTCTCCCTCCATCGGGAGGCGGAGACTGCCGCTGACGCGGAAGCGGAACTGGCCGCCCAGCTGGCCGCCTTCGCTCAGGAGAACCAGACCCAGGACGATCAGCAAGAGATGGCCGCCTTCAGGGCCACCCCCTCCCCCGTTCCCACGCCTGCGGCCACGCCGGAACCCACTCCCGACAATCAGTCGACGGACGCCGCCCCGGAGGCTGACCCCACCCCCCTGCCGGAAAAGGACCTCTCCGGCATCCCCACCTGTTATTTCACCATGACCCAGGCGGACGGCTTTGTGAACAAGGTCTACACCTTCTCTCCGGAGAACATCCGGCGGGCTGTACGCATGCTGAACGCCTATCGGGCGGTGCTGCCCGAGGACGGCCACGTATTCTTCGCCCAGCCCCCCTTCCCGGGCCTGGCCTTCCAGCTTCAGGACGGTACCTGCACCGGCTGGGGCGGGGATTTGGAGGACACCATCAACGAATACAGCAATGACGGCGTGTACATGGTCAGCGTCCAAAAGGTCCTGGAGCAGCATCTGCTGGACGGGGAATACCTGTACTTCAAGACCGATCACCACTGGACTCCCCGGGCCGCCTGCTACACCCTGAACGCCATTTTGGCCGCCCACGGCATCGACCCCAAGCCCTATGACAGCTACGCCTTCCACGTGAACCGCTCCTTCTACGGCAGCGCCTCTCTGGGCAACCCCAACATCCGCAACGGCATGAAGCCGGATACCCTGGAGGTGCTGGTCCCTGACACGCCGGTGAAAGGCTATCGCGTCTTTTGGGACAGGAGCGAGGTGGATGCGCCCCTCATCAACAACAACTTCGGCAATTACATGGTCTTCCTGGGCGGCACCCAGGGCCCCTGGCGCCGGTTCGAAACGGGCGTGGACATGGATCGCAGTTGTCTGCTCATCGGAGACTCCTTCTCCAATTGCTTCGTCCCCTTCCTGGTGCCCTACTACGGCACCGTCCACTCCTGCGACGTGCGGCCCGGCAACTTCGATGAGGTCAACATCCGCTGGAGCATTTCGGAGTACATCCGGGAGAACGGCATCGACGATGTGTACATCGTGTACTCCACCGCCAACGGGGTGAACACGGTTCATATCATGGAAAACCTGCTCCGATATCTGTAAGAGGCTGCCTATGGAACAGAACGCGCAACGAAACAAGCTTCCTCTGCTGGGCATGATCGTCACCACAGCGCTGGTGCTGGGGGGTCTCTGCGCCCTGCTTTGGTGGTCAAATCACCGGTGGTCGGTCTATGCCCGCCGGGCTGCGGCCGCCGCGGAACAGGGGGACTGGTCCCTGGCCGAGCGCTGGGGCCATAAGGCCGAAAACGCCGGCGCTGCGGACGTGCTGAACGAGATCGCCGCCCAAAAGGCCGACGCCCTGTTCGAAGCGGGGGATTACGCCGCCGCCCGGGCCCTGTACGGGGAGTTGAACGATGCCCGTCAGGTCATGGCCTGCACTTATAAGCAGGCGGAAGCGTCGGAAGCCGCCGGAGACCTGATCGCCGCCCGGGACGGATTTCTGTCCGCCGCCGGGTACGAGGACGCCCTGGTGCGGGCCGACCGCTGCCGCTATGCTTTGGCCGAGGCAGCTTTGGCCGCCGGGGAACGGCAGGCTGCCTTCGACGGGTTCCTGGCCCTGGGCGACTTTGAAGACGCGCCCCAGCGGGCCAGAGCTTTGGCCGTGGCCATCACCGGCCAGGCCGACGAAGAAAAGGCTTTGCTCTACGCCCAGGGGTACACCCCTGAAAGCCTGTCCCTCCAGGAGCAACTTCAGCAAAAGCGAGACGAGCTTCAGAGCCGCCGCCTTGCCGCCGGGCACGGGCACGCCGCCTTTTTGGCCGCGGACGGCACCGTGAAGGCCGCCGGAGACGATAGCTTCGGTCAGTGCGCCGTGGACGGCTGGCAGAACGTGACCGCTTTGGCTGCCGGATACGCTCACACCCTGGGCCTCACCGCCGACGGGCGGGTGCTGGCCGCCGGGAACGACGAATACGGCCAGTGCGATGTGCGCGAATGGACCGACGTGGCGGCAATCTGCTGCGGCCCCTGGGACAGCTACGGGATCACCCGGGACGGGACTCTGCTCCACGCCGGGTTCCGGGACTTGTCCGCCCTGTCAGGCTGGACCATGCTCAGCGCCGTCAGCGCCGGGGATGGAGTCCTGTTCGCTCTTCGGGGAAACGGGTCCCTCCTCAGCAGCCAGCCGGATCAGGCCCAAAGCTGGCAGGACGTGATCGATCTGGCCGCCGCGGGGCATACCCCTGCAGGCCTCAAGCGGGACGGCTCCCTCCTGACAGCCGGCCGGGATCTGTCCGATTGGACGGACGTGGTCGCCATCGACAGCAGTGCCTCCCTGCTGGTGGGCCTGCGCCTGGACGGAACGCTGCTCGTGGAGCCCCTGCTGATGGCAGACGAAGAGCTTCTCGCCGCCCTGCGGGCAGAGCAGAATGTGATCGGAATCTCCGCGGCTGGCACCTATGTGCTCCTCCTCCACGAGGACGGCTCTCTCACCGCCCCCCACGCTCCCTTCGACATCTCCCCCCTTACGGCTCCTCAAAGTTAAGATTGACAAACGCCCCTCCGGAGGCTATAATACGTATGCTGATTTTGTGCCTGTAGCTCAGCTGGATAGAGCGTTAGACTCCGACTCTAAAGGCCGCACGTTCGAACCGTGTCAGGCACGCCAAAACAAAAGGCCCCCATTCGGGGGTCTTTTGTTTTACGCACGCTTGCGTGCGGGTTCGAACGCCGTTCCCGTATGCCGCCTACGCGGGATAGATCGTCTCCAGTTCCTCCCTCAGCATCTGCACATACTGCTCCGCCAGGGGGGACCGCTGCTGGCGCTTCTTTTCCAGCAGGATCATGGAGTAGCTGATGCCCGGCAGGGGCAGGATGCGCAAATGGTATTTCTCATTCAGATCGTTCGGTAGCTGACAGCCGATGGACACGAAGGTGCCCTTGCTCACCAGTTGGTGCTTGGCTGTCCGATCGTTCACCGTGGCGACGCGCTTTCTGTCTATGGGAATGAGATGCCGCAGGTTCGGATGGTCAAGGAAAACCCGATGGGTATAGTCTACAAAAGGATAGGCAGAGAAATCCGCCGGCGTCACATTCTCCTTAGCATACAGAGGATTGTTCGGCCCGCAGCGCAGCACCACTGGGATTTCCTTCAGCACGGTGACGGAAAGGCCTTTGGTGGCCGCCAGGTCTGTGAAGGACGGTACGTTGTCCGGCATCATTACGCCCAACTGCACATCATAGTCCGAAAGGATTACGGAACCGAAGTCCGTTCTGCCGTCGTTGGTCAAAGAGAAATCCAGCTCCGCCTCCCCCTGATACTGCAAGGATAGGCGCTCGTAGGCTCGAAAGATTGGTTCATACGCGAAACCGCCGATGCGGAGGCGGTTGACCTCGGGGTTGAGGTTGATCTGCAGTATCTCCTGATAGCTGTCCCACATCTGACGGGCCTGCTCGATGACGATCAGACCCTTCTCCGTCGGGACCACGCCATGATTGTTCCGGTTGAAAACCACAAAGCCCAATTCCTCCTCGAGGGAGCGGATGCTGTTGCTCAGATTGGGCTGGGTGATAAACAGATTCGCTGCGGCCTTGGACATGGAGCCGGTGCGATAGATTTCCAGAACGTATTGCAGCTGAGAGGTATTCACCGTATTCTCCTCCTTATGTGGGCACCTTTGTATTATATCATAAAAAGGCAGCACGGGTATGCTGCCTTTACGGAAAACCGGAAACGGATCAAACAGGCGGGAAGAAGATCATCACCCAGGGGATGGTGGCGAGGGTCATGAGGATGGCGGGGATCCAGCCCATGCGCAGCAGGTCCTTCTGCCGATAACCGCCCAGCTGCATCATATAGGGCACGGCCACGGTGGAGAGCGGCGTCAGATAGCTGATGAAGCAGGCGGTGCTCACCAGGTAGATGAGGCCGACGGGGTTCCAGCCGTAGGTCTTGCAGATCAGGAACACCATGGGACTCAAAGCGGTCACCAGCGCCGTATTGCTCATGAACTGGGTCACGATGAACGAGATGAGCCACAGCACGATGACGGCCAGCCAAGGATTGGGATTGGTGCCCAGGATCTTTTGGGTGAAGGCCGTGATGACATCGCCGGCGCCGGAGTTGGTGATGGCCGTGCCGAGGCCCAGGGCGCCGATGAGCAGGAAGATGGGGGACATCATGATGCCGCCGAGGGCTTCCTTCTCGCTGAGCACGCCGGTGAGTATCTCCAACAGAGCGCCGATCACGCAGATAGCCCAGGTGGGCACGGGAATGCGGCTGCTGAACAGCATGCACACCACCACGGCCAGGAAGATCCCATAGCCGAAGGCCTCACGAACGGGGCTCAGGGGCTGCTGCTCCTTCATGGCCACCTTGCGGGCCTCATCGGACTGTTTGGCATCCGCATCCGTGGGGGCGAATCGGGGGCAGACGAACGCGCCGCAGATGATCGCCACCAGGATGGAGGGGAACTTCACAATGAAGAAATCAAACATCTTGGCGGCATAGCCCGTAATGCCGAAAGCCTGGATATAGGAGTTGGTCATGATATAGTTGGATGCGCCGGCGCCGATGGGCAGGGCCGTCACGGAAGTGATGGCGATGAGGGCGATGGAGAAAAGGCCGGCGGCGGGACTCTTGCCGGTCCGGCTGCAGAAGTCCATGACCAGGGGCGCGCAGATGGAGAAGATGACGATGGCGCTGGGCATGACCTGGGCCACGGCGAAGGTGACCAGGCAGTACCCCAGCATACCCTTGGTGAACGAGCCGCCGGCCACCTTATAGACCAGGTTGGTGACCTTGTGGATCATCTGGGTCCGATTCAGACCCGCAGCGATCACCATCATGGCGCCCATGATGATGACGGAGTTGTTGGAGAAACTGCTCAACGCCTGTTCCGGGGTCAGGCATCCTGTCACGGTCAACGCTAAAAGGCTGGTCATGCTGACGAGGGCCAAGGGCCACTTGTTCAGCATATAGCAAACGATGGTGAGGGCAAAGATGATTAGACAAATGGTTGCTTGAGTCATATGCGTTCTCCTTTTCTTATTTATATTACAGATGCTTTATTTCATCTGCTCCTTCACATAGTTCGGGTCGATCTGCGCGGGGATCGGGCAGGCATAAGGCGCATTCTGCGTCCGACGCTTGAGCTCAGCCCAGGCGGCCTGCACCGTGTCCGGGCTGTGGTAGAGATCCACGGCGGAGCCCGCGATCACCTGACCGGCATAGAGCATGGCCTTGTGCGCAAAATTGCTCTTGCCGCAGGCCACCGCCTGCCAGGAATGGGCAACCGTGCCCACCGGCCAGGCTGCCGTGGTGACCTGGGACACAGGACAGACCCAGCTCACGTCCCCCACATCCGAGGAGGCCGGGATCGGCGCGTCGCTGGGAACATAGGGCATGACCTCCTCCGAAATGGGCTTTTCCACCCACCTTTGCTGGGGAAGCTGGGTCTTCATGAGGGCTTCAGCAAGGGCTCGGTCCGGCCCGTCGTTCTTCGGACAGGGCGTTTCGATCAGATTTCGATACATGACCTCATCCAGCGCCGCGTTGGGAACGGTATTGCTGGTCGCCTTCAAGAACTCGATCTTCGCCTCCGTGCCGGTCATGAGGGCCGCCCCCCGGGCGATGTTGTCCAGTCTCTTCTGGATGTCGATCACCATGGGCGTGAAGGGGGCGCGAATCTGATAGATCCCGGAAGCATGGGCCTGGACCACATTGGGGGCAAGCCCGCCCGTATCCGTGATGGCGTAATGCACCCGAGCGGCGGAGGGGATATGCTCCCGCAGAAATTGAATGCCCATGTTCATGAGCTCCAGGGCGTCCAGGGCGCTGCGTCCACGTTCGGGCGCCGCCGCCGCATGGGCGGCCTGGCCGGTGAAGCTGTAGCGGATCATGCAGTTGGCCAGTAAGGAGCCGGGCATGACGGCGTTTGCATAGGCCGGATGCCAGGTAAGGGCAAAATCCAATTTGTTGAAGCAACCTTCCCTTGCCATGAAGGTTTTGCCGCTTCCGCCCTCCTCCGCGGGGCAGCCGAAGTACATCACCGTGCCGGGAAGCCCGTTTTCCTCCAGGTATTTCTGAATGCCCACCGCCCCGATGAGCGAACCTACGCCCAGCAGATTGTGCCCGCAGCCATGGCCGTTTCCACCGGCCGCCACAGGCTTTTTCTCCGCGATCCCGGCGACCTGACTAAGCTCGGGCAAGGCGTCGAATTCGCCCAGGATGCCGATGACGGGCTTGCCCGCGCCCCAGGAAGCGCAGAAGGCCGTTTCCAGCCCCGCCAGGTTCCAGCTGATGGAAAACCCATTCTCCGCCAACGCATCCGCCAAAACCTTCGAAGAATGCTTTTCCGTGAACCGCACCTCCGGATGATCCCAAACGTCGTCGCTCAGGCCGTAGTAGTACGCTGCGTTTTCGGATAAGAATCGCTGCATCTCTTGTTTGTTCAAGGGGAGCCTCCTTTCGTTCGTTCCAGTGCGTTTTCACAAAAAGGACGTATTTGTAACTTCATTTTCACATTAGCAGATTGCATGGGCAAAACGCAAAGGTTTTCTGGCGGATATCAGACAATCGTATGGCGGTATAAATGATTCCCGGCAGCCTTTTGAAACAGGCATAGAAAAAGCCCGATCCGGGATGGCCGAATCGGGCTGTTGTTGAGTATACTTCCACTTTTCTGATTCTGGTTGAAAGTATTGATCTGACCATATTCCTGAAAGCTCCAAGAAGCTGATATCGTTATGCCACACTGCAACACTGCTGCTGATCTCATTTGTGAGTGCATTGATATTGGCTTCCAGTTCCTTTTGTGTTTTACCATAGTATAATTAACGTTATAATATAATTAGCCAGATTCTATACTGGCTAATACGCATTGAACATTGCTCAGAGCATCATAACTGTAGTAACGGTTCTTCTCATCAGTTTTTTTCACAGCTGCTACCTCCTAAAGCTCTATCACATGTATGCTATACCATCTGGACGGGGATGCTGTCGAGGATGTCGAGTGGAGAGAGAGCTATTGCTCAGGCTTCATTTCTTTTCAGTGACTTGTATGGCCAAGCAATAGCACTTTTTTAGCACACACAAATAGGAAAAGCACCTGTTGGAAGCTTGTTTTTCAAACAAATAGGACAAATAGAAATTCCCTAAAATTGGGGGTTTTTCATGTATTTAGGGCTTTTCATGAGCCTTTTTCTGAACGCCTCCGACTCTAAAAGCCGCACGTTCGAACCGTGTCAGGCACGCCAAAACAAAAGGCCCCCATTCGGGGGTCTTTTGTTTTACGCACGCTTGCGTGCGGGTTCGAACGTAGTTCGTATACGGAGCGGCAAGCCGCCCGTTCCGGGATTTCATCCTTGTTTTTTGCTTCCGTTCAGGAGAAATCCCGTAGCGTGTCAGGCACACACCTTTCATACTGCCCTTGGATCAACCTTCTGGACTAGCTGTCGCTCACTCAGCGTAGCCATAGAGCCCCCGGACGGAGGCTTCCCCGGAGCGGATCAGCGTCTCGCTGCCATCGGGACAGCGGACCAGGAGGCCCAGCGATTCGTCCACGTCCAGGGCATAGGCCGGGACGGAGACGCCGTTCTGGATCAGGCGCACATCCTTATGAAGGGTCAGGCAGTGCTGCCGGTAGGCGGCGAGATAGGGGCCTGTTTGACCTGTGAGGAGGGCCGTATACAGCTCGTCCAGCGCCTCGATCATGGCGGCGGCCAGGTTGGGCAGGGGATAACTGCAGCCCGTCTCCGTCAAAAGCGACCCGGCCAGAGCTTGAAGCTCCGGGGGAAAGTCCTTGGTTTCATAGTTCACGTTAAGGCCCACGCCCACCACCACGTATTTGAGCTGCCCTCCCGTCGAAAAAGCGCTTTCGGTCAGGATGCCGCAGATCTTCTTCCCGTTGAGCAGCAGATCGTTGACCCACTTGACGCCGGGTCGGACTCCTGAAACACGATGGACCGCCCGGCCCATGGCCTCCGCCGTGAAGCCCGTGAGGGGCATGAGCGCCTCGGGGGACAAATCGGGACGCAGGAGGGCCGAAAGATACACACCTTTGCCCGCGGCGGAGGTGAAACTGCGGCCCAACCGGCCCTTGCCCCGGGTCTGCTCCCCGGCAATCAGGACCGTGCCCTCCCCCGCCCCCGCCTCGGCCATAGCCTTTAACAGGTCGTTGGTGGATGGGCAGGTGGGAAGGTATGTGATTTCTTTTCCCACCCTGGCCACGGGGCCCAGGGCGGCGCGGATTTCGTTCAGCATGGTGCGTCCTTTCCGGAAAGAATTGTGACTCCTGGGAAACCACAGGCCCGCTTCAGCGTAGCTGTTCTTATGTTTGTTCCTGGCAACTTACGGCAAGCCCGGACCATCGAGTCCGTCGCCGCTGGCTGTGATCACGTCAGCTTCTTCCAGCCGAATGATCTCCAAATCTGCCCATTCGTAT
>Ga0310697_10002584_pt1 | contig 19010 bp, 15 predicted proteins | sample 172DNAGHGlowgp2_FD_203883 | JGI IMG/M metagenome (GOLD analysis project Ga0310697, IMG submission 203883) | Sheep rumen microbial communities from Palmerston North, Manawatu-Wanganui, New Zealand - 1728 DNA GHGlow gp2 (v2) (version 2) | ecosystem: Host-associated > Mammals > Digestive system >... | reverse complement strand
TGGCGCGGCGGGCGGCCTCGGACAGGTTTCCGTCGGCCCCGAGGGTGACGTTGCGGCCGTCCTTCATCAGGCGCATGTGGATGTGCATGCCGGATCCGGCCTTGCCGGTGGTGATCTTCGGGGCGAAGGAGACGTCCAGGTTCCACTGGTAGGCGAGGTTCCGGATCACCCATTTGGCGAGAAGCAGCTGGTCCGCCGCCGTATCCACCGGACAGGGAAGGAATTCGATTTCGTTCTGCTCGTAGATCTTCCCGTCCAGGGTGAAATTGCCCACCTCGGAATGGCCGTACTTGATCTGGCCGCCGGTCTTGGCCACATGGACCATGCAGGCGCGGCGGAAATCGTTCAGCTTGGCGAAAGGTTCGGTCTCATGGTAGCCCTTCTGGTCGGTGGCGGGGAAGAGCGGGTCGGCATCCGTGATCACGTAGTACTCCAGTTCGCCCATCGCTTCGAAGGTCATGCCCGTGGACTGGTAGAAGGCGTCTTCCGCCCGCATGAGCGTCGCGTAGGGGGCGCAGTCGAAGGGCTCGCCGTCCTTGTTGAAGAAGCTGCACAGGAGGCACAGCGTGGGAATCTCGTTGAAGGGATCCACGAAAGCGGTCCGGTAGCGGGGAATCACGTACAGGTCGCTGTTCCCGGCTTCGATGAAGGAAGGGAACAGGCTGGAGCCGTCCACGCGCTCGCCTTCGGTGAGGATCGTCTCCGCGTAGGCGAGGCTGTTCACGGTGAAGTTCAGGGTCTTGACGCGCCCGTCCTCGGCCGGGTACATGAAGTCCACCATCTGTATTTTCCTCTCGCGGATGAAGGCGAGCAGGTCCTCCCGGGTGAAGTCCTCGGGCCGCTTTCCGAGGAACGCCACCACTTCATTGGGATTGAGTTCAAGATTCGGGTTCATTATTAATTCTGTGGTTTTGTCCCACAAAGATAATGAATCGTTATCGAAAAGCAAATCTTTCCTTATAAATGGAAATGAACCGCCCGATTGCTTTGGATTTTCCGGAAACTTTCCATAACTTTGTCATCCCGATGCGGAATTAGCTCAGTTGGTAGAGCGTTGGCTTCCCAAGCCGAAGGTCGCGAGTTCGAGCCTCGTATTCCGCTCCAGCAAAGAGGGCCGCGGTGATTCCGCAGCCCTCTTTTTATCTCAAGGCATACTCCGACGTGCCTTTGAGGCCGGTGGTGCCGAAGTAGGAGGTGACGAGACTGCCTTTCAGATAGACGCGGGTGCCGATGAGGTCGGGATGGTCCACGAGGTTGAGGGCGTCCCGGATCTTGCCCTTGGGCAGTTCCACGGCGACGCAGGAGGCTTTGGACGTGACGGTGGAGCGGGTGGCGATGGCAAGGTGGGTGGCCTTCGTGACCTTGGAGGTCTTGACGGTCGTGCCGGCCGTGGAGAGGTCTCCGCCCACGATGTACCCGAACACCCAGACGGCGTCCTCGCCTGCATGGGAAGGGGCCTGGGCGACGGAATAGGCTCCGTCGATCCCGTCGTCCCCTCCGGAACCGCTGCTGCCGGAACCACCGGATGACGGGGACCCTCCGGAAGACCCGCCTCCGCCGATGACATAGGATTCGCTGTTCCAGACCTTGGCCGTGTCCACGGCGACGGAGATGGAACTGGCCACGGCCGATCCGCCTCCGTGCGGAGCCGATATGCTCAGGGTGAGGATGGTCCGGGCGTCCAGCGTCCGGGAAAGGAGCGTCTCGTCCTTCCCTTGGTTATACAGGAGGAGCGTGACGGGTCCGGGCGGGAAGTAGGCGATCCGTTTTTCCGAATAACTGTACATCAGGCGCGTTTCTCCCGCCTTGAGATAGAGTACGCCGTCCGGGTAGGAGGTGAGAAAGTCCGGGGCCACCTGGAGCCGGACGCCCGCGTTCTGCAGGGTGCAGTTGAGGCGGACCGTCACGACCGCGCCCCCCTTGACCACGACCACCTGTTCGTCCCCGTAAAGCGGCTTGGAGAAGCCCGGGGACGTGAATTCGATGGAACGGATGCCCACCGTGTAGCTGCCCGCGTCCACCAGCAGGGATTCCGGGGATTCCCCGTAGGGCCCTTCATAGAGTACCTTCCCATCCGCGTTTTGCACGCTGAGGATGAAGTCGTTCGTGTCCGGGATTTCGGCCGATGCCCGGGTCCCCGCCCCTTCGTTCTCGATGACCCAGCGGAGCTCCCCCTGTCCTTGGAGGAATCTCAGGCTGAAGTCGTCGCACGCACTGACGGCCGCCGAGAGCGGCACCAGTGCCCAAAGAAATTTGAGTCGCATAGTTATGAACCGTTAACGGCCGGGCACCGCGCCCGGCCGTCACGAAAATAAGCGGCTCGTCCGAAAAACAGGACCGGAAACGTAAAAATGTGGCGAAATTTTTTCTGGTTGTTTCAAAGAAAAATGTTTCTTATCGTGCCGAAGCGACGATTCCGTCGATCTCCGCCAGTTCCTCGGCCGTGAAGGAAACGTTCTCCAGGGCCTTGAAATCGTCTTCCAGCTGGGAGACGCGGCTCGCACCCACGATGACGCTCGTCACCCGGTCGTCCTTGAGGCACCAGGCGAGGGCCATCTCCGCCAGGGTCTGGCCGCGGCGGGCGGCGACTTCGCTGAGCTTCACCAGGGCGGCGTGCATCCGTGGAGTCAGGGCCGACGGTTTCAGGAACTTGCCCTTCGCCATCCGGGAATCGGCCGGAATGCCGTCCAGGTAGCGGCTGGTGAGGAGACCCTGCGCCAGCGGGGAGAAAGCGATGAACCCGACGCCACTTTCCTTCGCCTGGTCCAGGATCCCTTCGGTTTCCGGCTCCCGGTTCAGCAGGTTGTACCGGCCCTGGTAGATCAGGCAGGGAACGTCCCGTTCTTTCAGGTACCGGTAGGCGAAAGCCGCGGCCTCCGCCGGGTAATTGGAGATTCCCACATAAAGGGCCTTGCCGGCCCGGACGATGTCCACGAGGGCCTGCATCGTCTCCTCCAGCGGAGTCTTGGGATCGAACCGGTGCGAGTAGAACAGGTCCACGTATTCGAGGTTCATCCGCTTCAGGCTTTGGTTCAGGCTCGCCGTCAGGTACTTCCGGGAGCCCCATTCGCCGTACGGACCGGGCCACATGTCGTAGCCGGCCTTGGAGGAGATGAACAGTTCGTCGCGGTAGGGCGCGAAGGATTTTTTCATGATCTGCCCGAAGGTCTCCTCCGCCGACCCGTAGGAGGGACCGTAGTTGTTCGCGAGGTCAAAGTGGACGATACCGTGGTCGAAGGCGTAGTGGGCCATCTCCAGGGAGTTGGCCAGCGGGTTCACATCGCCGAAGTTGTGCCACAGGCCCAGGGCGATTTCCGGCAGCAGGATGCCGCTGCGGCCGCACCGACGGAAGCGGATGCCGCTCTCATAGCGGCCGGGGGCGGGGGAGTAGATGGGACTAATCATAAGGCGTCTTTCTGTCAATGATTCATCAAAGATACCCTTTTTTGGCGGAAAGACAACGGCGGCGGTTGACCGTTTCACGATCGTTGTGTATTTTTGCAGAAAATTGATCGGCCCATGGACACTTTGGACATCCGTCCCGGGGAGCAGGTCACCCACTATCCCGAGGAGTATCCCGCCTGTATCGACCATAGCCTTTGCCTGTAACCATGTCACATCCGAAATTCATCCTCGTTTCCGATCCCGCGACGCCCCTCGTGGGGACCTTCGTCTATGGAATGGTGGACCAGCACCGTGACCTGGTCCGGGGCTATGTCAAGGTCCATGGCGGCGGCTGGTACCTCCAGGACGACGCCAAGCGCACGATGACCCTGTACGGCAGTTCGGGAGATTACGGCGACCCCCGCCTCTCCTTCCTGAACCGCATCCCCCGAGAACTGGAAGGCTACACCTTCATCTTCTCCCCGGGCTGGAACCTTCCCGGTAATGTGCTGGATCTCAGCGAGGTGGAATGGTTCTGAGTTGCTGGTACGGAGGAAATGAAAAGAAGCAGGCTTGACTATGTAATGAAAATACTCACCGACAGTCTTCACAAGACAGCATACTCAACGGATGCATCAGCCTATCGGGAAGTACCACAAGGAGTGGCATATCCCGAGACGGTCGAGGATATCATTGAATTGGTGGCGGAAGCCAAGCGGCGGAAGACTTGCCTCATTCCCCGTGCTGCCGGCACGTCCATAGCCGGTCAGGTAGTGGGAAGCGGCATCGTCGTGGACATCAAGAAATGGAATCAGATTCTTGAAGTCAACGCAGATGAGAAATGGGCAAGGGTGCAGCCGGGCGTGGTGAGGGACGATCTCAACATCGCCTTGAAGCCATACGGCCTATACTTCAGCCCGGAGACATCTACCAGCAACCGCTGCTGTATAGGAGGTATGTTCGGCAACAATTCCTGCGGCACGCACTCGCTGATTTATGGCAGCACCCGACATCACGTGATTGCCTGTAAAGGCGTGTTGTCTGATGGCAGCGTCTTCGACACGGAGAAAACAGGGGAGCCCGGGTATCGCGAGAGTCGTCCGCTGCTGGATACCATCCTGACGCAATTGGAAGGCTGGAAGGAGGATAGGGCGACTTGTGAATTGGTGAAGGAGAATTATCCGGATGAGTCGCTGCGCCGCAGAAGCTGCGGTTATGCGATTGATGAGGCGATAGAAGGAGAGACGGTTGATTTGTGTAAACTGTTGGCCGGTTCAGAAGGAACGCTTGCCTTCATCACGGAAATAAAGATTTCACTCGACCTGCTGCCACCCAAAGAAAAGATGGTGGTCTGTGCGCACTGCAACACGCTGGAAGGCAGTTTCCTTGCCAACTTGATTGCGCTGAAACACAAGCCTGTTGCCGTGGAACTGATGGACGGTAAAATTCTGGAGCTGAGCTTTCAGAATCTGGAGCAGAAGCGGAACTCCTTCTTTGTGGATGGGATGCCTGCGGCCCTGTTGATTGCCGAATTCTGGGGCGGGACACGTGAAGGAATCAATGCACAAGCCTCGGCATTTGAAGCCGAGGTAATGGCTTCCGGGCTGGTATATACCAATACCCGCGTGTATGGGGCGGACGTGGTCAAGGTCTGGGACCTGCGAAAGGCCGGACTTGGTGTGCTGAGCGGGATGAAGGGCGATGCCAAGCCCATCGGGGTGATCGAGGACACAGCTGTAGCTCCTGAACGTCTTCCGGCTTATATGAAAGACTTCAGGGAGATGTTGGAACGTCTGCGAACGTCTTGTGTCTATTACGGCCATATCAGCACGGGCGAACTGCACCTGCGGCCTATTCTCAATATCAAGACGGCTGAAGGAAAGAAGCTTTTCCGTGAGATAGCTGAGGAGACAGCGAAACTGGTTCGTAAGCATAAGGGGAGCCTGAGCGGTGAGCACGGAGATGGGCGTTTGAGAGGCGAGTTTATCCCGCTGATGTATGGTGGAGAGGTGTATCAACTGATGCGGGAGGTCAAGAAGACCTGGGACCCGGACGGCGTATTCAACATGAACAAGATTATTGATACGCCTCCGATGGACGAGTGGCTGCGGTTTTCCGTAGGTCAACGGTACGCCATCGAGGAAGAATTGTGTTCCGACAAGACCTGCTATAACTGGCGGGCGGCATTTGATGAGTGCAAGGTGGAAGGCGCCAGTGGAGTCCGCTCACAGGCGCACGCTCTGATGTGTTCCATAGAACAGTGCAATGGAGCGGGGGCCTGTCTGAAATCCAACTTGACAGGCGGTACGATGTGTCCGGCATACAAGGTCTCGGGCGATGAAACCTGTTCAACGAGGACGAGGGCCAATGTGCTGCGGGAAATTCTGACACGCGGCTATGAAAGCGAGGCTTTCAGTGGTGTGAATGCCGGGAAAAGCGTCTTTGACATTCCCGAACTATCCGAAGTCCTTGACAGCTGCTTGGCCTGCAAGGGATGTCTGTCGGAATGTCCGTCCAATGTGGATATGACCAAGCTGCGGAGTGAGATTCTGCAGCAGAAGTACGACCGTCACGGCACGCCGTTCCGCTCATGGATGGTGGCGAGGATGGCCAAGATGGAGGCGTTGGGTGCCGCTGTACGGCCGTTGTATAATTTCTTCGCTACTTGGAAACCATCGGCTAGGCTGATCAAAAGGATTGTCAGCTTCTCTGCTGACAGGCAGATACCGACATTGAGCCGTTACAGTATGCGGAAGTTGGTGGCGATGGAGAACAGGAAGGCTGGGGTGTCTTCGGACAAGAAAGTCTATCTGTTTGCAGATGAGTTCACCAATCATGAGGAGGCAGAACTGGGCCTGACCTTTGCCCGGCTGCTGATGCGATTGGGTTATTCTGTTGAAATTCCAAAACACGTGGAAAGCGGCCGTGCGGCGTTCTCAAAAGGATGCTTGAAGCTTGCGAAAAAGTATGCCGTCAAGAATGTGGAGATGTTGTCCGGCATTGTGTCGGATGAGACTCCGCTGGTTGGCATTGAGCCTTCTTGCATCTTGTCATTCAGGGACGAGTATCCGGACATCGTTCCGGGCGAGATGCGTGACGCTGCAAAAAGGTTGGTTAAGAACTGTCTGCTTTTTGATGAGTTCATTATGCGGGAAGTGGCGGCCGGAAAGATGGATGCTTCCGCTTTCAGAGAGCTCGAAGGAGAGATATATCTCCACGGTCATTGCCATCAGAAGTCATTGATCGGGGTAGGAAAATGTGCAGAGATGCTGAGGCTGATTCCTGGTGTCAAGGTGAATGTCATCCCAAGCGGCTGTTGTGGTATGGCAGGCTCGTTCGGTTATGAGAAAGAGCATTATGAGACTTCGATGGCTGTCGGAGAAATGGTTCTCTTCCCGGCCGTGAGAAAGGCTGCGATGGATCGGGAGAAAAAAGTGTTGGTGGCTGCTCCGGGAACGTCATGCAGGCATCAGATTATGGATGGAACGGGCGTGAAAGCCCTGCATCCGATAGAGATATTGTATGATCAGCTCGCATGATCATCTCGCACCTCCCCATTAGAAATCGGTGGTACATTTCCTGACTTTATCACTTTTTCGGCATCTCTTTAAAAATCGGCTTCAGGTATAACTGTAAGGCATATTGCGCAGGTGATTTGGGTGACGCTTTGATTAAGTCAGGAAAATTAATAATTCTTCCATCATTCCGACACATATATTTGCAGCAAAAATCCCATTGTGTTTGCGCAGCAAAAATTAAAGTGTATCTTTGCAACAAGAATTAACGTGTAACATTACAAAAATATGGCAATACCTTCAGAAAAACTTGCACAGTCTCTTGACGTCCTGAGACAGTTACAAGAGTCGAAGAACAGTCCTATAATCAGGTCTTCAGAAATCAGCAGGACCCACCAGGAACGTCTTGTTGAAAACGGCTTTCTGATGAAAGTCGTCGGGGGATGGTATATTCAGTCAGATCCGGCAGCTGTTTCCGGCGATACTACGGCCTGGTATATTTCATACTGGAGGTTCATTTCCGAGTATGTACGGGAGAAACTTGGAGAAGAATGGTGTCTGCCAGCTGAAGCGTCATTAGATGTTCAGACGGGCAATTGGACCGTCCTTCCCCATTTGATTATACGCTCGCCGAAATGCAACAACACAAGTGTGATCCTTCCTTTCGGATGCAGCATCTTTTTTCTGAAAGCGGATTGCGCTACTAATGTTGTCAAGGAAAGCCAATATGGTTTGAATGTTTACAGCATCCCCGAAGCCTTAGTGATGTCGTCGCCGATTCTCTTCCAACGCAGCAGCATTACTGCCAGAACAGCTCTTGCTGCGATAAGGGATTCATCGGAAGTACTTCCTTATCTCCTCGACAAGGGCCGTTCATCACGCGCCGGGAGATTGATAGGCGCATTTAGGAATGTGCAGATGCTTCCCGTCGCTGATGAAATAAAGTCTACAATGGATCGTTTCGGATATGTTATTCGTGAAGAAGATCCATTTACCGACAAGTATGAGTTTGTCAGAGACCTGTCTCCATACGCCACGCGTATTCGCCTGATGTGGAAAAGTATGCGCGATACGGTGCTTGCCGTAAAACCTTCCGTGCCTGCGGGAATCGACATCGAAGCCTATATGAAGGATGTCGAGGATAGATATAAGCTGGACGCATATCATTCTTTGTCCATTGAGGGCTATAAGGTTTCTGAAGAGCTGATTGAAAAAGTCCGCAGCGGCAATTGGAAACCGGACGAGAATGCGTCTGACAAAGAGGACAAAGCCGCCCTTGCGGCACGCGGATATTGGCAGGCATTTCAGGAAGTCAAGAAAAGCCTGCTGGCAATCCTCGATGGCAAGAATGCCGGTGAGGTTGTAGAGAAAGACCATCGCGTATGGTACCAGGAGATGTTCGCGCCGTCTGTGATGGCAGGAATAATCAAAGCTGGAGATATCGTAGGGTATAGGTCTGGCCAGGTCTATATTCGCAATTCAATGCATACGCCTCTCAATCCCGAAGCCGTCAGGGATGCGATGCCGGTACTTTTCGACCTGCTGAAAAGTGAAGAAGATGCGTGGGTGAGGGCAGTGCTTGGTCATTTCATCTTCACTTTCATACACCCGTATATGGACGGAAACGGACGAATGGGAAGATTTATGATGAACGTAATGCTGGCCTCCGGAGGGTATCGATGGACTATCATTCAAAAAGATATACGAGACAAATATATGTCTGCGCTTGAACGTGCCAGTGTCCAAGGTGACATAAGCGATTTTGCATCTCTCCTCGCTGGCATAGTATGATAAATAAAGGGATTGCGTATTTTTGCTAATTCGACTATTATTCGTAATTTTGCCATGTTGATTCCCGATAGCCCCTGAAGTAATTCAAGCTACCGGGTTTGGTTTTTTTCGGCAGACTCTGCGAAGCAAACAACAACCCTCCGCAGATTACTCTACGGAGGGCGATCGTTACCGGCCTTTCGGCCTTCTGATGTTGCGGCTTAGAGCCTGTAGGTTGAACCGTAAGCCCAGAATTTAATCTCTCCATTCAGTAGGATGCAGTCGTACTTAATGGTTTCCGAATCGAGCGAGAAGTTCCTGAGAAGCAGGAAGTGGGTTGCCGACTTGTGCAGTGAAGGCAAACTTGATTAAGCACTTGTAAGAGCAAATCAATTTCCTGACTTTATCACTTTTTCGGCATCTCTTTAAAAATCGGCTTCAGGTATAACTGTAAGGCATATTGCGCAGGTGATTTGGGTGACGCATTGATTAAGTCAGGAAAAGTGTTGGTGGCTGCTCCGGGAACGTCATGCAGGCATCAGATTATGGATGGAACGGGCGTGAAAGCCCTGCATCCGATAGAGATATTGTATGATTTCAGCAGTTAGCTGAAATGATGCCAAAGAGTTCGGTCACTTCGGGCTCCTCTTGGGTATGGAGCAGGACAGATTTGCGTTTGTTGTCGTAGAAGACAACAGCCGCCTGCCGCCCAGTACACGCTTGGTCTGCTCGTAAGTCACTTGCTCCACATCGTGCATGACAGTCGTGCCTTCTGTTGCCTTGACGAAAAAGAATGTCCGTTCTGTTGGACTGAGTTTCAGGAAAGGATCTTTCTGCATGACAGTACGATTGAGCGAGTTTGTTGTGAAAGAAGTCTCACGTCATGAGAGAAGCATTCCTCGGTGACCGAGGACAGGCGGGAGGAAAGAGCATCAAGCCAGTCGCGGCCCATATGTAAGATAGACTGCATTCATTTGGTTCTGTGTCGAGAGTCCCAGAATGTTTTGGGCGGCTACTTTCGAGTGATACAGGGCAATACCATTCTTCAGCGAATAAGCTGTAGCGATAGCTTCATTTGTGGCGGGAATTGTACCCAATCCCCACTTGTGGTCGATGACCGGGTAATAGTAGATACCGCGTCCATAGCGGAGGATGCGACCTTCGGCGCAGAGTCTGGACAGTTGCTTCCTGACGGCAACCTGGTTGTCGAGATCGGCGAAATCAGAGAGGGAAAAAATCTTTCCCCTCTTCCAGGCGTTGATGCGTTCGGTTATGTCTTTTGCGGTCTTCATTGGTTTCTATTCTGTCCCCCAAAAATGCAATTATGTGACATTTGCAAGTGACGATCATAATTCTTCAATGAAAGTATCCTCACGTTATTCACAGTTGACAAATCAGATCGCTGTCTCATTGTGAGGGATTACACATCATGCGGCCGACGCGATGGACTGGAACAAAGCGATGGTGCTCGTCCAGAAGATGTACGATGACGGGATGGTTCGCGACTCCCTGTTGATCGATTCGGGTTGTTTCCTTGGTCTCCAGGTGTCGGACCTTCTCAGGCTCCGGTGGGAGGACCTGCTTTCGGATAAGTTCGTCATCACTGAACAGAAGACGGGGAAGACGCGGACCCTCCGTGTGAACTCTTCGTTGTTGAAGCACGCGAAACGCTGCCGCAAGGAACTCGGCAATCCCTCGTTGGATTCCTATGTCTTCGTCCAGGCGAGGGGGGATAAGCCCATTTCCCGTCAGACCGTGGACCTGATGATGAAGAAGGTGTAACTGAGTGGGACGAAATACGAAAAAAAAGCAGTATCTTTGCGTATATTATAGGTGCGTTAATATTCACGTACTGCCTTCGCTCGGAAAACCGCTTCTTGGATAGGAACCGGCCCGGACGGATTGTTCCTTGCTTTTGATGAGATGGGGCGAGGAATAGTAATTTTGTAATTCCTGTTATTCAATTGTCTAAGAATCAAATCCAAGGTATCTCTGAATTCTCAAGATGCGAAATAAGAGACAGAGTCAAGAAACATGGCGAGTTGGATACGGTTATTTCGAGGGATGTATCTCGACAAGTTCGAATTATTGCATTGAAGGATTTATCCTAAATGTAGTACGTTGTAACATTTAAAAGTTCAATATTGGATAGAGGTGCTTCAGCTTGATGCGGGCGTCGGCGGTCTTGAACTGCCAGTTGACACTCTTCTGGCCAGCGTTCCGTTCCGTATTCCAGGAAGCAAGTTCCTCGTTGAGTTTATCGATAGAGTCTATGCGCCGTTTTGACAGACATTGGTTCCCGAGTGCCGAGAGTTCAATCTCGGCGATATCCAGCCAACTGCCGTGCTTGGGCGTATGGTGTATCTCAAGTCGCGTGGCAATCCTCAGGGCCTCTGCCGGTTCAAACGCTTCATACAAGGAGGCGATATTATGAGTGTTCAGATTATCACATACCAAAACGACCGCTTCGGCGTCCGGATACCGCTCGTCAAGCAGCCACTTGATGAATGCCGCCCAGTCCCTCCTCGTCCTTTGCTGCTTGGCCTCGGCGTAGCGCCAGCTGGCCAGCGGCTCGGTGGACAGAAAGATGCTGCACGTGCCATTGCGAACATACTCATTGTCTTTTTTTATAAGCTTCATATACAAGGTTGAGAAATATACAAACATCAAATAAGCGGCTAGCACGCAATACGATATATCTTTACATCAGGATGGCGTTTGTGATGCTTGTTTCGTTGTATACTTCTAGAGTTGTTTTGTCAGTGTTAGGAGTAGAGGATTTTGGCATCTATAATGTTGTCGCTGGATTCGTATCTATGTTCGCTTTCTTGAACACCTCTCTCTCTGCATGTATTCAACGTTTTTATAATTATGAGAATGGACGAATAGGTGAAATAGGATTCCATAACGTGTATGTCACATCCTTTTTTATCCAGTTGGTTCTATCTTTAGTCGTGTTATTGCTCGTTGAAAGTGTTGGATTATGGTATCTGAATAATAAGCTTGTTGTTCCTGATGGGCGTTTAGATATCGCGCGAACTCTATTTCATGCATCGGCATTATCTATAGTGGTAGTAATAATGCAGGTCCCTTATTCCGGTGCTATTATGGCGATGGAAAAAATGGACTATTACGCAATTGTCGGAATAATAGACGTCCTATTAAAACTCGCTGTTGTTTTTGTAATCAAATGGGTTTCTTTTGATAAGCTTTCTACATATGGGTGGCTATTGTTTGGAGTCTCCATAGTGGATTTTTTGCTTTATTACATATATGCAAAGGTGATTATAAAAGAAATCTACTTAGAATGGTCTTTTAGTAGGGAACTTTTTTCTCAAATGTTGGTCTTTTCTGGGTGGAGCATGTTAGGTTCTTTTGCTCAAGTCGTTAGGAATCAAGGATTAAACATGGTATTGAATTTATTCTTTGGACCAGTAGTAAATGCGGCTAGAGGTATCTCATACCAGGTGAAGACTGCTTTATCAAGTTTTATGGCAAGCGTTCCTACGGCCGCAAGACCTCAAATGGTGGATTCTTATGCGCGTGGTGAATTTGATAGGTCAAAACAGATTATGTTCAGCATTAGCAAGATATGTTTCTTCTTGATATATATGCTGGCACTTCCGTTGTTTTATGAAATGGGCTTTGTTATTCATCTCTGGCTTGGAGGAACAGTCCCGGAGCATACGATATCCTTTTCTCGCATCATCTTACTGATTTCCATTGTCGAGACGTTAAACTGGCCAGTCTCAATGATTATGTATGCTTCTGGAAGAATAGGCTGGTATAATGTTATTACAAGTTTTTTAGGAATACTGACCGTGCCAGTTTGCTATTTTTTTCTCCAGGTTAAAGAGTTACCTGAAGTTGCTTATTGGGTAAGTTTATGTATTAGTGTGATTGTTCAAACTGCAAGTTTAATATGCATGCAAATTACAGTTGGGATATCTGTTCTAGAGTATACTCGTAAGGTACTAATTCCGGCAGTTCTTGTTGTCTGTTTTACTGCCTTTATTCCTTTGCTTCTTTCTCGGTTAGAAATAGGGGACTGGATTCGTTTGGTTCTGACCATTCTGTTCTCCGTTATTGGGGTTTGCATATGTAGTATCTTTGTCGGCCTGAACAAACAGGAACGTGGTGTTTTATTTGATCTTATTTCAGTTAAGAATAGATAATGGAACAATCGCTATATAGATTTCCTATAAAGGTTTTGACTATTTTTCTAATAGTCACCGAAATCCTTTATTTTGTTGGACCGATAAAGTATCCAAACGGGAATCTATTATTGCTCATCTTTTACTTTTTTATCCTGAATTCTGCTCTTTATTTGGGCTTTTTACGTGGGATAGCGAAAAGTAAAACATCGTATTGTAAGGTATCGGCGTCACTGGTTCATATCTTATTGATTGTCGGTCTTTTTTTGAACATTTACTATTTAAAAGTTTTGTGGGCAACTCACGGATTGTCCTTTTCGTTCTCAAATCTGCTATTTGCCTTGGTTAATCCGGGCTCTGCTTATAAAGGTGAATCTCTTGAGACCGTAAATGTGAATATCATTACTGGCTTTCTGCTTACTCCTTTTAGGTGGGCTTGTATTCCAATTGGAATATGTAGATGGAAGAAACTCAACTCATTTTATAAGTCAATTCTTCTCTTGACCGTTTGCATCTACATTGTTTCTTGGTTGGGAATCGGTACGAGAAAAGGACTTATGGATTTGATCCTAATCATTTTTTTTCTGTCAATAGCTGCTAATCCCTTAATTCAAGAGGATCCCAAATCTCGAAGAAAATTGTTTGTGTTATCTATAGCGGTGATAGCATTGTTTCTATTCTTCTTTCTGTATTCAAATTTGTCAAGAGCCGGATTATCGAACTCGTCTGAATTAAGTGATTTGTTAAAACAAGAATATAGAAGTTTTTATGTAAAACGTTGTTCACCAGAGCTATTATCTTCTCTTTCAGAGATAACGATATATCTATGTCAAGGATATGAAGCTCTATCCATCGCTCTTGCTGAGATAGGAATCCTTCCTATTACCTTTGGAGGATTCAGTATGCAGACATGGCTCTATTTAGATCGTTTTTTTGGCTATAATCCGATTCCGGGAACATATATGTACGCCCTTGAGACAAGATATGGAATTGATATGTACGAGAATTGGCATTCGATTTATTTGTGGTTGGCAAACGATTTCACTTTTATAGGTGTCCCTATAGTTGTTTTTTTAATTGGATATTATTTTGCAAGAGTATGGAAGGATTCTATACATGGCAATAATCCTTGGTCTTTCCCGGTACTAGCATATATGATTATAATGGTATTCTATTTTTTTGCCAATAATCAAGTACTATCTTTCAGCTTAGAGTCATTTCTTGGGTGTGTTTTAATCTATGAGTTCAGTAGAACCTTACGTTATCTTCATATATGATATTTCATGGCTGAAAGGGTAATCGTCTCACAAATAGGTGCCAGACATCGATATCTGATTCCTCGTGTTTTAGAGAAGAATAGATTATTATATCGGCTTTATACCGATTCTACGAGGTATAGTGTGCTTGGTCGCTTGTCACAATTTATGCTTGATTTTGGCTTTGAGACAGAGAGTGCAAAGCGTTTGGTGAATCGGGATCCTAATATTTCACATAATAAAATATACACATCAGATCTGCTATTCTTTAAACGACTCATTAATTCAATTTGGAAGAACCATGATTCGCTTAATTACAGTTTACCCTTTACAGGTATGGGAAAAGTATGTGAGAGATGGGGAATCGGAAAAGCAGATTGTGTGTATGGGATGTATTTCGAGAACATCGAATTTCTAAGGTATGCAAAGTCGAAGGGATTAAAGGTTATCGTCGATATCTACGAGCAACCATCTACATACAAAAGTTTGGCACGGGAGATTGCCGCGATTCCTGAATTACAAATGTTTCAGTACCTTATCCCTATCTATGAGGCTAAAGCTTCCATTAGAGAGACTTATATCACTGAATTGCTGGAACTGGCCGATTATTACACGCTTCCATCTAAATGTGTCGAAATCTCTCTTCATGAGTTTGCTTCTTTTGATAGTAGGAAGGCTTTTATTCTTCCATACGCATCTAGCATTTCTTTAACCAAATACAATTGGCATCCTGTGAAACACCGCCTGTTGTTTGTCGGTAGTGATGCAATTAATAAAGGGTTAATCTATTGTGCTAAGGCGGCTACAGAATTGAAAACCAAATATCCTGATTTGGATTTTCGGGTTGCAGGAATTAATCCCGGCGTATTAGATTTACTCCCTCCATATAATAATCTTACATTTTTGGGTTTTCTTGATAAGAATCAACTTGTTCAGGAATACTGTTCTGCAGAAGCGATGGTCTTCCCTACACTTAATGAAGGTTTTGCTGGGAGTGTCATTGAAGCGGCAGCATGTGGATGTCCAGTAATAACTACGGAAAATTGTGGTGCTGACAGAGAGTCTTTTCCTGCGTTATTTGTTGAGACAAGAAACGTTGAATCAATCGTTGACGCGGTGGAAAAATTATTTGAGGAAGAAGATTTGGGCAGATATCTGTCTATGAAACTATATGATTATGCTTCCTCTCTGGATTCTGATAGGTATGAAAAGCGTTTAGTTGAAGTGATTAATAGAATATGATTCATCGGAATACTCCACAATTGTTTTCAACATTGACTTCCTATCCTGAGATCATTGTGGGTAGGATGCGGGGATTAGATTTGCTGAGAGTAATTGCTATGCTTTTTATTGTTGGAAATCATTGGTTAGGTCATGGTATCTCTCTGAAAGGATTTGATCCCACGGTTCCTCATGCTTACTTTTTGTGGTTTATTCGTGGTATAAATTACATGGGGGTGAATCTGTTCGTTTTAATATCATCGTATTTTTTATGCAAGAGTCCCATAAGAATAAAACATGTTTTGTCTTTAGTATGTCAGGTCTTGTTCTATTCAATTAGTTTGTATTGGCTTACTTTTTCTTTAGGGCTTCATAGCGTTTCGTTGAGAAGTTTATTCGAATCTATTTTCCCTATAACAACAAGTAAGTATTGGTTCGTTACGTGCTATATAGCGTTGTATTTATTATCTCCTTTTCTGAATGTTTTAATTGGAGGTCTATCAAAGAGAGGCCATCAGAGTCTTTTGGTCTTTTTGCTCCTATTATTCAGTATAATTCCTAATATCTTCTTTTTTAGTCCCTGGCTTAATTGGGGGGGGAGTTGCGGGATTGTATGGTTTGTTGTTTTGTACTTTATAGGCGCTTATATGCGTCTATACGTAGATGCTGATTGTGTAAAGAAGAATAGAAACAAAATAAGCGTCGTTACTATTCTGTTTCTATGTCTTCCCTTTATCTCAAAACTCATAATCGCGAGAGTAACATTATTGATTACGGGACATGTGGTAGGGAGCAGTGTTTTTTATCAAAACAACTCGATTCTAATAGTTCCGATGAGTATCTCATTCTTTCTACTCTTCATGACTATCGAGATACGGAAACAATGGCTGCAGTCTGTGATTGATTTTTCTGTGAAAGGTGTCCTCTCTGTTTACCTAATTACAGAAAATGGGTATATAAGACCTTATTTATGGGGAATGGTCTCTCGGCTAATTGATTATAATGCAGGTGTGTTTCCTGTTGTTTTTGTGATAATAGTGCTTTTGGTTTTTCTTTCTTGCGTTATGGTAGATTGTATTCGAAGAGTATTATTTCACTTATGTAATGTAACTGGTGTCCCAAATCGCGTTTTAAAATGGATTAGTCCAGTATCTGATTATGTCTATTCTGGACTGAAGAAAGAATAAAGAATGATTCGTTCATTAGTTATTGCACCAACTTATTTGCAATCATCAGATGCTGTCGGGCAGATAGAAAGGCATTTTTTTCCAAATTTGCCAACGAGTTTCTATACCCATGTATTAAGTGCGGATTATGATTTGTCATTCTGCGTAGACAATTTTGATGTCAAGGTAATCAAGAAGAATCACATTCTCAGTTTCGTTGACCTTTTATTTAGAGAACTCCGATTGACAGATCTTGTCTTTTCTCCTGATGTCTTTCATTATTCTTGGTCTCCTAGAGTTATTAATTTTGCCTCTAAACTAATCGAGAAAGGCGAAGTTGATTATATTCACACGATTAACAATCCGGTCTCATCTCATTTACTGGGTTATCGTTTAAAGAAGAAATATGGAATTCCATGGGTGGCACAGTTTTACGACCCGTGGCATAATAATGCTTTTAGAAAATACCATTGCAGTGTTTTTAAAAGATTAGATGGTCGGAATGAGCAAAAAGTTGCTGAGGAAGCGGACGTTCTGCTTTTTCCAAATTCCGAGTTGTTGGAGTCATGGGTACATGAATATGGGGCAGACATTCAAAAGAAATCTGTTCTGCTCCCTTTTATTACCGAGATTCCAAAATTCGAGAGTGAGTCGGTTACCAAATCTCAATTTGTCATTTCGCATATTGGAACGTTGAGTGATAAACGTAGAGCTGATGTCTTTATTCGTGCAGTAGCCAAATTGAGGAAAAGCCACCCGATAGTGTTCTCTAAGCTCAAGGTTTATTTTGTGGGTTTCATTTCTGAGTCAGATATTTCTCTCATACAAGAGGAAGGTCTATCGGACGCAATTGAAGTTGTTGGGCACGTTTCTGAAGAAGAATGTAAGCGTTACTATGAATTATCAGACATGTTCTTAATTATAGATATCAATTGTGAGCCGAATTTGTTTTTCCCATCAAAACTGATAAAGTATTTCTGTTATAAGAAACCTATAATCGGATTGACAAAACAACATAGTGTTGTCGCTAATGAACTTACCAAAACAGGTAATTTTGTTTATAATTATAATGATATTGAGGGAGTCGAGACCCTTCTCTATAAAGCTATAACAGACTATGATTCGGTGAATCATAATGATAAGGAGTATTACAGGAAGTTTATGGCTGACAGTGTGATTCCTTCCTATGTTATGATAATTAATAATCTTCTTCATAATAGATAAAAACGATCGAATCATGGGGCATGGTATTACTATTGTAACAGCTTTTTTTCGCATTAATCGATCTAATTGGCAGGGTTTTGAGCGAACGGACGAGCAGTATTTTGAGCATTTCAAGGTTTGGGCAAAGGTAAAAAACAAAATAATAGTTTATGTCGAAACGGATGAAATGAAGGATCGTATCCTGAGTTTCAGGAAAGGTCTGTCATTAGACGACCGTACCGTGGTACATGTAGTTCCCAATTGTCTTGATATAGAGCCTCAACTTTATTGCAGTTTAAAGGCAGTTGCCGACAACTCTATTCAGCGAGATTACCGGTTATTGAGAAAGAATCCTGAGGTGTGGAATGCAATGTATAATTATGTGATGCTTCTGAAAGCATGGTGTGTATGTGATGCATTACATAGGGGTGATGCTGCTGGAATGGTTGCATGGCTTGACTTTGGTTATAATCATGGTGGAGATCCTATTGATAAGGAATCCGATTTTAGTTTTGAATGGTCATACGACTTCCCGGAGAAGATAAATCTTTTTACAATTCAAGACCTGGATAACCGACCCATATTTGATATCGTATTGAGTATGGATACATACATTATGGGGGGAGTGATTATAGGTCCTGATCAATTGTGGGATGAATTCTGGGATCTTATCAAACAATCTGTTTTTGAACTGACAAGTTGTGGTCTAGCCGATGATGACCAGAATGTGTTATTGATGGCTTATCGGAAAAAGCCGGAAATCTTTGCCTTGCATAAATCGTATTGGTCTGTTCAAATGAAGCAATTTGGTGGAGAGCATTTGAAATGGTCAGATTCATATTTGGCTATAACGAAACCATCATTAAGGAATCGATTAAGAGTTATTGCTAAGTGGTGCAGGCATAAAAAGGACTGCATGGCGTATGCAATCCGAATATATAATCACCTTTCTAAGATAGAAGTTCACTGATTTTAATGAGCAGACTATTAATATCTTGTGATGATTATATCTTTCGCCATAGGGGAAAGTTTTATTTCAAAAGTCAGGAATGGTATGATTTCTACCAACGTTACCTTCGCGTCTTCGAAGAACTTAGGATAGCCAATCGTGTCATAGATGAGGCGGAACTGAAGACGGGGAGGGTCTTGATGGAGGACCCCCGCATAGAGATATATCCAATACCTATTTTTCATGGCCCCATAGAATATGCAAAATCATACTTTGCCGTTGGACGGGCTGTCAATAATGCTGTGTTGGGATGTGATGCGGCCATTCTCCGTCTCCCGTCAACAGTTGCCCAACGGATTAGCAAACAGGTTATAAATGCGGGAATACCATAT
>Ga0310697_10002581_pt1 | contig 19034 bp, 13 predicted proteins | sample 172DNAGHGlowgp2_FD_203883 | JGI IMG/M metagenome (GOLD analysis project Ga0310697, IMG submission 203883) | Sheep rumen microbial communities from Palmerston North, Manawatu-Wanganui, New Zealand - 1728 DNA GHGlow gp2 (v2) (version 2) | ecosystem: Host-associated > Mammals > Digestive system >... | reverse complement strand
CCGCACCACAAATTTAACTAGAGGACTTTTTTCATCACCGCCAGAAGGCTTCTTTAGAACCACCAGCCCAGCTGGTGGTTTTCGGTTTATACAAAAAAAGCCACGGTTTTGCCGTGACTTTTTTTATGATTAAAAAAGAGATGCCGCAGCAAGTGCGGCATGAAAATTAGCGAGTAACGCGGACCCTCATCATCTGGCTACCCTGCTTGACCAGGTAGATGCCAGACTTGTGGAACCTTGCGAATAGTGCATCCTGGAGAGAAGCGCCAGCAGCGACACTCACACGGCCCAGGTTACGGCCCTGCATATCGAACACCTGCAGTTCCTTGTCGCTATTCAAGGAGAGATGGACATTGCGGATGGATGCAGGCGGTTCGTACTTGGAGCCCTTGTCCACATCCTTTTCGGTAAAGGTGATGTTGTCCACATTCACGTAGCCACCGGTAAATTCTACGCGGAGGGTGTGGGTCCCTGCAGAAAGGGACGTGGTCACCCCGGTGAAGGACTTGTAGTCATCCCAACCGTCTGTCAGGATATCCGAAATCGTGCCCACGTTTGTCCCATCTACGACGAGGTCAATGGAAGTGGTGCGATCCTGGTCATCGCCTCTGGCGGCGGAGAGTTCAAAGGTATAGGTTCCGGTATAGGTAACGTTCACCGTATATTCGGCCCAGTTACCGGGTTCAATGTCTCCCAGGTAAGTTCCGCCATTGGTGAAGCCGCCGTCCTTGTTCTGGTAGTCTTCGAATTCAATCTTTCCGGGCAAAGTTCCTACAGCGGTCTGTGCAGCAGCGCTAGAAGTGGGGGTAGAAGCGGAGCTTGTGGGATTCGTGGAAGCGCTGGAGGTAACAGTGGAGCCTTCAGCATTGTCAACCATGTTGAAGTAGGTGTAGTCGATTTTTCCTGTAGCAGATCCGCCAGCTTCGCTCATCAACATCACTTCCATCAATTTTCCGAAGCCAACAGTATAATTCATATGACCATTCTTGGAGGTCGGCAGATTTTCTGTTTGACCGTGGAACAATTCATCCCACTTTTTGAAATGGGCTGAAATATCGATGTGACCACACTGACGAGGAGTTTCACGGACGCTAAAAATCTGTAGGAACGTAGATTGTCCTAGTTTAGAATATTCATTATCCCTTATGAACGCATGAACACTATAGGTACCACCATCAACCGTAAATGTTCCAAAACTGGGCCCAATATATTGATCATTCGGTTGGCTGTACCAGTCGTCCACAATATAGTATTCCACATCTGGGTTTCTAGTCCAACCATAAACACCAATGTAACCATAACCCGCAGATTGACTCTGCTTGGTATATTTGTAGTCTACGGCATAATGCTTGGTTTTGTGGTCAACGAGGTTGTTATCATACTGGAATCCCACACGAGCAAGGAAGTCACCAGCTCCGCTCCATTCGGCACTGAACGTTCCATTGCTGTAGTAGGTCATGGAATTGTTTCCGCCTCCACTATACCATTCCTCGAGTCCCCAAGAGGTACCGCTAATTTTACCCAACCCCTGACACGAGCCATCGTTACCGCAACTGACATTCACTTTCATACCATTACCTGAATGCCCCATAGCATCACTACAGGCATCAGCGGCGTATGTTGAGGTGAAAAGACCAAGGGATAGCAGAGCAGCTGTCCCGACCGAAAAATATCCCTTCTTCATATTGAACTCCTCTTCAGAATCCAATCCCAATGTAAACATATACAAAAAATCCCCAGATGTCACCGGGGAAGTGTGTAAATTTATGTAAAGATGGCGATTTTCGCTTTTTTTCAAGGAGATGCCCGCCTGCGCGGGCATGACAAATTCGGGGCGATTTTCGCGTTTTTCCTAGAATCAGGGAGAAGCCCGCCTGCGCGGGCATGACAAAATGTGGTTTTTGACGTTTTTGGGGTTATCGAGTCACTCGAACCTGCATAAAGCGGCCATCCTGCTTGACCAGATAAGCGCCCGGTTTCTGGAACCGGACACGGAGGGTCTGTTCCAGGGAGGTTCCCTGCACCACGGTAACACGACCCAAGAAGCGTCCCTGCATATCAAACACCTGCAAATTCCTGTCGCCACCTACCGAGAACCGCGTTTTTGCCATGGCCATGGTGGCAGAGGAGGACCACAGTTCCGCAGAAGACGAGGATACTTCCATAGCGGCAGAGGACTCTTCCAAGGAGGAGGAACTTTCCGCAGTAGCGGAAGAAATTTCCAGGGCAGATGAAGAAGATTCTACCGACGCGGAGGATTCCGCCTGTGCAGACGAAGACGACTGCACCACAGCAGACGACGAAGACAACTTTGCAGAAGACGAAGACTGCTTCACGGAAGACGAGGACAGATTTGCAGAAGAAGAAGACGCCGTGGTTTTCTTGGTGAACTTGAGATTGTCCACATTCACGTAGCCCCCGGTAAAGGTCACGCGGAGGGTATGGGAACCGGCAGTAAGGTTTGTCGTTTCAGCCGTAAAACTGTCGTAATCGTTCCAACCGGTGGTCAATATGCCCGTAATGGAGGCCACCGATTTACCATCCACGGAAATGTCTACGGTTGTCGTACGATTCTGGTCGTCTTGTCGAGCGGCAAGGAGATCAACCGTGTAAATCCCGGCCGAAGTAACCGATATGGGGTATTCCAACCAGGCATCCGGCTTAATTTCACCCACGATGTTTCCATAGACAGTCACTTCGTCACCACCACTGGTGGCAAAGTTTTCAAGTTCGATTATTCCAGGGATGTTGGTAACGGCAACAGGATTAACCGCAGAAGAACTGCTGGCAGGATTGTTTACGCTGGAACTGGATGTGGGTGTGGAACCGTTGCCAATATACACCCTGGCAACAGGGAAATCAGCAGTCCCGGAAACACCACAACCATTTCCCGTACAACCGGCCTCACCAAGAACCTTGGCCTCATAGAGTTTGCCATCGGACATTCCAAGTTCTTTCCATTTCTTTATGTGGGCAGACACATTGATGGTACCGCAATCGCGAGCCGATTTACGAACGCTAAAATACTGATGGAATTCTCGATCATTATTGCCTCCAATCGCAGGTCCAAAACGAGTATTGCGGTAAACGGTATACACGGCGCCATCAATTGTGTAGTCTCCCTTCTTGGTATCACCGACCCAGTCGCCCGGCATATACTGGGCCAGCGTATTGTCCACCACATAATATTCTACAAGACCATTGGGGGCACCGCTAACACCTTCCATCCAGCCGTAGACCCCAACGTATGAATAGCCTACGCCCGAAATATTTTGCTTAACCAACTTGAATTCCGCCATGATGTCGCCGCCAAGCTGGTCATAGGTCTTGTCGCTATTGAACTGCAAGCCCATGCGGCAAAGGTAATCGCCAGCCCCCTGGAAAGAGCAGCTCATGGAACCTTCGTTGTAAAAAGTGGCACTCCCCGACTGTGCATGGTCATACCATAACTGAAAGTCATAGTTGCCAACAGATCCCGTGACGTAGGAACCCGATACCGTCCTGCCTGTTCCGCTATGGCCTGTCGTACTGCAGAAATTCTGGGCCAAGGCCTGTGTGGAAAGGAAACCAAGGGACAAGAGCGTCAACATCTTGGCGAACTTCGGTAAAATACACATATTGAACTCCTCTTCAGAATCCAATCCCAGTGTAAACATAAGCAAAAATTTCCCGGATGTCACCGGGGATGTGTGTAAATTTATATAAAGATGGCGATTTTCGCGTTTTTTCAAGGAGATGCCCGCCTGCGCGGGCATGACAACTTGATCAAGCTCTATCGGAGCAACAATCCGGACTATTCCTCCGAAGAGTCGTCCTCCACCTGAACGCCTTCCACTTGGTCGAAGGTCTCCTTGGCCTCGGCGCTGTCCTGCTCGATGTCTTCCACGCTGGGGAGCGCGGTAGCGTCTTGCACCACGTCGCCTTCGCGGAGGCTGATGGCCTTCACGCCCTGGGCATTACGGCCCGTGAGGCGGATGTCGGCAGCCTTGATGCGAATCACCTGGCCTTCGCGGCTGGTAATGATCAGGTCGTAGTCGTCGGCAACGCTTTCCACGAACACGGCAGGACCGATCTTGTCGGTGACCTTCAGGTTGATAACGCCCTTGCCGCCACGACGGGTAATGCGGTAAGTGCCGGGCTCGCTGCGCTTGCCGAAACCGTTTTCGGTAATGGTCAGCACCTTGTTGCCCGCCTTGAGCCACAGGAGCGAAATCACCTCGTCGCCTTCGGCAAGCTTGATACCGCGCACGCCGTGGGTTCCACGACCCATGGGGCGGAAGCAGGTGATGGGGAACGTCAGGGCCTGGCCGTTCCGGGTGGCAAGCATCAGCAAATCCTTGGGGATCGGGCGGCCTTCAACGTCATCGGCACCGTCTTCTCCTTCGGCCACTTCAGCTTCGACAGTCTCGGCGGCCTGCTCCACTGCATCGTCAGCGTCGTTTGCATTCAGCGAAGCCTTGTATTCCTCTTCGGTCATGCCCACCAGCTGCACCTTCACCAGTTCGTCGTCTTCGTCCAGGCGGATGGCGTTCACGCCGGCCTTGCGGGGGCGGCTGAACAGGGTTAGGTCCATCTTGTTGATGATACCCTTCTTGGTGGCAAACACCAGGCAGAAGAACCCGCCGAACTTGCGCACCGGCACAATGGCCTGTACCTTTTCGCCTTCGGTAAGCCCCACGAAGTTGATGATGGGGCGGCCCTTGCCGTTGCGGGTGCCTTCGGGCAGGCGGTAAACCTTGGTCCAGTAGGCACGGCCCTTGTTGGTGAACACCAGCAGGTAGCTGTGGGTCGATGCCGTGAAAATCTGGTCCACGTTATCCTCGTCCTTGAGGGTCGCACCGATAATTCCCTTGCCACCGCGGTTCTGGGCCTTGAAGGTATCAATGGGCAGGCGCTTGATGTAGCCTTCCTTGCTCAAGGTAATCACCTGTTCCTCTTCGGCAATCAGGTCTTCGTAGTCCAGGTCATCTACAGAATCTTCAATGCTGGTGCGGCGTTCGTCGCCGAACTTGGCCACCACGGCATCCAGCTTTTCAAGCACGATGGCGATACGGCGTTCCCGCTTGGCGAGAATGTCCTTCAGGTCGGCCACGGTGGCGATAAGCTCGTTGTATTCCGCTTCCAACTTTTCCAAGTTCAGGCCAGTGAGCTGGGCAAGACGCATATCCACAATGGCCTGGGACTGGATGTCGTCCAAGTTGAAGCGGGCCTGCAGGTTCTGCTTCGCCAACTCCGTAGTCTTGCTGTTCTTGATAATCTGCACCACCTCGTCGATATTCTGGGTGGCAATGCGGAGTCCTTCGATAATGTGGAGGCGAGCTTCCGCCTTCTTCAGGTCGAACTGGGTGGCGCGGGTAATCACGTCCATACGGTGGTCCACGTACACCTGAATCAGCTCCTTGAGGGTCAAGAGCTTGGGCAGGTTGTTCACCAAGGCCAGGTTGTAGATGCTGAAGGTGGTCTGCAACTGGGTGTTCTTATACAGGTTGTTCAGCACCACTTCGGCAACGGCATCACGACGAAGCTCAATCACAATCCGCATGCCTTCGCGGTTGGATTCGTCGCGGATGTCGGTAATGCCGTCCACACGCTTCTCGCGGACCAGTTCCGCAATCTTCTTGCAGAGTTCCGCCTTGTTCACCATGTAGGGGATTTCGGTCACCAGAATGCGGGGCTTGCCCTTGCTGTCGGTTTCCACCTCGGTACGGGCGCGCACACGCACACGGCCGTGCCCTGTCAGGTAGGCGTCACGGATGCCCGCGCGGCCGCAAATCACGGCCCCTGTCGGGAAATCGGGGCCCGTCACCAGTTGCAAAAGGTCTTCGTCAGGAATTTCGGGATTTTCAGCCACCGCGTGGATGGCGTTTGCAATTTCGCGCAGATTGTGGGGAGCCATGGAAGTGGCCATACCCACGGCGATACCCGTAGTGCCGTTCACCAGCATGTTGGGCAGTGCCGAAGGCAGCACCAGGGGCTCTTCCAGGGACTCGTCGTAGTTGGGGCCCATGTCCACGGTGTCCTTTTCCAGATCCTCCAGCATCAGAGCGCCCAGGTTGTTCATCTTGGCTTCGGTGTAACGCATGGCGGCGGCACCGTCACCGTCGATAGAGCCGAAGTTTCCCTGTCCAAACACCAGCGGGTAGCGCAGGGAGAAGTCCTGGGCCATGCGGACCAGGGTCTCATAAACGGCGGAGTCTCCATGAGGGTGGTACTTACCGATAACGTCACCCACGATACGGGCGCTCTTGACCGTCGGCTTGTTGGGGACCACGCCCAGCTTATGCATGCTGAACATGACGCGGCGGTGCACCGGCTTGAACCCGTCTCGGGCATCGGGCAAGGCACGGGCCACAATCACGCTCATAGAGTAGCGCAAGTAGCAATCCTGCATGTCCTTCTCAATCAGGCTCTTGAACTGCGTTCCTGGTACCAATTCTTCTGACATTCGATCTTCCTCTTAGTGGTTGGTGGTTTCCACCAACATCTCGTTTATTATTTTTAAACTTTCTTCGTCCGTCTGGTCTATGCGGTGGGGCGTGACGGTGGCATAGCCCTGTTCCAGCAGGTAGTCGTCACTATCCTCGGGCTGCTCGTTCCACAACTTTTCACCGTCCAGCTGCCACAGGCCATTCTCGTGACCGTAGTGGTCCGTAAACATTCCAACGGCCATCTTCGCTGCCCTAAATCCCTTGAAGGATTCGGCGGTAGCCTTTGGAAAATTCACGTTCCAGAAAACGCCCTTGGGAATTGCCCCGTAAAGACGCTCCTTCACCACCTTCGCGGCAAAATCCGCCGCCATCTGCAACAATTCCGCACCTGTCCCCCGGAGTGAAAGGGCAATCCCCGGCACCCCCCAGAGAGCAGATTCGCGGGCTCCGGCCACGGTCCCCGAATAAAGGGACGACACCCCGGAATTTTCGCCCACATTCACTCCCGAAAAACACACGTCAAAAGCCCCTGCCAAAGGCCCTGGACCGGCCCCCTCGGTAGAAAGCCCGTAAAGGGCGAAATGCCCCAGGGCAAACTTCACGCAATCGGCCGGTGTCCCGTCCATGGAATAGGCCCTGGCAGAACCAGCCGCCTCCCCCAGGTCCACCACCTTCAGCGAAAGCCCGCGACGCACCGTAAAGGCGTGAGAAACCCCGCTCTGCTCATGTTCCGGAGCAAAGACGAACACCTCCCCGTAAGGGGAAAGGGCGCGGGCCAAAGCGCAAATATTCTCGCTCTGAACACCGTCGTCGTTGGTGATCAAAATGCGGGGTTTCGGGGTGTCTTGCATGCGCCCTAAAAGATAGCAAAAAACTATCTTTTGGACATGTACACGGAACCGAAATTTTTGGCCATGAAGGACAAGTCCAAGGCCAAGCGCATGGCCGAACTCCTGCGGGTCATCATCTTGCAATTGGGCGACGACGTGCCCCGCGCCAGGCGGGAATTCGAGACCTACGCCGGCTGGATGAAACTGCCCGAAGGAGAACGCCTAGTAGGCAAGAACCAGGCCCAGATGATTGACCTGTACAAGACGTTTCGCACGCGGGCGGGCCTCGGGTTCGAACGGGATGTTTACCTGGAGCAGGAACCGGGGGACCGCGAAACTCCGAACGAGAAGCCCATCCCCTTCGCCGTGCTGGTGCACAACCTGCGGAGCGCCTTCAACGTAGGCTCCATCATCAGGAGCACGGACTGCTTCGGCCTCGAAGGAGTCCACCTGAGCGGCTACAGTTGCGGCCCCGACCACGTGACGGTAAAAAGTGCCGCCCGGGGCTGTCAGGAATGGATTCCCATCAAGCGCTGGGAAAGCCCCATGGACTGTATCAAGTGGCACAGGGAAAACGGCTACGAAATCATCGCGCTTGAAACCGGCGAAGACATTCCAAGCATTACCGAAGTGAATTGGCCCGAAAAGGGGCTCATCATCCTCGGGAACGAGGAACTGGGAATCGCCCCCGAACTCATGGAACAGGCCACCCTGAAGGTGACAATCCCCATGGCAGGTCGCAAGGCCAGCATGAACGTGGCAGGAGCATTCGCCATCATGGCGTTCTGCTTGAGGAACAGAAATTGACAGCAAAGACTTCTCCAACCGAGAAGCAATCGGATTTCCGTCCGTTTAGAACAAAGAAGCACCTGCATCCCCCTCTTTGTCACTCCGGCTCCGGGTCGGGGTGACATGAGTTTGAGGCGAGGATGACAACGAAAAAAAAAAAATCAAACATTCATCAAGTGACGACGCCACTTGCCGCCAACCCAACGGCGCCAGAAAATAATGGGCGCGGTACTGTAGACCGCCACCACCGCAATCCAGGCGTAATGGGCCGGCAGTTGGAACACATAAGCGGAAAGGTAAAGCGCTCCCGCCACGCACCAGTTCATGATGGCGCTGGCGAACATGACCCACAAAGTATCCCCCGCCCCACGCAAGGCCCCTGCATAGATGACTAACAGCACCTCCACAAAAATATACAGGGAGGCAAACCGGAGCATAAAAATACTCATGGGGCGCGCCGCATCAAAAATGGTCATAGCTTCCGCCGAAGCCTCCGCTATGTCGGGCCTGAAAATGTCGGTCAACACGCCCGGCAAGAACACGAACAGCACTCCGGTAATCAAGGAATAGCCCCACCCTAGGCGCAACCCCGAGTAAGTAGATCGCGTAGCGGCAGCGACATTCTTCGCCCCCACGTAACGGCCCACAAGGCTTGTGGACGCGACCTCCAACCCCATCAGGGGAACGTAGGCCACCATGTCCCAGTTGAACATGACCGACGACGCCGTGGCGGGTTCGGGTCCAAGAGCGTGGAACATGAGAATCAACAACTGGAACGCCGACATGTTCAAGAACATCTCCACTCCCGACGGAATCCCCCGCTGCAAGAGTTCTCGGGTCAAGAGCCAGCTAAAAGCAAAAGAGGAACGGGTACCAAAACGGCTGTTGTAGAACTTGCCGAAAAACTTAGCAAACAAAATAATGGTTGAAACCGCGTTCCCGATAAGGGTTCCATAGGCCGCCCCCGCCACCCCCAGCGCAGGAATCGGACCGAGACCATATATCAACACAAAGTTGCAGGCCACATTCACAATCATGCCCACAAAGGCCGCCTTCATCACGATTTTCGTCTCGCCGATACCGCTAAAGAAACAGGGCGCCACGTTCCGCACCAGGTTGATGATACCGCCGAACATCAAAATATCGAAGTAGGTCTTCTGGTATTCTAGCTGGTCTGTAGCCAGATTTTCCATGCCGAAAATAAAATGCCCAAGAGGAATGGTCAGATACAAAATAGGCACGCACACCAACGACACGTACAGGGCCTGCATAAAGACCCTGGCACATTCCCCATGGCGCCTTGCCCCCAGACGCTGGGCCACCATGGCAGTGGTGTAGCTGATGGCGCCGGTAAAAAACATGGTGAGCGCCAACTGTACGGCACCCGCCCCCAGGGCGGCATTCATTTCGGCAGGACCCAGTTTCGATAGGAACAGACGGTCGATAAAGGTCATGAAGGTGTCAAAAGACATGGACAGGAGCATGGGGAGTGCCACCACCAGCACATCCTTCACGTCGCCATTTTTCTTGAATTTTGACGGCCTATAGAACTTATTGAGTATCGCACCGACCATATTGGGCGACAAATATAGTTTTTTTTCTATCTTTGTGCTATTATGTTTTCACAGCTGACTGACTCTCTAGAATCTACTCTCAAGAACTTGCGCGGGCAGGGCAAGCTCACCGAAGAAAATGTCGCCGAATCGCTGCGCGAAGTGCGCCGTGCATTCCTCGAAGCCGACGTGAACTTCAACGTGACCCGCGACTTCGTTAAGGCCGTCAAGGAAAAGGCCATGGGCACCGAAGTGCTGAACTCGGTGACCCCCGGTCAGCAGATCGTGAAAATCATCCACGACGAGCTAGTGGCCGTGATGGGGGGCGAAACCAAGGAAATCAATCTCTCCGGTCCCGCTCCGGTGGGAATCATGATGGTGGGTCTGCAGGGTTCCGGTAAGACCACCTTCGCTGGCAAAATCGCCCTCTGGATGCGCAGCAAAAAGAAGAGGAAGCCGCTCCTGGTGGCCGCCGACGTGTACCGCCCCGCCGCTATCAAGCAGTTGCAGGTGCTGGGCAAGTCTATCGGCATTCCCGTTTACGACGAAGGCCAGGGCAATCCGGTCGAAATCATCAAGCACGGTTACCAGTACGCCAAGGACAACGGCTTTGACTTAGTGATTTACGATACCGCAGGCCGCTTGCAGATCGACGAAGAGTTGATGCAGGAACTCGAAAAGGCCCGGGACGCCGTTCACCCGGATGAAATTTTGTTCGTGGCCGACGCCATGATCGGTCAGGAAGCGGTGAACGTGGCAGAGACCTTCTGGAACCGTCTGAACTTTACGGGCGTTTGCCTTTCGAAGATGGACGGCGACACCCGCGGCGGTGCAGCACTCAGCATCAAGAAGATGACGGGGGTACCCATCTGCTTTATCGGTGTCGGCGAAAAGCTCCCCGAAATTGAACTGTTCCACCCCGACCGTATGGCCAGCCGAATCCTCGGCATGGGCGACGTGGTCAGCCTCGTGGAAAAAGCCCAGCAGGTCATCGACGAAAAAGACGCGAAGGACCTGAAGAAGAAGATTCTCAACAACACTTTCGACCTGAACGATTTCTTGAACCAGCTCCGCACCATCAAGAAGCTGGGCCGCATCAAGGACATTCTGAGCTTGATTCCGGGCCTGAACAAGCTCCCCATTGACCAGATTGACGAAAAGGAACTGGTCTATGTTGAAGCGGTGCTCAGCTCCATGACGCCCAAAGAACGTAAGAAGCCCCAGATTCTGGACGGTAGCCGCAAGGCACGCGTAGCCAAGGGTTCCGGCACCGAAATCGGTCGCGTGAACGCGGTGCTCAAGCAGTACGAGACCATGAAGGAAATGTTCAAGAAGGTGGGCGATTTTGCCCGTAAGCAGAACAACGGCGGACAAGTAGGGAGCAACTATACCCCGCCCAAGCAAAAGAAAAAGAAAAAACGGTAATAATGACTAGGGAGGGCGCAGCCCTCATCCACAAAAAAAATTGTAAAAAGGCCCCGCTGGGGTCTTTTTTTTATAGCCGAAACGGGCATTTTTCGGCAAAATTACAAAATCTGTAATTTTTCGTTGTTTAGTGATACTTTTTGCGAAATAAAATGATAGATTAAGAAAATCAATAGCAAATCTATTTACAATTTTTGAATAAAACCAACAAAAAGGAAAATCAATGGCTACAATCGACATGTCCGCAAACGCCCTCGTCACGGCCCTCAAGAAACCCCGTGACAAATTCACCAAGGAAGATATCAAGAAGTTCATCCGTGCAAATGACATCCGTCACGTGAACTTCATGTACGCCGGCGGCGACGGCCGCCTCAAGACTCTCAACTTCGTGGTGAACGACGCCGACTACCTGGACGAAATCCTCAGCTGCGGCGAACGCGTGGACGGTTCCTCGCTGTTCAGCTACATCGAAGCCTCCTCCTCCGACCTGTACGTAGTGCCCCGCTTCTCCACGGCCTTCATGGACCCGTTTGCCACCCTCCCCACCCTCTGCCTGCTCTGCAGTTTCTTCAACAAGGACGGGCAGCCGCTGGAATCTTCTCCAGAATACACCCTCCACAAGGCCTGCGAAGCCTTCAAGAAGGAGACCGGCATGGAATTCCAGGCCATGGGCGAACTGGAATACTACGTAATTGCCGACGACACGGGCGAGTTCCCTGCCGTTGACCAGAAGGGCTACCACGAATCCGCCCCGTTTGCCAAGTTCAACGAGTTCCGCCAAAAATGCATGCTCTACATCGCCCAGGCCGGCGGCCAGATCAAGTACGGCCACAGCGAAGTGGGCAACTTCACCCAAGACGGCAAGCTCTACGAGCAGAACGAAATCGAGTTCCTCCCCTGCCCCGCCGAAGACGCCGCCAACCAGCTCACCATCGCCAAGTGGATGATCCGCAACCTGGGCGCAGAATTCGGTCTCGACGTGACGTTCGCCCCGAAGATTACCGTGGGCAAGGCCGGTTCGGGCCTGCACATCCACATGCGCATCATGAAGGACGGCAACAACCAGATGCTCAAGAACGGAGTCATCAGCGATACCGCCCGCCGCGCCATCGCCGGCATGATGAAGCTCGCCCCCTCCATCACCGCGTTCGGCAACCAGAACCCCACCTCTTACCTGCGCCTGGTGCCCCATCAGGAAGCCCCCACCAACGTGTGCTGGGGCGACCGCAACCGCTCCGTGCTGGTACGCGTACCGCTGGGCTGGGCATCCAAGACCGACCTCTGCAAGATTGCGAACCCGAACGAAAAGGGCACAAGCTACGACACCCACCAGAAGCAGACCGTGGAAATGCGTTCCCCGGACGCCAGTGCCAACGTGTACCTGCTCATGGCCGGCCTCTGCGTGGCCTGCCGCTACGGCCTTAGCCTCAAGGACGGCCTGAAGGTGGCCGAACAGACCTACGTGAACGTGAACATCCACAAGAAGGAAAACGCAAAGCTGTTGAGCAAGCTGGACACGCTGCCGGACAGCTGCTGGGCATCGGCCGACTGCCTTGCCAAACAGAGAAAAGTCTACGAGGAATTCGGCGTATTCAGCCCCGCCATGATCGACGGTATCATCGACCAGCTGAAGGCCTTCAAGGACAAGACGCTCCGCGCCCAGGTCACCAAGTCCAAGACCGCCATGCAGAAGCTGGTGAAGACCTACTTCTACTGCGGGTAACCTTCTAAAGACTCGACAAGCACCGCTTTAAAGAGATCGACAACTATATAAAGAGGCTCCGGTTTGCCGGAGTCTCTTTACTTATATGCTTTTGCTATTTTTCAAGTACCTCTAAATAATTTGATTAATGTCATTTTTTGTCGTGAACAATTAGCTAGATTAAAGGACATGGAAGCAATGACTGCTACACAAGAAAACATCCAACAGTTGGTCGCCGAAATCCAGAAGGCGCTGCTTGCCCGAGGCGAAATGCTCGCTACCGCGGAATCCTGCACCGGCGGGCTCATCGCCTCCGAAATCGTGAACGTGGCGGGCAGTTCCGCCGTGTTCGCGGGCGGCATCGTCGCCTACCAGAATTCCGTCAAGCACGAGCTTTTGGGCGTACCTGCCGAAATCCTCGAAAAGCACGGGGCCGTGAGCAAGGAGACCGTAGAGGCCATGGCCAAGGGGGCACGGGAAAAGTTCCATGCCGACTGGGCGGTGGCCACCTCGGGCATCGCGGGGCCAGGGGGAGCCGAACCCGGCAAACCTGTGGGTACGGTGTGGATGAGTGTCAACAGTTGTTTGCAAAATGAAGCCTTTTGTAAAATTTTCGCAGGAAATAGGCAAGAAATCCGCGAAAAAAGCGTCTATTACGTGTTGGGCAAGCTACTTTTTTTGCTAAATAACCAAAAAAGCACTTGCACAAACGAACACTAAAATGTATATTAAACTAGAAAACAACAAAATGGAGTCAATCATGGCTAAGAAAACGACAACACCCACAAGCAACCTTTCCAGCGAAAAAGCGAAAGCCGTCGAGGCGGCCATCGCACAGATCGAGAAGAACTACGGTAAAGGTTCCATCATGGCCCTCGGCAGCCAGCCTGTCGAAGAAATCCCCGTCATCCCGTCGGGCTGTATCCAGCTGGACATGGCCCTCGGCGTGGGAGGCTTCCCCCGGGGCCGCATCATCGAGATTTACGGACCTGAATCCTCCGGCAAGACGACCCTCACCCTCCACGCCATCGCCGAGGCCCAGAAGCTTGGCGGCGTGGCGGCCTTCATCGATGCCGAACACGCCTTCGACGCGGTCTACGCCCGCAAGCTGGGCGTCGATATCGAATCCCTGCTGGTGTCCCAGCCCGACACCGGCGAGCAGGCCCTGGACATCGCCGAGACCCTGGTGCGTTCTGGCGCTATCGACATCATCGTCATCGACTCCGTGGCAGCACTTGTCCCCCAGGCCGAAATCAACGGCGAAATGGGCGACAACCACGTAGGCCTCCAGGCCCGCCTCATGAGCCAGGCGTTGCGCAAGCTTACCGGCATCCTCTCCAAGTCCAACACCTGCATGCTGTTCATCAACCAGCTCCGCATGAAGATTGGCGTCATGTTCGGCAACCCCGAGACCACTACCGGTGGTAACGCCCTCAAGTTCTATGCCACCCAGCGTCTGGACATCCGCCGTATCGCCGCCATCAAGGACGGCGAAGAGGTCATCGGCAACCGCACCCGCGTCAAGGTGGTCAAGAACAAGGTGGCCGCCCCCTTCACCCAGTGCGAGTTCGACATCCTGTACGGCTGCGGCATCTCCCGCGAAGCCTCCATCCTGGACCTGGCCTCCGAACTGGACATCATCCAGAAGAGCGGTTCCTGGTTCAGCTACAACAACGAGCGCATCGGCCAGGGCCGCGAGAACACCCGCCTGTTCCTCAAGGACAATCCGGAACTCTGCAACGAAATCGAGCAGAAAATCCGCGAGAGCATGAAGGACGTGGAACTGTTCAAGCTGGGCGAGCAGGACGCCGTTTCCGCCGAAGACGAGGTCTCCCTCTCCGACACCGGTTCGGAAGGCTAGTCCCGGCAGTTCAGCAAGAACGGAAACTCATTTAACGAAAAGGCGAGACTCCCCCGCTTAAAAACAGAAGGCCCGAACCTTTTTAGCCATTGTACGGTTCGGGTCTTTTTTTGCTGTATAAGCCCCCCCCCCAAAAAAAAAATTTTTCGAGTTCAAGCAAGATGCTTTTTCTTGCGCATTTTTCCCGAAAGCAGGCTTTTCGCCCTACAAAAAGAGAAATTCGTCACACCTTGGTCGGTAAATAGTTGCACAAGTCCAAAGATTAGGTTATATTACCCATAGAAAACCTTAATCAAGGAGTAAATATGAACTTCTGGAAGCTGGGCCTCGCCCTATCCCTCACTGCCGCATTCGGCATCACCGCCTGTGACGACTCGTCCAGTGCCGACGAAAAAAAGATCGGCATCGACGATGCAACCTACGAAGCCGGAAAAGTTGCTTGCGTGGTGACTTCCACCGTAGCGGAAACAGGCACCTTTGTCCAGGAAATGAGGATGGATGACCTCAAGATCACGATGACAGTAAGCATGGATGACAAGGGCGTCATCACGGAAAAAATCGAGCACAACCAGGAAATCCCCCAGGACACCTGCGAACACTACAAGCTCGACCCGCTTTACAAAACGGTTGAATGCAAGGCCAAGACCATCACAGCTGTAAACGAAGGAACCTTCGAAAAGTCTGAATTCGAAGCCCTCACAGAACTTATCAGCGCCGCCTGTAAGGAATCCAACGGGCAGGATATTCCCAAGAAAGAAGAAATTGAAGAGAACCTCCCCAAGCTTGGCGCCTGCAGCGAAAATAACAAAGGCGAAGAAGCCGAAGTCTTTGAAGGCAAGGGCGTATTCGTAGTCTGCGACGGAGAAAAGTGGGTACCCAGCAAGAACGAATGCAAGGGCGACGCCAAGGTCGATATTGCTACCATCACGCTGGCTTGCAAGGACGGCAAGTGGACACTCAGTTCCGACAAGGAATGTGAAGAAGGCAAGACCGAAGCCAAGAAGTTCCCCGGTGTCGAAGTGAGCGCCACCTGCACCGACGGAGCCTGGGTAATCGATGTTCCCAAGGCCGAAGCCAAGACTGAAGATGCCGGTGAACCCGCAACTGAAGAAACCACCGAAGAAGAAGGTGCCACAGCCGAAAAATAATCGGATTAAAGCCTAGCTTATTGGAAAGTCCCGCGATTGCTCGCGGGATTTTTTTGCTTTACCGGCACATTTTAAAGGTCGGCGTAACGCACAAGTTTTCGTCCACTACCCAAGGCCGTCCGCAAGATATCGCGAACCTCCCCTTCCCTGGTCGGGAAATCTACCGGGTGCAGAGCTATTCGCGGGAGTCCGACGGGAATTTTCAAAAAAAGCTCGCCAAACTTGAAGGCCGGCTTGACCAAAAAATCAGGGATTCCCGCAAAACTGGTCACAAGAGATGCGTAGCGGTTCCCGCGCATTGTTGTAAGCGAAAAACGGTCCTCGAAAAGCATCCCCCGTTTACGAACTTGCCTGCACAGGAAATTGTTGCTGTACCAGGTCGGCGGGATGAACGCCACGGGCTTTTCCGCCTGTTCACCAAAAAGTTCGTTCCATGCCGCAAGTCCCGCCTGCAAAAGCCTGTCGGATTCATACTCGGAGAGCCCTGCAAATTCAGCCTCGCCGTTTGTCAGGTTCATGCCGATAAGCCCCATATAACTGCGACCCTGGCTGAACTCCGCCTTGTGCTTGTAGCCGTGGAGAGCCAGTTCGAAGCCTTCGCCCTTGAGTCGGAGAAGTGTTTCGCGGAATCCCTGTACAGCCTCGGCCGACGCCTTCTCGGTGTCGGGAATGACCAGCACGCTAAAGGGCGCACCCACCAAATCCTTCAGTTCCTCGAGAACCGGAGTCACTTTTGTGTAGTTCCAGACGCTGAAATCGTGAAAACAGAGAAGAAACTTGCGAGCCATGACTTTGAAGATAGTAATATTAGACGAAAGAACGGACCTTCGGTCCTACAGACTAGAGACGAAAGTGAAATAATGGCGCTTCGCGCAATGAAAAAACTAAAAATCTCTCGTCTCTCGTCTCTCGTCTCTCGTCTAAAAGCTACATTTACCCTACTATGATCGAATCCATCATCCTCGGCCTTTTGCAGGGCCTCGCCGAATTCCTCCCCATTTCCAGCTCCGGCCACCTCGTGCTGGGCCACGAACTCCTTGGCATGAACGAAGCGGGCATGTTCTTCGATATCATGCTCCACGCCGGAACGTTGCTTTCCATCTTCGTGGTGTTCCACAAGAAGATTACCGACATCATCGTGGGTTGCCTCCGCCGCGACAAGGATCAGTTGCGCGAAGCGGGCTACATCATTCTGGCGAGCATTCCGACGGCTTTGATCGGCCTCGGCTTCAAGGACTTGCTTGAAGGCCTTTTCGAGAATCCGCGTGCCGTGTGCGTCGCCGAACTCTTTACGGGCTTGTTGCTGTTTACCTCCCAGTGGGGCGCTACCGGAGCCAAGCATCCGGAGAGCGTTGGCGTCAAGATGAACTGGTGGCGTGCACTCGTGACCGGTACCGTGCAAGGCATCGCCTGCATTCCGGGCATCAGCCGCAGCGGCTCCACCATCAGCGCCATGATGTTCATGGGCGTGAACCGCAAGTACGCGGGTGAATTCAGTTTCCTCATGAGCATCCCCGCCGTGGGTGGTGCAGCCCTCCTCGACTGCATCAAGTGGGCCAAATGCCAGAGCGCCGAGAAGGTCGCCCAGATGGCTCTCGAAAACCCGGAAAAGGCCCTGAAGTGTGCCGATGCCGGCAGCTTCACTCCCGAACTTTTGGTAGGCATGCTGGTGTCCTTCATCTTCGGTATTATCGCCCTCAAGTGGCTCATGACTTTCCTGCAGAAGGGGAAGTTCCAGCACTTTGCCTGGTACGTGTGGGCCGTCGGCATCCTCGGACTGATCTTTATCAAGTAAGGTTGCGAAAGCGATTTGAATGTCGGGGCTCAATCGAGCCCCTTTTCTTGTATAGAATGAGGATTTATTTGCTTGCCGAACCACGGTTGGTGAGCTTGCCGAACCATTGGCACGGTTCTTGCATCCTCTACAGCGAAAACAAGGCAGGACCGCCATTTTGTTTCATTTTGAAACATTTTTGCAGTCTAAACCGCTTGAAAATTAAACATCAAGGAGATTCCCGCCTGCGCGGGGATGACAAAGGACAGAAAAATGGCAACAGAGAAGATGGAATTCCAGACCGAAGTTCGCGACATGCTGAACTTGATGATCAACTCCCTTTACAGCAACAAGGAAATCTTCCTGCGCGAGCTCGTTTCAAACGCAGCTGACGCACTCGACAAGCGCCGTTTCCTCTCGCTTTCGAACGCAGAACTCTTGCCGCAGGGCACGCAGCTCCGCATCGACATCTCGGTGAACAAGGAAGGCAAGCGCATCGTTGTCGAAGACAACGGTATCGGCATGAACAAGGAAGACTTGATCAACTGCCTCGGAACCATCGCCCGTAGCGGCACCAAGAACTTCATCAAGAATTTGAAGGAAGGCGACAAGGGCAGCGTCGATCTCATCGGCCAGTTCGGTGTGGGTTTCTACTCCGTGTTCATGGTTGCAAAGAAGGTCGAAGTCTTGACTTTGAAGGCCGGCGAAAAGCAGGGCTACCTGTGGGCATCCGAAGGCACAGGCGAATTCGAGATTTCTGAAGCCCCGCGCGACAAGGTGGGCACCAAGATTACTTTGTACCTGAAGGACGACGAGGATGCCGAAGATTTCGCCAGCGAATGGAAAATCAAGGACATCGTCCAGAAGTACAGCGGCTTTGTAAGTTACGGCATCTACTTCCATCCCGAAGCAACGAAGAACGACAAGGGCGAACTCGAAGAAAAGCCCGAAGAACGTTTGAACGAAAAGCAGGCCCTGTGGCGCCAGAGCGAAAAGGAAGTCACCGAGGAACAGTACAAGGATTTCTACAACGTCATCAGCCACGAAGCCGACGAACCGGCCGCTTGGAGCCACAGCCACGCCGAAGGTTCCCAGGAATTCTGGAGCCTAGTTTACATTCCGTCGAAGGCTCCGTTCAACATTTGGCACAACGATGCACTGCACGGCCTCAAGCTCTATGTGAAGAAAGTCTTTATCATGGACGACTGCAAGGACTTGCTGCCGCCTTGGCTCCGTTTTGTGCGCGGCGTGGTGGATAGCGAAGATTTGCCGCTGAACGTATCCCGTGAAATCTTGCAGAACAACAAGATTATCACCAACATCCGTAAGCACGTCATCAAGAAGGTGCTCGACACCCTGCAGAACATGGCCGACAAGGATGCCGCCAAATACAACGCCTGGTGGCGTGAACTCGGCATGGTCTTGAAGGAAGGCTTCTACATGAACTGGGAACATCTTGACGAACTCAAGAAGTTGCTCCGCTTCGAAAGCACCAAGACGGAAGGCGATGCTCTCGTGGGCCTC
>Ga0310697_10002578_pt1 | contig 19046 bp, 13 predicted proteins | sample 172DNAGHGlowgp2_FD_203883 | JGI IMG/M metagenome (GOLD analysis project Ga0310697, IMG submission 203883) | Sheep rumen microbial communities from Palmerston North, Manawatu-Wanganui, New Zealand - 1728 DNA GHGlow gp2 (v2) (version 2) | ecosystem: Host-associated > Mammals > Digestive system >... | reverse complement strand
GTAGCACGGACGGCGACAAGCTGGCAGCCAAAGCGTCGCACCCGCAAGCAGTTCATCGCCCGACAGCAGATGCTTCACAGCACCCGGCTATGGGCATTCCTGAAATACGCCGGCACACCAGATGAAGAAAAAGTTGTACATATTGCAGATTTTCAGTAATTTTGTAATTGAAATAAAGAAGCAATCCGCAACCATGCAAAACAAACCGACGGTCTGTTTGCCCGCATCATCGGCAAAATCAGTGCACTGACCGTCGCTCAATACATCAATTACTTAAATAATCAGCCGATTGGCAGAGTTAAATATGCACTGGTTTAATTCCGCCAACGGGTATTTCTTATATTGTTCTTATATCGTTCTCATATACTTCTCATATACTTCTTATATAGGTGATATAAGAAGTATATGAGAAGTATATAGGAAGGATATAAGAAGGGCGGTAAGATGTGGCTATTTGACCCCACGTTGGTCGAGGGCGCGGTGGAAGGCGGCGGCGTTGCGTTGGTGCTCGGCGAGGGTGGCGGCGAAGCGGTGGGTGCCGTCCATTTTGTCGGAGGCGCAGAAATAGAGGTAGTTGGTCTCTTTGGCGTTGATGACGGCGTCGATGCTGGCTTTCGAGGGTAGGCAGATGGGGGCGGGTGGCAGGCCGGCGTGGAGGTAGGTGTTGAAGGGACTCTCCACCGAAAGGTGTTTGTTGAGGATGCGTTTGATGGTGAAGTCGCCCACGGCATACTTCACCGTGGGGTCGGCCTGGAGGGGTATGCCTTTGTCGAGACGATTCCAATAGACGCTGGCTATCTGTGGTTTCTCGGGCCCATAGTTGGTTTCCTCTTCGACGATTGAGGCGATGATGATTGTTGCAAGTTGTATGTCGGGGATGAAGTCGCTCATCGACAACAGTTCGAAGCGATATTCGCCATTTGCACCAATTTCTTCCATCCAGAATCTATCATACTCCTTTCTCATCCGCTGCATGAATTGCTCGGGGGTGACGGTCCAGTAGAATTCGTAGGTGTCCTGGAGGACGAGGTGGAAGGAGTCGAGCGGGATATTGAAATCGTTGTGCATCAGCTTGGAGTTGAGATAGTCGTTGAGCTGCTGCGGGGTGCGGAATTTGCCGATGGTGAGGCGTAGGGGGTCCTGCTGGCCATTGCGGAGTTTTCTTACAAGGGCGAGGTTGCTCATGTGGGGTTCAACGACATAGGAGCCAGGACGCACGCGCTCGTCGAGGCCCAGGGTTTCTGCGAAGAGGCGGAAGGAGCGCGAGGCATCGAGGCTGTCGCATAGGGCCTGGTAGGTGGTGCCCTCGGGGAGGAAGAGGCGGCGGGGTTCGCTGTTGGTGGTTCGGGAGTTGAGGAGGAAGTAGAGTCCCAAGGTGGCCAGCAGAAGGAGGGTGAGGATTATAATCAGGATGATTTTTGTTTTGCGATTCATAGTATTTTTTGCATTCTTATGTTGTCGATGAAGTGGCTGTCGAGTTCGAGCCATTCTTTGAAGCGGCCGCATTCTTCGTATCCCGCCTTGCGGAAGAGGTTGATGCTGGCGGTGTTAGGGGCAGCGATGTCGGCGTAGAGTGTGTGTAGAGACGCAGCTTGCTGCGTCTCCAACGCTCGCAGCATGGCGAGGGCGTATCCCTGACGGCGGTACTCGTTGGCCACCATGATGCCCACGGCGCAGCGGCGGTTGAGGGGGTCGTAGGCGTAAAGGTCGATGCAGCCTACAATGAGTGGCAGAGTGGCAGAGTGGCTGAGTGACTGAGTGTTTGGGTCGTTGAGTGGTGGGTGAGGCATAGAGGCGTAGAGGCGCAGGGAGCCGCTGGAGAGCGAGGCTCCCTCTTCGGCCACGAGTGCTATTGTCCTTTCACTCCCTTTCACTCCCTTTTCACTCCCTTTCACTCCCTGTGTTACGAAATCTTCCCCCATAGTATCTTGTTTTTTGAGTTCTGTATGTGTTGCATGAGCAGGGGGTGTGCGGCGAGGGCGGGGTCGGCGGCGAGGAGGTCGCGCACGGCGTTGCGTGTGGCGCTGACGAGGGGTTCGTCGTCGACGATGGAGGCGAGGCGGAGGTCTAGGGCGCCGCTCTGCTGCAGGCCCTGTATGTCGCCGGGTCCGCGCAGGCGGAGGTCTGCTTCGGCTATCTGGAAGCCGTCGGTGGTGCTGCACATGGTGCGTATGCGCTCCTGCGAGGTGTAGGAGAGGTCGTCCTTGGTCATGAGGATGCAGTAGGCCTGGTCGGCGCCGCGGCCCACGCGTCCGCGCAGCTGGTGGAGCTGGCTGAGACCGAAGCGTTCGGCGTTTTCGATGACCATGACGGAGGCGTTGGGCACGTCGACGCCCACCTCTATCACCGTGGTGGCTACCATGATGTGGGTGAGGCCGCGCTTGAAGCGGTCCATCTCAAAGGCTTTCTCCTCGGCGGTGAGGCGTCCGTGGACCATGGAGGTCTGGTACTGGGGCCGTGGGAAGTAGCTCTGCACCATCTCGAGGCCGTCCTGGAGGTTCTTGAGGTCCATCTTCTCGCTTTCCTCGATGAGGGGGTAGACGATGTAGACCTGGCGGCCGGCGTCGATCTGCTGCTTGAGGAAGGAGAAGACGAGGGGGCGGTTGCGCTCGAGGCGGTGGTAGGTGCGCACGGGGTGGCGGCCCGGGGGCAGCTCGTCGATGACGGAGCAGTCGAGGTCGCCGTAGAGGGTCATGGCGAGGGTGCGCGGTATGGGGGTGGCGGTCATGACGAGGATGTGGGGCGGCACGGCGGATTTCTGCCAGAGTTTGCTGCGCTGCTCGACGCCGAAGCGGTGCTGTTCGTCGATGACCACGAGGCCGAGGTCGCGGAAGGCGACGTTGTCCTCGATGAGGGCGTGGGTGCCTATGAGGAGGTCTATCTCGCCGTCGGCGAGTTGCTGTTTGATTTTCTTCTTGGCGGTGGGGCGCAGGGAGCCCGTGAGGAGCTGCACGTTGACGCCGAGGCCGTCGAGCATGCGCTGGAAGGTGAGGTAGTGCTGGGTGGCGAGGATTTCGGTGGGCGCCATGAGGCATGCCTGGCTGCCGTTGTCGACGGCCAGGAGCATGCACATGAGGGCCACGAGGGTCTTGCCGCTGCCGACGTCGCCCTGCACGAGGCGGTTCATCTGGCGTCCGGTGCGCATGTCCTCGCGGATTTCGCGTATGACGCGTTTCTGGGCCCCGGTGAGGGGGAAGGGTATCTGGCGGTAGAAGTTGTTGAAATGGTCGCCTACATGGGCGAAGACGCGCCCCTGCGAGTGCGAGGAACGCTGCTGGTGGGCGTACTGGTAGTCGAGCTGGAGGAAGAAGAGTTCCTCGAACTTCAGTCGCAGGCGGGCCTGGTCGAGCTGCTGGCGGCTGTCGGGGTAGTGGATGGCGAGCGTAGCCTCGCGGCGGGGGAGGAGGTGGAAGTGGCGGAGGATGTCGTCGGGGAGGTTCTCGGGGATGAGTTGGGGGTCGGAGTGCTGGAGGGCCTGGATGAGGGTCTCGGAGATGCGTGCCAGGGCGCGGGTGCCGAGGCCGTGCTGCTTCATTTTGTCGGTGGTGTGGTAGACGGGCATCAGGGGGTGGCGTGCGCCGTCGTCGACGGAGGAGAAGGGCTCGATGTCGGGATGCGACATCTGCCAGATGTTGTTGAAGACGGTGGGCTTGCCCATGACGAGGTATTCGACGTTGGGTTTGAGGCGTTCGCGCACCCATTTGGTTCCGGCGAACCATACGAGCTGGAAGTATCCGGTACCGTCGAAGAGGTCGACGGTGAGGCGTTCGCGATGGGGGCCTGTGGCGACGGTCTGCATGTTGGACAGGCGTCCGCGGACAACGACGAAGTTGTCGTCTTCCTTGACGGAGGCGATGGTGGAGATGACCGAGCGGTCGACATAGCGGAAGGGCAGGTAGTCCAGCATGTCGGCATAGGTGTGGATGCCGGCTTCGGAGGCCAGCACCTTGGCGCGCGCCGGGCCTACGCCTTTGAGGTATGCTATGTCGTCGTAGAGGGTCATCTTGGGAGTTAAGAGTTATGAGTTAAGAGTTATGAGTTAGTTTTTCGCGTTCGAGGGTGGAGGAGATGTTGATGTGGTCGGGGTCGGCCATGACGAGGAGGGTCTCGATGGAGGGGTCCTGGAGGCGGTTGACGGCGGCGACGGTTTGCTCGTATTCGAAGTCCTTGGCGGTGCGTATGCCGCGGATGATGACCTTGGCGCCGAGGCGGTGGCAGAGGTCGATGGTCATGCCGGTGTAGGAGGTGACTTCGACGGTGGGACAGTCGGAGAGCCTGGAGTGGATGCGCTCCAGGCGTTCCTCGACGGAGAACATGTATCGTTTCTCGCTGTTTACGCCCACGGCCACCACCACCTTGTCGAACAGGGGCAGTATGCGCCGCAGGATGGCCTCGTGGCCGGCGGTGAAGGGGTCGAAGGAGCCCGGGAAAAGCGCTAGAACTGCCATAGCAAGCGGAAGGTTAGGGAGTTGTTGTAGCAGTCGTTGTCCCACACATTCTTTTTCACCCCGTCGGTGTTGACTTCGGTGAAGGTCCAGTCGCGCTTGACGGCGATGATTGAATACTGCCAGCGGATGTTGAACATGAGGCCTCGCCACACCTTGAATCGCAGGTCGGCGACGAGGGCGAGGTCGTTCTTGAGGAACTCCATGTCGTTGGTGTCGGGGAAGAAGTAGTTAGGGTTGTATCTCAGGATGTTATGAGGCTGTTGCACCAGGCGGCTGTAGTTGATGCCGAGGCCGAGGAGCATGCCGCCCCAGGGGTCGCGGTAGTGGACCATGAGGGGGATGTCGACGTAGTCGAGACGGAGCGAGATGCTGTAGGGGTCGCCGCTGCCGTTGTAGGAGCCGCGTTGCGAATAGGCGGCTTCGACGCTGAGGTTCCAGGTCTCGTAGCGGTCGAATCCGAAGATGACGCCGACGCCCGAGGTGACGCCCCATTTGCTGAAGCTTTTCAGTTCGTCGCCCTCGATTTGCGAGAGGGTGCCGCCGGCCGACACCAGGCCGTGGATGCGCTGGGCCGACAGGGGGGCTGCCGACAGGAGGATCAATAGGAGCAGGGTTGTCTTTTTCATATATTGTTCAGGTTGTGAAGTAAAATGGATGCGTCGGTAGTGGTTTTGTAGTGGCGCATGTAGCGCAGCATGAGGCGCTCCTGGAGTTCCACCGAGGCGCCCGGCGCCAGGTCGGCAGGGGAGAAGATGCCTTTGCGGCCGCGGTAGCCCACCCAGCTCCACCGGCCTCCGAGCACCCGGAGGCAGTCGCCGAAATAGGCCTTCTTTCTGCGCTGGAACCAGAAGAGTACCGGCGACAGCAGCAGGAGCAGCAGGGAACAGGCAAGGTCGAAGATGCGCTTGTTGCGCCGGCAGGTGTCGGTGCTGATGGTCTCCAGGTCGTCAAGGAAGAGACTCTCGCGGGTGAGGATGCTGTCGGAGCCGATGACGTAGTCGCCGTTCTCGGGCGCTATCTTGTATTCCACCCCGGTGGTCCGGAGGGTGGCCATGAGGGAGATGATGTCTTTCAGCTCGATGTCGGCGCCGCAGAAGACCACTTCCTCCACCTTCTCGATGCGGATAAGGTCTTGCAGGTGGTGTGCTTCGCGGGGCCGTTCAGCGATGATGTTGGCTCCGCCGATGCCCATCAGGGCATAGAGGTTTTTCACCCTTGCCGCCTCTGCCTCGCTGCCCACCACCAGCACGCTTCCGCGCCTGCGTGCGTAACGCGCGTATCCTTTAATTCCTGCGGCACCCAGGAGCAGCCTTGTCAGCAGGGTGCTCGCCAGGGTCCACAGTCCTCCCGCCACCAGCAGCATGCGCGAGTAGCGCTGCCCTTCGTCCAGCAGGGAATAGAACGACAGCAGGAGCAGCAGGCCGATACCCATGCCTTTCACAATCTTCCATGGGCGCACGGGTTTGTCGTAGCCTCCGGCAAGCCAGCTGCTGCACATCAGTATCAGCACATAGAGCGGCATCACCAGGTAGGTGTATTCCGGGGGGTAGTAGTCGATGTTGTTGGCCCACAGTTCGGCCCAAAGGCGCTTGATGACGAGGAACCCGCCGTAGGCCACGCCGAAGTCCAGCAGCGGCACCGCCAGCTTGACGCCGATGCGCTTGGCCCAGGCCAGCGTGGCTCGGAGCCAGATGGCCATCCGCAGCAGGGCGTTGAACATGCGTGCATTGCTGCCGGAGAAGTAGCGCCCCACGAAGATGGACATGGCGTTGTAGAAGGTGTAGACGTAGTTCATCGAGCCGCGCTTGGTGCTCTCACCCTTGTAGTGGATGATGTGCGTCTGGGGGAAATAGTAGTTCTTGAATCCCGCCAGGTGGATGCGCCAAGAGTAGTCGATGTCCTCGCCGTACATGAAGTAGCTCTCGTCCAGGCCTCCAATCTTTTCGTAGGCCTCGCGGCTGATCATCAGGAAGGCTCCGGGCATGATTTCAATCTCGTTCACCTCGTTTTCGGGCAGGTGGCCCATGTAGTAGGCCGCGATGCGGCGCGAATGGGGGAAGAGCTTGATGAGGCCCGAAATCTTGTAGAACGAGGCTTCCGGCGTGGGGAATCCGCGCTTGCTTTCCTTGAGGAAACGGCCGTCGCCGTCCACCATCTTCACCGTCAGGCCCCCGGCGTCGGGGTGTTCGCGCATGAAGTCCATGCACTTGACGAAGGTGTCGTTCTCCACCACGGTGTCGGGGTTGAGCAGCAATATGAAGTCGGAGGTTGGAGGTTGGGGGGCTGTGCCCGTACCTCCTGCCTCCAGCCTTCTGCCTGCTATCTCTTTCAGGGCCTGGTTGTTGGCCTTGGCAAATCCAGTGTTCTCCTTGTTCGCAATCAGGTGTACCTGCGGGAACTCGCTGCGCACCATGTCCACACTGCCGTCGACCGAGTCGTTGTCGACCACCCATACCTCCAGCTCCAGCTCGCTGCCGTCCTTCAGTGTGCGGTTGCTGCCGAACACCGACGACAGGCACTGCCGCAGGAAGTACTTCACATTGTAGTTGACTATGACGATTCCGAGTCTCAAATCCTTCTTTCTTTTTTTCAATCAGAATGAAAAGAATGGAAAAGAAATTCTGATTATTCTTTTTATTCTGATTGCGATTAAGAAATCTCGTAAATTCTTATTTCTTCTTTTTGCGTTTGCCGGCGCCTTCGATGATGGCCAGGGCCTCGTCGAGGGAGAGTTGCAGGGGGTCGACGCCCTTGGTGAGGCGGAAGTTCTCGCCCTTGTAGGTCAGGTAGGGACCGAAGCGGCCGATGTTGCTCATCACCGCCTCGCCGTCCTTTTGGCCAATCTCGTGGGGGTAGATCTTCTTCAGCTCCTCCTTTTGCTCTTCGGCCTCGCGTTTGGTCTTGATGATTTCGATGCAGCGCTCAAGCTCCACGTCGTAGGGGTCGTCGTTCTTGCCCAGGGAGTAGAACTTGTTGTTGTGGCGCACGTAGGGACCGAATTTGCCGATGCTGACGGTCACTTCCTTGCCCTCGAACTCGCCCACCGTGCGCGGCAGCGCGAACAGGCCCAGGGCCTCTTCGAGGGTGATGGTCTCGATGCTCTGGCCGCGTTTCATGCTGGCGAACTGCGGTTTCTCGTCGGTGTTGGTTTCGCCGATCTGCACCAGGGTGCCGTAGCGGCCTATCTTGGCGTAGACGTTCTTGCCGCTCTTGGGGTCGACGCCCAGCAGGCGGCTGCCGGTGGTGCGCTGGCTGTTCTGCTGGGTCTGGCGTATGTTCTTGTGGAAGGGCACGTAGAAGCGGTCGATGACCTTGCGCCACTCCTTCTTGCCGGCGGCGATGTCGTCGAAATCCTTCTCCACCGTGGCGGTGAAGTTGTAGTCCATGATGTTTTCGAAGTGCTCCATCAGGAAGTCGTTCACCACACATCCGATGTCCGTGGGGAAGAGCTTGCCTTTCTCGGCGTAGCCTTTCTCCTTCTTCTCGGTGCGTTTCACCTGGCCGCCCTTGAGCGACAGGGATACGCAGTTGTGCTCCTCGCCCTCGCGATCTTCCTTCATGATGTACTCGCGCTTGAGGATGGTGCTGATTGTGGGGGCGTAGGTGGAAGGACGGCCGATGCCGAGGTCCTCGAGTTTCTTGACCAGGCTGGCCTCGGTGTAGCGTGGGGGGTGCTGCGTCCAGTGCTCGTCGGCGTCGCAGCTCTCGAGGGCGAGGAGGGTGCCTTCGGGCAGGCGCGGCAGCATGCGCTCGCCGCCGGTGGGTTCGTCGTCGTCGGTGCTTTCCATGTACACCTTCAGGAAGCCGTCGAACTTCACCTGTTCGCCGCTGCACTGGAAGTGGAGGTCGCTGTTCCAGCTGATGACCATCTCCGTTTTCTCGATGTCGGCGTCGGCCATCTGGCTGGCCACGGTGCGCTTCCAGATGAGCTCGTAGAGGCGGCGCTGGGCGCTCTCGGCGTTGATGGTCTGGGCGGTCATGTCGGTGGGGCGTATGGCCTCGTGGGCCTCCTGGGCGCCCTTGGTCTTGGTCTGGTAGCGGCGGGTCTTGACGTATTCGGCGCCGTACTGGCTTTCGATTTCCTTCTTGGCCATGCTCAGCGCCAGCTCGCTGAGGTTGACGCTGTCGGTACGCATATATGTGATGTATCCGCTTTCGTACAGCTGCTGTGCCACCTGCATGGTGCGGGCCACGCTGAATCCGAGCTTGCGGCTGGCCTCCTGCTGGAGGGTGGAGGTGGTGAAGGGCGGTGCGGGCGTGCGGTGGGCGGGCTTGGTCTCGATTTTGCTCACCTTGAAGTTGGCGCCGACGATGCTCTCGAGGAAGGCCTGGGCCTCGGCCTCGGTGTCGAAGTGGCGGCTGAGCTCGGCGCTGAGGGTCTTGTTGCCGTCGACGGGGCGGAACTGCGCCGTCACGCGGAAGTAGGCCTTGCTCTGGAAAGCCTTGATTTCGTTCTCGCGCTCCACGATGAGGCGCACGGCCACGCTCTGCACGCGTCCGGCGCTGAGGGCGGGCTTGATTTTGCTCCAGAGGATGGGGCTGATTTCGTAGCCCACAAGGCGGTCGAGCACGCGGCGGGCCTGCTGGGCGTCGACAAGGTTCATATCGATGCTGCGCGGGTTCTCGATGGCGTGGAGGATGGCCGTCTTGGTAATCTCGTTGAAGACGATGCGCTGCGTCGTCTCCGGGTTGAGCTTCAGGGTCTCCTGAAGGTGCCAGGCGATGGCCTCTCCCTCGCGGTCCTCATCGGATGCGAGCCACACCTTCTCGGCGCTCTTGACGGCTTTCTGCAGCTCGCTGACCAGGCTGCGCTTGTCGTCGCTCACCTGGTACTGCGGCTCGTATTGGTTCTCCACGTCGATGCTCATTTCTTTCTTGGCCAGGTCGCGGATGTGGCCGTAGCTCGACTTCACCGTGTAGTCCTTGCCGAGAAATTTCTCGATGGTCTTCGCCTTGGCAGGCGACTCAACAATTACTAAATTTTTCATAAATATATATGTTTTTTTTCTCTCCGTTAAAAAATCGACACCAGCAAAACGTAAATATATATAATTTATTGTACGCGTCATGAAAAAAAGTTTTCAACCCCCTCCGCCACCTCCATCCAACCTCCCACCGCATACCTACCCGAGAGGTATATAATTCGGCATTTCTTATATCGTTCTTATATCGTTCTCATATACTTCTTATATAGGTGATATAAGAACTATATGAGAAGTATATTGGAACGATATAAGAAGGGCCGAATTTGCCCCCTTTCGGGGGAGTGATGAGTGATGAGTGATGAGTGATGAGTGATGAGTGATGAGTGGGGGGTGTTGATAATTTTTTGCCGGGCGGGATAATAAAAACGGGGTGGCGACGTTTCTTGGAATAGGTGTTGCGCAACCTGTAGGTTGCGACGCCCGGCAAAGTTGCGCCGCCCGGCAATCCGTTTTGCCGCGCGGCAGGAGGACAGGAAGTTAAAAAAATAAAAAAATAATAGAGACAGCGATGAATATACATGTTGTTCAGCACGATGTGCGTACGAACCGACCCGAGGAGAATCTCGAGTGGATAATCGGCGAGCTGGAGTCGCCGGAGAGCCGTGAGGCTTTGCTTACTGTTTTCCCCGCGTGCACGTTGTGCGGGGCGCCGCTTTTTGCGTCGGCGGGCTACACGGACCTGCAGAAGCGCGCACAGGCGGCGCTGCAGGAGCTGGTGGTGCGGAGCGAGCACCGGGCGTTCCTGGTGGGTCTGCCGCTGCAGATCCAGGACAAGGGTTTGTGCAATGCGATTGTGTTTGTGCAGAATTGCGCCATCCGGGCGATTGTGACGAAGAAGTATCTGGCGCCGGACGAGCAGCGTTGCTTCGTGCGGGGCGAGGGTGTGCAGGTGGTGCAGTTCCACGACCAGAAGATAGCTATTGGGTTCTACGAGGACCTGAAGGAGCTGACGCGCGGCCACGTGGAGCAGCCGGACCTGGTGGTGTGCTGCGGGTGCAATGTGTTTGACTACCAGAAGCCCTACCGCACGCGCTACCGTATGAGCAAGATTGTGGAGACGCTGAATGCGGGCCTGGTGTATGTGAACCGCACGGGCGGCGAGGGTCCGTACCTGTATGCCGGCGGGAGCCTGGCGATGAACGCCGCGGGCGGTGTGCTGAGCCAGCTGCCGTATTTCGAGGACGCCTGCGCGACGGTCGACATGCAGCAGATTGAGGAGGTTGAAGACGAGAAGCCTGAGGCCGTGGAGCTGGTGTACAAGGCGCTGGTGTGCGGCCTGAGGGACTATTTCCGCAAGAACGGCATCCAGCGCGCGGTGCTGGGGCTGAGCGGCGGTGTGGATTCGGCGCTGGTGGCCACGCTGGCGGCGGACGCCATAGGGGCCGAAAATGTGCACGGCCTGCTGATGCCCAGCCAGTACAGCACGGACCACTCGGTGAAGGACGCCGAGGACCTGGCGCACAACCTGGGCATGGACTACCACATTGTCCCCATCCGCGAGATGTTCGACACCTTCCGCGGGGCGCTGAAGCCTGTGTTCGGCGACCGCGCCGAGGATGTGACCGAGGAGAACCTGCAGGCACGCATCCGCGGCACGCTGGTGATGTCCTATGCCAACAAGTTCGGTGCCCTGGCGCTGAACACGACCAACCGTTCGGAGGCCGCCATGGGCTACGGCACCATCTACGGCGACTCCTGCGGAGGCCTGGCGGTGATCGGCGACCTGTATAAGACCGAGGTCTATCAGCTGTGCGAATACATCAACCGCGACGGGATACGCATCCCGGTGAACACCATCACCAAGGCGCCGAGCGCGGAGCTGCGCCCGGGGCAGAAGGACAGCGACTCGCTGCCGGACTACGACACACTGGACGCGGTGCTGAACCTGTACCTCGACGAGTCGATGTGCGAGGACGAGATTGTGGAGGAGGGCTACGACCGCGAGCTGGTGCACAATGTGATTCGCAAGGTGGGGCAGAACGAGTGGAAGCGCCTGCAGTTCGCCCCGCAGCTGAAGGTGAGCCCGCTGAGTTTCACCCTCGACCGGAGGTGGCCGATCAGTTAAGAGTTAGGAGTTAAGAGTTAGGAGTTTTGGATAATCCGCAGATAGATTTGGCAAAACGCTACGTCGAGTTGACGGGAGTGAGTGTGTTTCTGACGGGTAAGGCCGGTACGGGCAAGACGACGTTTCTGCGCGAGCTGGTGGAGCACTGCCCGAAGCGGCATGTGGTGCTGGCACCGACGGGTGTGGCGGCGGTGAACGCCGGGGGAGTGACGATACACTCGTTCTTCCAGCTGCCGTTCGAGCCTTACCTGCCGGATGTGAAAGAGCTGGTGACGGAATACCAGATGCCCAATGCCCACAAGGGACTGAGCAAGACGAAGCAGAACATAATCCGGACGCTGGAACTGCTGATTATAGACGAGATTTCGATGGTGCGGGCGGACCTGCTGGACGCTGTGGACATGATGCTGCGGCGCTACCGTCGCAACAGCAAGCCCTTCGGGGGAGTGCAGCTGCTGATGATAGGCGATGTGCACCAGCTGCCGCCGGTGGTGACGGAAAAAGAACGCCCCTACATGGAGCGAGTCTACCCCTCGCCGTTCTTCTTCCACAGCAAGGCTTTGCAGAAGGTCGACTATGTCACTATCGAGCTTACGCATGTCTATCGTCAGCAAGATGCCGCTTTCGTCTCTCTCCTGAACCATGTACGCGACAACAACCTCGATGCTGCCACTCTGGCGGCGTTGAACAGCCGCGTGGTGAGAGAAGAACGAAGAACGGAGAGTGGAGAACGGAGGTCGGAGGGCATTCCGATTACCCTCACCACCCACAACCGTCAAGCTGATGCCATCAACCGTCGCCATATGGATGCCCTGAAAGGCGAGGTGCGCATGTTCAAGGCTGTTGTCCGTGGCAATTACCCTGATTCGATGATGCCCATCGACAGCCTGCTGGAGGTGCGTGAGGGCGAGCGGGTGATGTTCGTTAAGAACGACTCCTCGGGGCAGCACCGCTACTACAACGGCAAGCTGGCTACGGTGCTTGGCTTTGTGACAGACGACGAAGGACGCGAACAGGTGGAGGTGGCCGATGATGACGGCGACGTGCTGAAGGTGGGGCACGAGACGTGGGAGAACCTCAAGTATACCCTCAACGAATCGAACGGACAGATAACGCAGGAAGTGGACGGCACCTTCAGCCAGTACCCCCTGCGGCCGGCCTGGGCGGTGACCATCCACAAGGCCCAGGGGTTGACGTTCGACAGGGTGGCCATCGATGCGGCCGACGCGTTTGCCTTCGGGCAGGTGTATGTGGCGTTGAGCCGTTGCCGCACACTGGAGGGCTTGACGCTGACGACGCCGCTGACGGCGGGAGTGGCCTTCAGCGATGCCACGGTGTCGAGGTTTGCCGAGGGGGTGGAGCAGAGGCGCGAGGCTGTGGCGGAGGGCATCGGGCAGCGGGAGAAAGAATACCGTATTGAGAAGCTGATGGAGCTTTTCGGCATGGAGGACGTGGTGCACGAGACGGAGCGGTTGGAGGAACGATATGCAAAGTTGCGCAATATCTATCCCGACAAGGTGAGGAGGATGCAGGAGGTGGCGACGTCGCTTGTGCAGCTGCAGGGCGTGAGCGAGCGTTTCCGCATGCAGTTGATGCACCTCGGCGAGCGGGAGCAGGACGAACGCGCTCGCCAGGGGGCCGAATACTATCGCACGCAGCTGGCGTCGGCACGCTGTGCGGTGGCGGTGCTGGTGGACGTGGACATCGACAACAAGGAGACCTCGAAGGCCATCAAGGAGGCCTCGGAGCAGCTGATGGAACGGTTGAAGGTGAAGTTGGCATGCATGGAGGCCGTGTGCAAGGACGGATACAATGTGGTGTCGGTGCAGAGGGCCAAGGCGGAGGTGCTGATGGACAAGGAAGGTGGGAGCGGAAAGCGGAGAACGGAGAGCGGAGAGCGTAGAACGGAGAGCGGAGAGCGGAGAACGGAGAGTGGGGAACGGAAAGCGGAGAGTGGCTTGGTGTCGCTCTTGACGCAATGGCGCCGTGCAAAGGCCGCGGAGATAGACAAGCCGTCGTTTTTCGTGCTCACACAAAAGGCGCTGATGGGCGTTGCAAGCCTGATGCCGCGCAACGAGAGGGAGCTGCTGGCGGTGCCAGGCATCGGCAAGGCCAAGCTGGAGCAGTACGGCAAAGAGATTCTGGATATTGTGGCCAACTACCGCGAGTACAACGGGCTGAAATAGCGGGAGACAGTATTCTTTTTAACAAAAATTAATAGCACATAGATTGCCATCGGGGCAATAAAATTGTGCGGAGTGCGTTGTATATATAATTTTAAAGATAAAAGAGATGAAAAGGATAGTATCAATGCTAGTGATTCTGGCCGCCATGGGATGGACCGCGCTCCAGGCGCAGGGGTCGATGCGCGCGGTGTTCAGCTACAGCACTTTCTATGCCCCGTCGACCAGCCAGCCGTATGTGGAGACCTACCTCTCGTTTGACGCATGGACGATGCAGTTCGTGAAGCAGCCCAACGGCAGCTACAGGGCTACCGCCGAGGTGACCATCGTTGCCAAGCAGGGCGACTCGGTCTGTTATGTGAAGAAGTACGACCTGAACAGTCCCACCGTGGGCTCGTTGGAGGAGCTGGACTTCAGTTTTATCGACATGCAGCGTTTTTCGTTGAACAACGGCATATACGACCTTGAGCTGACCATCCGCGACAAGAACTCGGAAGCTCCTGCGGCCATGGTGAGCGAGAAGCTGGCCTTCAACTTCGACAATGTCCATCCGACGCTCTCCTCCATCCAGCTTATGGCAGAAGCCACCCCCACCACCACGGAGAACATCTTCTCGCGCGGCGGATACGATATGGAGCCGTATGTCAGCGACTTCATCCCCGAGCAGGTGGATCACTTGAACTTCTACTACGAGATTTACAACATCAACCAAGAGCTGGGCAAGAAGCCTTTCCTGGTGGTGGCATACATAGAGCAGCAGGAGACGGGCAACCGCTTTGAGGCGCAGCGCAGCATGTCGCGCAAATACGGCTCGGCCTATGTGCCTGTGTACGGCAGCCTGGACATCTCGCAGCTGCCTTCGGGCAACTTCAACCTCGTTGTCGAGTTGCGCAACAGCGACAACCAGTTGCTCCTCTACAAAAAGCTGCCGTTCTTCCGTTCCAACCCCGGCGTGAAGGGCGAAGAGCTTAGCGATTTCACGGGGACTTTCGCCGGAGCCTATACCGACGAGGCGCAGCTCAACATCTACCTCGACGCGCTCTATCCCATAGCCTCCGAGCGTGAGAAGCAGGTGTCGCGCGACCTTATATCCCGTCCGGGTCTCGAAGAGAAGCAGGCTTTCCTCTACCGCTTCTGGCAGGAGCGCTACCCGCTGAACGCCGAGGTGGAATGGCTTAAATACAAAGAGCGCATCGACTATGTGCAGGCCGCTTTCAGCTACCCGCGCACCCTTGGTATCCACACCGACCGCGGGCGCGTATACCTGCAGTACGGACCGCCCGACTTTGTCCGCGACGAGAAGAACTTCGTCTCGGTGCGCAACCTCAACGGTACCCATTCGGGCACCCCGCTGCAGATGCGTCAGACCGGCGACGACGCCACCAACCAGTTCGAGACCGAATCGCAGGGACACGTCTACTATCTGCCCTATCAGATATGGCGCTACAACAAACTGCCGATGGACGACAACACGCGTGTCTTCCTCTTCTGGGACGAGCATCGCAGCGGCCTCTACACCCTCCTCAACAGCAATGCCCGAGGCGAGGTGCAGGATCCGGGCTGGGAGCGTCGTCTGTGCCGCAACCAGTTGGGCGACAATGTCGTCGGCGAGGTGGGCGAGCAGTTCAGGCGTGGTTATTAAATTGGTTTGACAGGCCCTTCTCGCACGATGTATTTGCTGTCGGATATATTGTATTTCATCGCGTATTACCTTGTGGGCTACCGCCGCAAGGTGGTGCGGCGCAATCTGGCGGCTGCTTTCCCCGAAAAGGACGAGAAGGAACGGCTGAAGACAGAGCGTCGCTACTACCGTCATCTTTGTGACCTCCTCATCGAAGGCCTCTACAATCTTTTCGCATCGCCGCGCAGCATCATGAAGCGCTACCATGTGGTGAACCGCGACCTTGTCAACCGCTACTACGAGCAGGGGCGTTCGGTGATTCTCATGTCGGCCCACTACAACAATTGGGAATACATGGTCACTTCGCTCAATATGCAGCTCTTCCACCACGGTATCGGCGTGGGCAAACCTTTGAGCAACAAGGTTCTTGAGCCGTGGGTGTTCCGTCGCCGCACGCGCTTTGGCACCGAGGTGGTTTATCCGGACACGGTGAGGCAGGTGGTGGATTTCTACGACAAACACCATGTGCCGTGTGCTTTGATGATGCTCAGCGACCAGTCGCCGGCGCATCCCGACAGGAGCTACTGGACCACTTTCTTCCACCAGGAGACAGCCTTCCTTTATGGCGCGGAGAATTTTGCCCGCCGCTATAACTATCCTGTGCTATACTATCGCGTCGACAAACCTCGCCGCGGGCGTTATACCATCACCTTCAGCCTCCTCTGTGAGGACCCTCATGCGGTGCCGCAATACACCATCGAGGAGCGATACATCCGCACCCTGGAGGCCGACATTGCGACGCGACCCGAGTTCTGGCTCTGGAGCCACCGCCGCTGGAAACTCACCCGTCCGCAACAATCGCCGTTGCATCCAGTCAAATCTCTCAACATTGCTTAGCCTTTTACAACCATGATACACGTTGCCATCGTAATACTCAACTGGAACGGACGCCCGATGCTGGAGCGTTTCATGCCGTCGGTTCTCAAATACTCGTTGATGGACAGCGAGTCGGAGGCCGGATGGCAGACCCCCAACAGCCCTCGCCTCGACCTCTCGTCGGAGGTGGTGGTGGCCGACAATGGCTCGACCGACGACTCTGTCGCTTTCCTCCAGGCATCCTATCCTCAAGTGCGTCTGGTGCTCTTGGACAAAAACTACGGCTTTGCCGAAGGCTACAACCGGGCGCTGGCGCAGGTGCAAGCCGACTACTATGTGCTGCTCAACAGCGACGTGGAATGCACTCCCCACTGGGTGCAGCCGGTGGTTGCCATGATGGAACGCGAGGCCCGCGTGGCCATATCCCAGCCCAAGCTGCTGATGTATGACAGCAAGGACACCTTCGAGTATGCCGGAGGTGCGGGAGGCTTCATCGACCACTATGGCTATCCCTTCTGCCGCGGACGTCTCTTCTCCTCGCTGGAGCGCGACCATGGGCAGTACGACGACGAGTGCGACATCTTCTGGGCTTCCGGCGCGGCCATGTTTGTCCGGGCCAATGTCTTTCACAGGCTCGGTGGCTTGGACGGCGATTTCTTTGCCCATATGGAAGAGATTGACTTCTGCTGGCGTGCCAAGAACCACGGCTACCAGGTGCGTTATTGTCCCCGTTCGACGGTCTACCACGTCGGCGGCGGCACCCTGCCCAAGAGCTCGCCTTTCAAGACCCGTCTCAATTTCCGCAACAACCTCGCCATGCTCTATAAGAACCTCCCTGCCCGGCGCCTGAAACGCGTGATTCGCCGGCGCATGGTGCTCGACGGTGTCGCGGCGCTGAAGTTTCTCCTGCAGGGGAACCTCGGCGAGTTCAAGGCTGTATGGCAGGCGCATCAGGAGTTCAGGGACCAGCACCAGGAGCTTGTCGACAAGCGTTCCATGTTGCCCCACCACACCGTCTCGTGTGTTTATAAGCGGTTGATCCTTATTGATTATTACCTTCTTCGACGCACTACTTTCAGTGCCCTTGGCGCCAAGTTTGTCCGCTCGCGTCGCGACTGATACCACTCATCTTCCAAGGTTAAAAAAAATAAGCCACAGCTTTTGGCTGTGGCTGAATTGTAAATGGGAGTGGCCTTTGTCGGCTACTATTCCTTTTTGGCTTTGAGGTTGCGGTGTTCTTCGTTGAGTCCGTCCAGAATCTCCTTGGTGATGTCCATGCCGGGGTTGAGGTAGAGGGAGGGGGCATTCTCGAAGGTTTTGCGGAGGATGATGTCGAACTGCTGGTTCTGTGCGTTGTATTCGCGCACAAAAGCAAAGATGGCGTTGAGCAGCTTGGTGTTTTCCTCCATCTGGCGTTCCATGATTTTGGCGGTGAGTTCCTGCTCCAGGGTGGCCATCTTCTCGGAGCGCTGTTTCAGTTCGGCCTCCTTGGCCTCCTGCTGCGTGCGCGTCATGTTGGCGCCGTTCTTCAGGTAGTCCTGGTAGTCCTTCTGGAATTTCTCAATCTGCTGGCGGCCATACTGCTCCTGCTGGCTCTTGTAGGCCAGGAGCTCCTGCTCCAGCTCTTTGGCGTACTCGTAGTTGGCCAGAAGAGTGTCGGTGTCGACGTATGCGACGGTCAGTCCGCCTTCTTTCTGCAGGGGGGCGGCGGCTTCGGGGTTCACTTTGCTCTTGGGGGCCGAGGTGAAGTGGAGAATGTAGATGCCGATGAGGCCCAGCAGCAGCACTGCGTTGCAGGCCAGAAGGATTTTGCTCAGTTTATTGTTTTCCATTGTTGTCCTTTTTTATTTTTCAATTTTTATTTTTTCAATAGCGCGTTCCACGCGGCGGATGGTCTCCTCCTTGCCGATGGTGAGGACGAGGGTGATCATGTCCGGCCCCACGGTGCGACCCACCACGGCGATGCGCAGCGAGTTCATCACCTTGCCGGTGTTCAGTCCGTTGGCGGCAATGTAGTCGTCCAGCAGGGCTTTGTGGATGGCGTCGTGCTCGAAGGGTACGGTGTTCAGGATGTCTATGACCTTCTGCATGTGGATGTGCATGTCGGGGGTCCAGCGTTTGGCAACGTCTTTCTCGTTGTATTCCGTCGGGGCCTGGAAGAAGTAGCAGCAGGTCTCCCACAGCTCGCTGGGGAAGGTGATGCGCTCTTTCATCATGCCCGCCACCTTCACCACGTAGTCGTGCTCGGCGCTGATGCCGTGTTCCTTGAGCTGCGCTTCGAGGTAGGACGCCACCTCCTCGTCGCCGAGCTTCTGGAAGTATTCGTGGTTGAACCATTTGGCCTTGTCAAGGTTGAACTTGGCGCCGTTCTTGCTGATGTGCTCGATGTTGAAGAGCTTGATGAGCTCGTCCATCGACATGATTTCCTGTTCAGTTCCCGGGTTCCAGCCGAGGAGGGCCAGCATGTTGACCACCGCCTGGGGCAGGTAGCCTTTCTCGCGGTAGCCGCTGCTGATTTCGCCGCTCTTGGGGTCGTGCCATTCCAGGGGGAAGACAGGGAATCCCAGGCGGTCGCCGTCGCGCTTGCTCAGCTTGCCGTTGCCCTCGGGCTTGAGCAGCAGGGGCAGGTGGGCGAACTGCGGCATGGTGTCCTCCCAGCCGAAGGCTTTGTACAGCATGACGTGCAGCGGGGCGCTCGGCAGCCATTCCTCGCCACGGATCACGTGGGTGATTTCCATCGTGTGGTCGTCCACGATGTTGGCCAGGTGGTAGGTGGGCATGCCGTCGCTCTTGAAGAGCACCTTGTCGTCCAGCAGACGGCTGTTCATCGTCACGTCGCCACGGATAAGGTCGTGCACCGTAATGTCG
>Ga0310697_10002577_pt1 | contig 19055 bp, 16 predicted proteins | sample 172DNAGHGlowgp2_FD_203883 | JGI IMG/M metagenome (GOLD analysis project Ga0310697, IMG submission 203883) | Sheep rumen microbial communities from Palmerston North, Manawatu-Wanganui, New Zealand - 1728 DNA GHGlow gp2 (v2) (version 2) | ecosystem: Host-associated > Mammals > Digestive system >... | reverse complement strand
ATGATGTTGCCGCCAAAGGGAATCGCAGCGGTGTGTTGTATCTTCTTGTCCTTGAAGATGGCGATGTCGGTGGTGCCGCCGCCGATGTCGACGAGGACCACACCGGCGTCTTTTTCCTCTTCGTCGAGGACGGCTTGTGCCGACGCGATGGGCTCAAGGATCATGTAATCCATCTCCAATCCTGCGCTTTGGATGCATTTCACGATGTTTTTGGCCGCCGAGGTCTGACCGATAATGACATGGAAGTTGGCTTCGATCTTGTTACCCAACATGCCCACGGGGTTGCCGGCCAGCTCGCCGTCGACGTAGGTGTCTTGACGGATGACGTCGATGATTTCCTCACCGGGGGTCATGTTGATTTTAAAGGTGTCCTGGCGCAGGCGTTCGAGCTCGGCCTCGGTGATTTCGGTCTCATGGTTGTCGCGCATCAACACGCCACGGTGTTGCAGGCTCTTGATGTGCTGGCCTGCAATGCCGACGCTGACGCGGTTGATCTCCACACCCGACTGGTCGGAGGCTTGCTTGACAGCCGTTTTAATGGCTTCCACGGTGTCGAAGATGTTGGTGACGACGCCGCGTCTCACACCCGTGGAGATGGTTTTGCCGTAGCCGAGAATCTCAATTTTCCCGTTTTCGGCTTTCTGGCCCACGATGCAGGCCACTTTGGTGGTGCCGATGTCTAATCCGACGATGATTTTTCCTTCACTCATAGCATTATCGTTTTGTACAGACTATTTGGTTTTTATAATTCAGATTGATGATTTTCATGTTTTGTGTCTCGGGTCTGCTGATGCGTTGCTTCATGAAGACCTCCAGACGGTTCAGCTTGTCGGCGGCGAGGCAGGTGTCGCCAACGATGACACGGGCGTCGAGGCCCTTTACGGTGAGCTCAAACTGGTTCTTGCCGTTGCAATACACCTGTCCGACGCAGTTCTCGATGAAAGGATTCGCCGTAATCGCCTTGAACCAATGCAGGGCATTCAGTATGTTGCGGTCTCGGTCGAGGGTGTCGCAAAGGGCATAGGTGGAGTCGCTGGTGATGTCGAAGTTGCCGCTGGCAATCAGCACGTAAGGCGTGTAGTTTTGGCACGATGGGATCACCATGCCTTCGTCGGTCACATAGACCGATTGGCCGTTCTTGCCGAAGACCCTAAACTGAGGTTCGTATTCCTTGAAGTTGACGTTCAGGTTGCCGTCGAGGTCGATATAGGCGGAGTTGCTTTCGATCCACGGGTTGTTGTCGAGATGGTTTTGTATCTTGATCATGTTGACGGTGCCGATTTTCGATTGTCCGCATTGCTTCTCGAGTTCCTGATGCAGCACGCTTCTTCTTACAAAGCCACTGTCCGACTCAGTCACCAGGTTGACAGCCTTCAAGGGCGTGTCGAGATAGCTTTCTCTTGCAAAGATGAACAACACGATAAGCGCTGCTCCCGTAATCACCCACAATGCTATGCTCAAGATCTTCTTTACCATGTCTTTATCATATTTTCAAGCGGTTCAACAAAACGGTCGATGTCGCCGGCGCCCATCGTCACCAGAAGCTCGGGCTTCTCGCTATCGATCAGGTGGATGAGTTCGGCTTTCGTGCAGAGGCACTTGTCGTTCATCTGCACTTTGTTTAGCAGTGCCTCGGAGGTGATGCCTTCGATGGGCAGTTCCCTGGCCGGGTAGATGTCCAGCAGGATGAGACGGTCGGCCAATGCCAGCACGGAGGCGAATTCGTCCATGAAGTCGCGGGTGCGGCTGAAGAGGTGGGGCTGGAAGACCAGCGTGAGGCGCTTCTCGGGGAAGGAGCCTTTGACGGCCGTGAGGCAGGAACGGATTTCTTCAGGATGGTGTGCGTAGTCGTCGATGTAGCAGTGTCTCTCGTTGTTGACGCGGATGTCGAAGCGGCGTTTCACACCCTTGAAGGTCGACAATGCCTCGGCGATGGCCTCGGCTTCAATGCCGACTTGTCGTGCTGCGATGAAGGCTGCGGTGGCGTTCAACACGTTGTGGTTGCCTGCCATGGGCAGCCTGACTTCGGTCTTGCGGCCTTCGCCGACGATGACGAAGTCGGTGACGCCCTTCTCCGACTTGATGACTTCTGCACGGTAGTCGCAGCCTTCGCCGAAGCCAAAGCGGAGGCCACGGTCGGTGTCGACGGTCAAGCCTTCCTTGACGATGACTATGTCTTCGGTGAGTGCGGCGAAGTCATTGAAGCTCTGCACCAGATGCTGTCTGTCACCATAGATGTCGAGATGGTCGGCATCGATGGAGTTGATAATGCTGATGTTGGGGTGGAGGTGCAGGAAGGAGCGGTCGAACTCGTCGGCCTCCACGACCATGATGCTGTCATTGCCTTTACTCAGCAGCAGGTTGCTGTCGAAGTTGTTGGCGATGCCGCCGATGAAGGCGGTGGTGTCCTTGCCACAGGTGTGCAGGATGTGGGCCACCATGGCCGTGGTTGTCGTCTTGCCATGCGTTCCGGCGATGGCGATCGTGAAATGCTGCTCCGACACCAAGCCCAGGGCCTCGGAGCGCTTCATAATCTTTATATTGCTTTGTTTAAGGGTTTCAAATTCCTTTAGGGTTTTCGGAACAGCGGGGGTGTACACCACAAAGTCAATGACGTCAGGCAGCAGCGACGGGTTGTCTTCATAGTGTATGGCCATGCCTTCATCTTCCAGCTGTCGTGTGAGTGGGGAAGGGGTACGGTCGTAGCCGGCCACGGTGTAGCCATGGCTGTGGTAGTAGCGGGCGAGGGCGCTCATGCCGATGCCGCCAATGCCTATCATGTAGATTGTATGTCCTTCTCCGTTTTTCATTTTTGTTCTTTTGTCGACCCTTCGAGGGGCCTCAGGGGCCACAGGCTCAGGGACCTTTCAACGGCCTTTGCAGGTCCCTGAGCCCGTCGAAGGGCCATTATTTTTAGTTCATTGCTTTTATTATTACTTCAACAATGTCATTGGCTGCATTCGGTCTTGCGAACTTGCCGATATTGGTGCTCATTTTTGCTTGCAATTCTCTGTCGTCTTTCAGCTTGAACAGTGTGGTGACGAGTTCCTGCTCGGTGTCGGCGTTGCGCACCATGATGGCGGCCTCGGCATCGACGAGTTGTTGGGCGTTTTTGGTCTGATGGTCTTCGGCGGCCGTGGGCAGCGGCACGAAGATGACGGGCTTCTGCACCAAGGCCAGCTCTGATATCGACATGGCACCGGCGCGCGAGATGACCATGTCGGCCAAGCCGTAGGCCAAGTCCATACGTTCGATGAAGACGGTGGGCTTTACTTGGCTTTCCAAGCCTAAGGCCTTCACTTCTGCTTGCGCTTGTGATATATAGGTCTTGCCCGTCTGCCAGATAAGTTGCAGGTCGTTGTCCTTGAAGGCAGCGAGCTGTGCGCTGATGCCTTTGTTGATGCCCAAGGCGCCTTGGCTGCCACCGACGAGCAAAGCCACGGGCTTGCTCGGGTCGAGGTGGAAAAACTCGGCGGCTTCTTCGCGGGTGCCGTTGAGGGTGATGTTGGCCCTCAAGGGGTTGCCCGTGAAGTGTATCTTCTCGGCAGGGAACCACTGGTCGAGGTGGTCGTAGGCCACGCAGATGGCCTTGGCTTTCTTGCCCACGTTGCGGTTGGTCTTGCCTGGATAGGAGTTCTGCTCCTGGATGACGGTCGGGATGTGGAGGTAGTTGGCACCCATCAAGGTGGGCCCGCTGGCAAAGCCGCCGACGCCCACCACCACGTCGGGCTTGAATTTCTTTAGGATGGCGATGGCGTGGTTGATGCTGCTGGTGAGCTTGAGGGGAAGCAAGAGCGACTTGATGTCTTTGGTCATGCCGCTAATCCACAGCCCTTCAATGGGGTAGCCGGCTTTGGGCACACGTTCCATCTCCATGCGGCCTTTGGCACCGATAAATAAGATGTCGGCCTCAGGAAATCTGCGTTTCAAGGCATCGGCGATGGCGATGGCGGGGAAGATGTGACCGCCCGTGCCGCCGCCACTAATCACGACTTTCAGGTTCTCTTTCATTTTCCGTTGCTTCTTTTATGGCTTGTATTTCTTGTTCTTTGCTTATTTCTTGTTCTTCTTCCATGCTGCAGGTGACGCTCAGGATCATGCCCAAGATCAAGCCTGTGGCCATCAGCGAGGTGCCGCCCATGCTGACGAAAGGCAGGGGCTGACCGGTCACGGGCAGCAAGCCTATGGAGACACCCATGTTGACCATGGCCTGGATCATGATGAGGAAGCCCAGTCCAAACGCCATCAGTGCGCCAAAGGTGAGCGGACGTTTGCTCACGATGCGGATGATGCGAGTGAAGAGGATGACATACAGCATCAACACGACGATGCCGCCTACGAGGCCGTATTCCTCGATGATGATGGCATAGATGAAGTCGGAGTAGGGATGGGGCAGGAAGTTGCGTTGCTCGCTCTTGCCGGGGCCTTTGCCAAACACCGAACCCGATGCCACGGCGATGTCGGCATAGGTGCGCTGCATGTGCTTGTCATCGAAACGGTTGATCTCGCCTTTGTCTTCGCCCATCGACTTCAAGCGGTTCGACCAGGTCTGGATACGGTTTTGTTTCTCTTTAAACTCGTCTGTCTTCGCGCTGATGACCATGGACTCTTCGGCCTTTTGTCGGGCGTGTTTGTTGTCGATGTTGGTCTTGACGGCGTCGAAAGCGAGGTAGAAGCCCATGCCTGCCACGCAGAATCCCACGAGGGCGAGCATGTGGAGTATCTTGATACGGCCGATGAAGAGCAGCACCATGCAGACGAAGACCAAAATCATGGCCGTCGACAGGTTTTCCGTGAATATCAAGCCTGCCGTGGCCAAGATGGGCAATGCGATCTTGAAGCAGAAGCCCTTGAAGGTGTATTTGGTGTCGCTTATCATCACCAGCTGGCGAGCCAGGTAGGTGATGAGGATGATCTTCGCCATCTCGCTGGGCTGGAACGAGAAGCCACCCACGTTGATGGAACGGCTGGCGTCGTTGATGTTGCGGCCGAAGGCCAGCGTGTAGAGCAGCAGCGCCAAGCACGGGATCATCAGCAGCCAGGCGGCTTTGGCGTAGTGCTTGTAGTTGACTTTGGAGGCGCCAAACATCACGAGGAAACCGAACAGCAACATCCCCAAATGCTTCATCAGCACCGTGCCGGTGCTGCCTGCATATTTGGAGACGGCCAATGCGCTGGTAGCGCTATACACCACGATGAGCGAGATGATGCCCAGCAGCAGTGTCACGATCCAGATGACCTTGTCGCCTTTCAGTATTTTATTGACGATGTTCATTTTTCAAACGTTTTACATTGTCGGTGAAGAGCTCGCCGCGATCGATGTAGGTCTCGTTTTTGTCGTCCGACTTGCAGGCGGGCGAAAACAGCACGATGTCGTTTTCCTCGGCCAGCAGGGAGGCCATGGTCACCGCTTCATAAAGGCCGTCCACTTCGTGGATCTCCTTGATGTCTCTTTGGAAGGTGCGCTTCAGGTTGCTGTTGTCCTTGCCGATGCAAATCATCGTCCTGACGTTTTTCCGCGCCATGGGCTTCAGGTCGCTGAAGTCGATGTGCTTGCTGTCGCCGCCGGCAATCCAAATCACTGGGCGGATGAGGTTCTCGAAGGTGAACCACGTGGCGTTGACGTTCTCGGCGCGCGAATCGTCGTAGTACATCACGCCGTCGATGGTGGCCACATATTCCTGACGATGCTCAATGGTGTTGAGGTCGCGAAGGCTCTGCTTGATGCTTTCTTTTCTGATTTGCAATACCTTTGAGGATATACCGGCTACCATGGAATTGGATGACCGTTGTCTCGTGTTGGTGATTTCTTCGATGTAGGTCATATTAGTTGTTCAGTTGTTCAGTTGTTCAGTTGTTCAGTTGTAGGGCTGACACACTGTGTCAGTCGTACATATTGTTCAGTTGTCGCTTCGCGTCATTGACTCGCTTCGCATCGTCGAATCAGAGATTTGCGAGCGAAGCGAAGCAATCTATGGATTTATCTTATTTTAAACGTTATCAATGTGAATGCCGCCAAAAGGATGGTCACAATCCAGAAGCGGATGGTGATCTTCACCTCGTGGTGGACGGTGTTGTGGCCTTCGCCGGAGCCTTTGAAGGTGACCGTGGAGTTGGGCCATTTCTCTTTGAATTTGCTGTAGCTCATGCGGAAGTGGTCGTGCAGGGGCGCGGTCTTCCAGATGCGGTGTTTCTTGCCTGTCTTGACGAAGTGCTTCACGTCGAGGTCGGAGAGGATCTCGAAGAGGAACACGCCGCAGAGCAAGGGCAGCAGCAGCTCCTTATGCATGATGATGGCCGACACCGCGATGATGCCGCCGATGGTCAGGCTGCCCGTGTCGCCCATGAAGATCTGGGCAGGGAAGGAGTTGAACCACAGGAAGCCGATGAGGGCACCGACGAAGGCGGCCATGAAGACCACCAGCTCCTCGCTGCCGGGGATATACATCAGGTTGAGGTGGCTCGCCGTGACGGCGTTACTGGAGATGTAGGCCAGAAACAGTAGGGTCAGGCCGATGATGGCCGAGTTGCCCGACGCCATGCCGTCCATGCCGTCGTTGAGGTTGGAGCCGTTGCTGACAGCGGCCACGATGAAGACGGTGAGCAGCACGAGGAAGACCCACGCCAGGTTGTACATCCACTTCGGTCCCGCCCAGCGGAACAGGTCGGCGTAGTTGAGGTCATGGCTCTTCACGAAGGGGATGGTGGTTCGTGTCGACTTCACGTCGGGACTCTTCACGACGACTTCCTTGTTGTCTTCGATCTTCACCTGCACCTTCTCGTTGATTTGCACGGCGGGGCTGAAACGGAGGGCGAGACCCACGATGAGGCCAAGCACGATCTGTCCGCCCAGCTTCACTGCCGGCTTCAAGCCGTCTTTCTTGTGCTTGAAAGTCTTGATGTAGTCGTCGGCAAAACCCAAGAGGCCGAGAATCACCGTGGTGATGATCATCAGGAGGGTGTAGATGCTGTGGATCTTGCAGACGAGCAGCACAGGAATCAGGATGGAAGCGATGATGATGACACCGCCCATGGTGGGCACGCCTTTTTTCTGGGTGTTGTAGGGGTCGGTGGCTTCGTCGCGTTGTGTCTCAACGATTTTCTTGCGCTTCAGCATCTTGATGAACCAGTTGCCAAACCATACCGAGATGACCAAGGCCAAGATGACGGCGACGGCTGCACGGAAGGTGACGTAGTTGAACACGCCCGCTCCGGGGAAATTGTGCTGGTCTAAATAATTGAAGAGATAGTATAACATTAGCGTGCCTCCTTAAAAGCTTCCGACAAGACTTCCTTGTCGTCAAAATGATTCTTTACTCCGTTGATTTCCTGGTAGTTCTCGTGTCCCTTGCCAGCCAAGAGGATGATGTCGCCTTTCTTGGCCAGGGCCACGGCGGTGCGGATGGCCTCACCACGGTTGGTGATGCTCAGCACCTTGTATCTGTCTTCCTCGGCGATGCCGGCTTTCATCTGGCGTATGATCTCGTCGGGGTCTTCGTTGCGTGGGTTGTCGCTGGTGAGGATGACCTTGTCGCTCAGCTTGACGGCGACGGCGGCCATCTCGGGACGCTTGGTGGTGTCGCGGTTGCCGCCACAGCCCACTACAGTGATGAGTTGAGAGTTGAGAGTTGAGAGTTGAGAGTCGTGGGCTGAGCTATGGAGCGACCCTGTTTTCATCACCTCGTTGATGGTCGTCAGCACGTTCTCCAGGGCGTCGGGGGTATGGGCGTAGTCGACGATGCCGACGATGCCACTGTCGGAATGCACCATGTCGAAGCGGCCGTTGGCGCCACGCAGCTTGCTGATCTCAACCAACAGCTCGTTTTTGTCGAAGCCCAGAGCGGTGGCAGCGCCATAAATGGCCAACAGGTTGCTGGCGTTGAAGCCGCCCACCAGCTGGGTGTAGACCTCGGTGCCGTTCACCTTGATGAGCATGCCGTCGAAGTGGCTCTCCAGCACGATGCCTTTGAAGTCGGCGTCGTGTTTCAGGGCGTAGCTCAGTTTCTTTGCCTTGGTGTTTTGCAGCATGACGGCGCCGTTCTTGTCATCGAGGTTGGTGAGGGCGAATGCACTCTGTGGCAGGTCGTCGAAGAATTTTTTCTTGGCGTTGCGGTAGTTGGCCATCGTCTTGTGGTAGTCGAGGTGGTCGTGGGTGAGGTTGGTGAAGATGCCGCCGGCGAAATGCAACCCCGCGATACGGTCCTGTGCCACGCTGTGCGAGCTCACCTCCATGAAGGCGTATTCGCAGCCTCTCTCGACCATCCGGTTCAGCAAGCCGTTCAGCTCGATGGGGTCGGGGGTGGTATGGGTGGAAGGGATCACCTCGCGGTTGACGATGTTCTCGATGGTGGAGAGTAGGCCGCAGTTGTAGCCTGCGTCGGTGAAGAGCCTATACAGAAGGGTGGCGATGGTGGTCTTGCCGTTGGTGCCGGTCACGCCCACCAGACGCATCTTCTCCGAGGGGTTGCCGAAGAAGTTGGCGGCTCCCACGCCCAAGACATAGGCTGAGTTGTTCACCTTGATGTAGGTGACATGGTCGGCTTTCTTTCTCGGCATCTTCTCGCACACGATGGCCGAAGCGCCTTGCTCTATGGCTTTGTCGATGTAGTCATGGCCGTCCACTTGGGTACCTTTCACGGCAAAGAAGAGCGTGCCGGGCGCCACCTTGCGCGAGTCGAAGGAAACGTCGAGGATGTCGAGGTCTTTTTCGCCTACGATCTCCAAAAGGTTGCAGTTGACTAATATCTCTTTGAGCTTCATTTCTTTTCAAGTTTTAAGCGGATGACACTATTGGCTTTGAGCGTGTCGCCGGCATGCAGCGACTGTTCTTTTACGGTTCCTTGTCCGACGAACTCCGTCTTGACGCCCATGTTTTCGAGGATGTAGACGGCGTCAGTGATGTCCATGCCGATGAGGTTGGGCACGATGTCGGGCTTGAGTTGTGCCGCCGTGAGGTGGGTCTGGCCACTCTCGGTTTGCTGCACCGTGACCCAGTCGCCATTGATGGCGTAGTCGTTGAAGGGGTTGTCGATGCCGCTCAGGTAGGAGGCTTCCTTGCTGTGGCGCACGATGACGGGCTCGGTGGAGACCGGCGAGACCGGTGCCAAGGTGTCGTCTTCGTGTGTGCCGATGCGCATGGCATACACCTTCTCGGCAATCTCCCTGAAACCGGGTGCCGAAACGCTGCCAGCGGCCCAGAAACGGCCACGGGCGCGGCTCACCATGACGATGCAGCTGTAGCGCGGCTTCTCGGCAGGGAAGTAACCCACGAAGGTGGTGTTGTACAGCTTTCTGCCGATGCCTGGCTCATGGTAGGCGTAGCCTTGCACACGGTCGTAGTATTGCGCCGTGCCGGTCTTGCCCGCCACCTTGACGACGCAGCCTTGGAATTGGCGCTTGGCGGTGCCTCTGATGACCACGCCTTCCAGCATGGTTTGCAGTTTCTTGATGGCGTCGGGGTTGGCGATCTGCTCGTTGAGCACGATGGGCTCAAAACTCTTCACGGTCTGGCTGCCGCGACGGATCTCGGTGACAAACTGCGGCTTCATCATGCGGCCTCCGTTGGCGATGGCGTTGTAGAGCATGATGAGGTGCATCGGTGTGACGTTGACTTCGTAACCTATCGACATCCAGGGCAACGACACTTTCGACCACAGCTTTCTGCCGTCTTTGGTCTTGTCGTTGGGGTGCTTGATGACGGGCTGTGCCTCGCCGGTGATGCCCGTGCCGATCTTCTTGTTCAGGCCGAGGGCATACAGGCCGTCCACGTATTTCTCGGGGTGCATGGCGTAGTTCTTGTTGATGAGGACCGCCGTGCCTTTGTTCGACGACTGCTCGATGACTTCCTGCACTGTGCAGATGCCGCCCTGGGCGAAGCTGTGGTCGTCTTTCATCGTGCGGTTCGAGAACTTGATGGGACCCGTGCCGATGTTCACCTTGTCGTCGAGGTTGACGTCTTTCTGGCTGAGCAGGACGGTCATCGATGCGATCTTGAACACCGAGCCGGGCTCGTAGCGTTCGGCCAAGGCCACGTTGTACGACTCCTCATATAAGCCCGTCTCATGGTTGAGCCTCAGGTTGGCCAGGGCCTTCACGTAACCGGTCTCCACGTCCATCAGGATGGCGCAGCCTTGCTCTGCCTTGTTTTCGGTCAGGGTGTGGTTGAGGGCCGTCTCCACGATGTCCTGCAACTTGATGTCGAAGGTGGTGATGAGGTCGTCGCCGTTCTGGGCATCGACGTCGTCATCCGAGGTGACGGGGATCCAGCCGCCGTGGTGTATCCTTCTCACGAGGCGGTGTCCGTCTTGTCCTCTGAGGTAGTCGTTATAGGCGCCTTCGAGGCCGAAGTAGTAGCCCTTCTCCTCGTTGGCCATGCCCAGCATGAGGCTGGCCAGGTCCTTATAGGGATGCTCGCGTTTGATTTTCTTTTTTGGGATAAGTCCGCCCTTGTAGAGGCCACGGTTGAAGATGACGAATTGCTGCATCTGGCGTAGCTCCGCCTGGGTGATGTTCAGGCCAATCTTGTAATAGCGGCTCTTCTTGGCCATGCCGATGGCGAAGAACTCCTTCCATTGGGCGGGGTTTCTTTTGGGAAACAGCTGTGCCATCTGGAGACAGAGCGAGTCGATGTTGTTAACCAACACGGTTGAGTCGACGGATTGGAAGTCGAAGAAGACGTCGTAGTAGGGCACGCTGATGGCCATCACCTGGTCGTCGCTCGAGAAGATGATGCCGCGCGAGGCCTCCAGGGTCTCCACGCGGTATTCGCGTTTCTCGGCCATGTCCTGCAGCTCCTTGCTGTCCTTGGCCTGCACGACGATGATCTTCACGATGATGGCAATCCCGAAAAGAAGGACGAGGAAGTAACACAAGTACGTCCTCCAAAGGGTGTCGGATCTTGGGTCTAGTTTCATGGCTCTTCCTGTTTTTCGGGTTGTTCTACTTCGATGCGTTTCAGCGGCTCGGTGATTTCCTTAAGGCCGGTGCCTGCCAGTTTCTTGGCCAGCACCGACTGTTTCGAGGCTTCCATGATGTCCGACTTCACCTTGACGTAGTCCACCTGCAGGTCGTTGAGTTTGTGTGCGTCCTGAGTGAGTTCGCGGATCTTTCTCTCGGCGATGTAGGTGTTGGTGATGATGGCCATGAGTAGCAAGGTGATGTAGACCATGAAAGGAAACTGCTTGGAGAACTTCTCCCTCAGTAGGAATCGGCCGCCCAATATGGTCATGAAGCCTCCTTTGGCTTTCTTTCTCTTCTCTTGCTTTTCTTTCTGCTGCTCTTCCATGCTTATTTCCTTTCTGCTATTCTGAGTTTGGCGCTGCGGGCGCGGCTGTTGCTCTCGGTCTCCTCGTCGCTGGGGACGATGGGCTTGCGCGTGATGATATGATAAGGTGTCAACAGGTTGCCGAAGAAGTCCTTCTCTTCCTTGCCTTCGGCGTTGCCGGTCTTCATGAAGTTCTTCACGAGGCGGTCTTCGAGCGAGTGGTACGACATCACAACGAGGCGGCCGCCCGAGGCCAGCATGTCGGGACACTGGCTCAGCAGGGCGCAGAGGGCGTCGAGTTCCTGGTTCACTTCGATGCGCAGGGCTTGGAAGAGCTGTGCCAGCACCTTGTTTTCCTTGCCTCTGGGCAGACGGCGTTCCACGGCGGCTTTCAGCTGTTCCGTGGTCTCGATGGGCTCGGCGTCGCGGGCCATGATGATGTCGGAGGCCACGAGTTGGGGCTGTTGCATCTCGCCGTAGAGGCGCAGGATGCGCGTCAAGTCGGCATGGTCGTAGGTGTTCACCACGGTGGCGGCGTCGTTGGGCGTCATCTGGCTCATGCGCATGTCCAAGGGGCCGTCGAAGCGGGTGGAGAAGCCTTTCTCGGGCGTGTCGAACTGATGCGACGAGACGCCCAAGTCGGCGATGATGCCGTCCACCTTGCCGCCATGGTAGAGCTGCACGAAGTTCTTGCAGTACTTGAAGTTCTGCGGTATGAAGGTGAAACGCTCGTCGTCGAAGGCATTCTCGGCGGCGTCTTCGTCCTGGTCGAAGGCATAGAGATGTCCCGTCGTGAGACGCTCAAGGATGGCACGCGAGTGGCCGCCACCGCCAAAGGTGACGTCGACATACACGCCCTCGGGCTTGATGTTGAGGCCTTCGATGCATTTCTCCAACATAACCGGGTTGTGATACATGGCCGTGCCTCCTTATTTGATGTTTTCGCTGAGCAGGTTGAAGAATTCCTCGTCGTCGAGTTCGTTGATGGACTGGTCGTAAAGGTCCTTGTCCCAGATTTCCATCTTCGTCGTGACCGAAGTGATGATGATGTCTTTCACGAGAGCGCCCTTCTCGATGAGGTCCTTGGGGATCTGCAGACGACCGCTGCCGTCGAGCTTCACAAAGCGTGCTCCGGCGTTGTATTTGCGCAGCACGGCCTCCTGCTTGGCCTTGAACTGGCTGAAAGCGGCACGCAGTTGGTCCTGCACCTCGTCCCAGTCTTTTCTCGTGTAGAGTTCCAGGCAGGTCACGTGTAGGCCGGGACGCAGCACGAAGCCGTCCTCCACCAAGGCGCCCAGCTGTTCCTTGAATTCGCTGGGGATCATCAGGCGGCCCTTGGCGTCCAACTTGCAGTTAAAATGTCCTACCGGGTAACTCATTTCTCGTTTCTGAATTATTCTGGTGCAAAAATATGCATTTTCTCCCATTTTCCTACACTTTGTCCCACATAAAGTTTTCAACCGTGGTTGTTGATAACTATGTTGGTATCCTGTTCGTACTCTGTTAACAAGTTGTTTCAGTGCAGATGGGAAAGTGTTGAAAAGGGCAGGAGACGGCCTTTTTGTTGTGTTTTTTGCCCGAAACGGTGATTTCCTTTTTCCTTTTTACTATTTTTGCAGATTATACAGTGTTGTGCGATGATGGAAACAGAACAAAACAACCTGATTAACCTCAGGGAAATCTTCACGGCCAAGGTGCCTAAGGTGATGAAACACATGCCCGACTGGCTGTTTCGCAAGATACAGCGTCTGTTGCATGAGGACGACATCAACGAGATTCTGACCAAATATGCCGACAAGGAGGGCATCGACTTCATCAATGCGGTGGTCGACGACTTCAACCTCGACGTGGTGCTGGAAGGTGTTGACAACCTGATGGCTAGCGACCGTATTGTGGTGGCCTCCAACCATCCTCTGGGCGGCCTCGACGGCATCGCCCTCATCGGCGCGGTGGGCAACCATAGGGGGGAGACGCTGACACCCGTCAACGACTTCCTCATGTTTGTGAAGAACCTGCAGCCCATTTTCATCCCTGTCAGCAAGGTGGGCAGCGCCACCGCCAACCGCGAGGAGAGTCTGAGGCTCTTCAACGAGACTTTCGCTGGCGACGCCACCATCTGCTATTTCCCCTTCGGCCTCTGCTCGCGCAGGACCAAGGACGGCAAAATCATGGACCTGGACTGGAAAAAGACCTTCATTACCAAGTCGAAGGCCTACCAACGCGACATTGTCCCTACACACATCGTAGGTCGCAACTCGAAATTTTTCTATAATCTCGCCTATTGGCGCAAACGCTTGGGCATCAAGGTGAACATCGAGATGGCCTTCCTCGTCGATGAGTTTTTCAAGCAACGCAACAAGCAACTGACCATTTATTTTGGCAAGCCTATCCCATACCCAACCTTCGACGGCCGCTTTACGGACGCCGAATGGGCCGAGAAGCTCCGCAGGTTCTCGTACCAGCTGCCGAACGACGTGAACCAAGTTTTTGACCCTGAAAAAGAATACACGATATGATGAAAGATATTATTGCACCGGTGCCGGTTGACGCCATCATGGAGGAACTGACCGAGGAGAAATTCTTCCGTAAGACCAACAACGGAGGGAATGAGATCTATGTGCTGACGGCACATGAGTCGCCCAACATCATGCGCGAGATCGGACGTCTGCGCGAAATCAGCTTCCGCGACTCGGGTGGGGGCACGGGCCTCGACTGCGACATCGACGTGTTCGACACCCGCGACGACAATTTCTTCTACCAGCTCATCGTCTGGAACCCCACTGACCGCGCCATCGTGGGCGGCTACCGCTTCCTCTTGTGCGACCACCTGCCCGTCGACGAAAACGGACAAGTGGACACGCCCACCAGCGAGCTGTTCCTCTATTCCGACAAGTTCGTGAAGGAATACCTGCCCTATACCATAGAGTTGGGCCGCTCCTTCGTGCAACCCGACTACCAGCCTTCCAAGAGCCTTTCCAAGGGCCTTTATTCCCTGGATAACCTTTGGGACGGCCTGGGCTCGCTTATCGACATCTATCCCGAGGCCAAGTATTACTTCGGCAAGGTGACCATGTATCCCCAGTTGGAACGCACCTCGCGCGACATGATCCTCTATTTCATGCAGAAGCACTTCCCCGACAACGAAAACCTCGTCACGGTGCGTCCCGAACTCAACCTGCCCATCCTCACCGACCCCGAATGGCTCGACGGCATTTTCACCGCCGACAACTATCACGACAACTATAAGATTCTGGTGAGGCAGGTGCGTGAACGTGGTGCCGCGGTGCCGCCTTTGGTGAACGCCTACATGAGCCTCTCGCCCACGCTGCGCTCGTTTGGCACGGCCCTCAACCCCGGCTTCGGCAAGGTGGAGGAGACGGGCATCCTGGTGACCATCGGCGACATCTTTGAGGAAAAGGTGAAACGTCACCTGACCTACGACAACGACGAGACCCCATCCCATTTAATCCAAATCAAATAATCTGCCATGAACATCACGAAAGCCAATTTTTTGATGAGCAACACCCGCTTCGAGTTCTTGCCCAACGACAACATCCCCGAGTATGCCTTCATCGGCCGCTCCAACGTGGGCAAGTCGTCGCTCATCAACATGCTGGTACAGCGCAAGGGCCTGGCCAAGACCTCGTCGGTGCCGGGCAAGACGGTGGCCATCAACCACTTCATCGTCAACGACGCCTGGTATCTCGTCGACCTGCCGGGCTATGGCTACGCGCAGCACTCGAAGAAGACACGTGAGCAGTGGCGTGTGATGATCAACAACTACATCACGCGACGCCGCAATCTGGTGACCACCTTCGTCCTCGTCGACGCGCGTCTCGAACCGCAAAACAACGACATCGGCTTCATGGAGTGGCTGGGCGATAGCCAGGTGCCTTTCTGCATCGTCTTCACCAAGGCCGACAAGGTGTCGAAGGCCGAACTCGACCGTAACGTGAACGCCATGAAACAGCGTCTGCTGGAGAACTGGGAGGAGCTGCCGCCCATCTTCGTCACCTCGTCGGAGAAGAAAACGGGCCGCGACGAGATCTTGGATTATATCGAACAACAGAATGCCGAAGTGGCCAATTTGATGAATAGAAAGTAAAGCTATCAGCTATAAGCCGTCAGCCGTCAGCACGATTGCAATCAAGCTAACAGCTAACGGCTAAAAGCTAAAAGCCAAATTTTGAATCTTTAAATCTTTGAATCTTTAACTTTTAAACCTTTAAATTATAAATCTCTAAATCACTACGTTATGGGAATGTTAGTATCTATCCTTATCGGCGCTCTGGCTGGTATCATCGCCGGTAAACTCATGAACTACGGCCTGGGTTTAATCATGGCCATCATCGTCGGCGTTGTCGGCGGCTTCTTGGGCAGCTGGATCTTCAGTATCATCGGTCTCCCCGTCAGCGGTTCCTTCTGGGGTCAACTGTTGGTGGGTACCGTTGGCGCGGTGGTGCTGCTGTGGCTTGTCTCCCTGATCAAGAAGAAATAAGCTGTATTGCAAGGTGAATAAAAAAAGCGGAGCCTCAGCTCCGCTTTTTTTCGTTTCATAAACATGGGTCTATCTCATTCTTCCTTGCGGCGTTTGCCGATGAGGTAGGCACCAGCCAGTCCAGCCAGCAGTGCGACACCGCTGCCGACAGGAGCGAATTTCCACTGGTCATATTCGACACCCGTGGAAGGTACCATGACACCGAATTCTTCTTCGGACATTATGCCGCGGTTGCTGTTCAGATCCTCGTCGTCCATGAACACCTGAGACATGGAGGGGGCAACGGCCATCAGCATCAAGGTTGCGATTGCAATAATTCTTTTTTTCATCGTATTATGAGTTTTATTTGTTATTTCTTCCGTTAGTGTTTCCTGATCTTGGCCCGTCATCGCGAGTGGAGCGAAGCAATCCAGAGTTAGTGCTTCATGTCTGGATTGCTTCGTCGTCCCTCCTCGCAATGACGCGAAGCGCGTCCGTATTATCTCACCACAATCTTTTGAACCATGGTGCTCTTGCCGTTGCTCACGCGCATCAGGTAGACGCCTTGTGCCACACCGTTCAGGTTGACGCGGTTGTGTTCATCTGTCAGGCGGGTGCTGTAGAGCGTGCGACCCATCATGTCGACCACGTCGAGCATGCCTTGGCCTTCGATGACCCACTCTGAGCCGTCGAACCAGGCGAAGGAGCCGTCGCCTTCGTTGTGCTCGTCCACATCCGTCACGCGGTAGGTGATGTAGAAGCGCGAGGCGTAGTCCTCGATGCTGGCATCGAAGGTGTAGTGGTCATTGCGGATCATGTCGGTGATCGTGCCCGTCATGTTGTCGACCAGCAGCAGGCTGCTGAAGTCGCCGTGCATGGTCTGCCAGGTCATCGTGAAGGTGCCGTTTTCTTTCGTGACGAAATGTACCGGCACTTTCTCCGTCTCCTCGGGCGTGAACGCCAAGCCGTAGCTGGTGCCTTGGAGGTGAGCGGAAATCTTGAAGTTGGCATTGCGCAGGTTGTCCACCTTGCGGACACCGCCCAATTCGGGACGGTTGAACTCGATGATGGCGAGGTCGCGGTTGCCAAGCTCATTTTCGACGAAGAGGTTGACCAACGGATACTTGGGCTGTTCTTCACCGCGGAAATAGGACGTTTCGTTCGGTGTGGCAGTGGCCATGCGCGGGGTGAACTTAAAGTCGTCCTTGGCCGCTGTGACCACCACGAAGAAGGCTTGATGCGGGTGGATGAACTGCGACGGGACAGCCGGGTTGACCGAAGCGTTGGTGATATACGGTCCGTATGTGCCGTTGTCGGCATCGTAGATATAGAAGCCATTGGCAGAGGCATAGCCACCGAAGCCGTTATTTCTGGCCACTTGAGCAAGGTCGAGGTAGGCCTGGTAGGGGTTACCCACGAGGTTGCTGCCCCAGTCCTTCGTAGGAGCGGGATCGTTTTCCGGATTGCCAGAGAGGGTCAACGGGATGGACACAACGTCGTTATTCAGCGCACCCGTGTTGTTGAGGTAGCTGTCTTGGCTGATGGCCATCATGTAGCCCTTGCCAGGAGTGAAGGTCGTCTCGTTGTTATAGGTGATCTGGTCATGCGGATCGTCGAAGTGCCAGTGGCTGTCGGAACCGCGCTTGAAGTTGATCCAGTGGTACTGGGGTTCGAAGTAGGTGTAGAGGTCCCATTTGACATTCTCTTGGTCGAGCAGTTCATTGGGCATGTAGTTGCCTTCCATGGCAGTGATGTTGGCAGCTGCGCCATACTGGGCTTGTGAGCCATAGGAGGTACCCATAGCGGCATTGCTCAGCGGCGTGGACAGCAGGTGCCAGTCGTAGCCAGTGGGATTGCCATAGAAGTCATTAGCCGTCTTCTTCGAGTTGTCGAAGGTGACACCCACGGTGGCGTTGATGGTCGCCGTGGTGCTCTGCAGCAGGGCAGCGTCTTCGTGGATGAAGAGGTTGGCGTTGCCTGAACCGTTTGCCACATTGGTGGCGTTGTTGTACAGGAAGATGTTGGCAGCCTTGCCACTGTAGTGCGTGAACAGACCGTCAAGGCCGTTGTTGAAGCTTTCGCCTGCAGTGAGGTCATAGGCGCTATAGCGCAGGAACTTGCCGTCTTCCTCTGCAAAGTTACCCAAGCAGTTGTCCTTCGGGAAGGCCAAGACGGGCAGGTCACCGTTGATGGTGTTCGTGGTCGGACGATACCAGGTAGAATATGAGGTGTGGCCGTCGGCGACCCATTGGTTCAGCACGCTCAGCAGACCGTTCCAAACCAGAGGAGCGTGTTTGCCTTCGGTGTATTCGATACCATTATGGTTGGCGTAGGTATTGCCTTCCGCCGTCACGATGTTGTCGCGATACATATATTCAAGGTGCTTGCGATCCTTCACGGCAGCGAAGATGCCGCTCTTGGTGGGAGCCACATTGTCAGTCACAGCCGATGACACATACTGACCAGCCTTACTGGCATAGCAGTAAGTGATCGCACCCTTGTTGGTATAGGCGAAGGCGGGGATTTCCATCTGGCCGAGGTTGACATAGCAGTTCTCCACATGGCAGTTGGCTTTGTTCTCACCCACGAGGCCGCCCATCTGTGTGGCGCCTGTCATGGTGGTGTTGGCGAAACTGTTGTAGAGGTTGCCGCCGTTGGTACCCACGAGGCCGCCCATGACGGTTTCCGTAGTGCCAGTCAGGTCGCAGACAGCGAAGCTGGAGTGGATGGTACCGCTTTGGACATCACCCACGATGCCGCCCATGTTGACGGTGTTGCTGCCGCCTGTGATGGTACCGGCTGCTTCCACATTGCTGATGGTGGTGGTCTTCATGACACCAGCTACAGCGCCCATGTTGGCTGAGTTGGCATCGAAGTTAACCGCTGCCATCACATCCTGGACGGTGGCGCCTTCGGCATAGCCTAACATACCCATGTAGTCTTGCACCAATGAGCTGTGCATGTTCTCGATGAGGTGACCGTTACCCTTTAAGGTACCCTTGAAGGGGTGGGCGTCGGTGCCAATCGGCACCCAGATGCTCTCGTCCATGTCGATGTCGGCCAAGATGTTGATGGTCTTGCCACTGAAGTTGTCAGGTGTCTGATTGTTCTCACCATTCACCAAGGAGATAATCCATGCAAACTGGTATTCGGTGTTGATGTCGAATGTGGTTGTGCTGGATGTATAAGGCCAACCGCCTTCTTCTGCAGTAGGCACATGGTCTTGCAAGGTCACCCAGGTGCCGACCCAGTAGAGGTACTTGGGATCGGAATACTTCACCAACTGGTACTTCTGACCATCATGGTAGATGATGC
>Ga0310697_10002576_pt1 | contig 19057 bp, 14 predicted proteins | sample 172DNAGHGlowgp2_FD_203883 | JGI IMG/M metagenome (GOLD analysis project Ga0310697, IMG submission 203883) | Sheep rumen microbial communities from Palmerston North, Manawatu-Wanganui, New Zealand - 1728 DNA GHGlow gp2 (v2) (version 2) | ecosystem: Host-associated > Mammals > Digestive system >... | reverse complement strand
AAGGATAGTAAATCCGCGCAGGGTTTAAAAACCCTGCGCGGATAATGTTATCTTAAATATTGATTAGTCGTTACTACGTTGAATTGTGGTCCAGCAGATCTGGTCTACCCGTGCAACACCCGTCAATTCATGGACGTGGTCAGCACGAGCAACTTCCGTGGAAACACCAGCCGTGGCAGTCTTGGCGGTATAGACGTTGTCATTATCTGTATCTTCGAATCCGATGGAGGCGGGCGTTGCGCTCGTCAGAATCAGGGAAGCACCGTTCAACAGTTTGATCCAACGACCCGGCGTAGTGGGATCTTCACCGTAATCTTCTTCAAGATCGGTCGGAAGAACAACTGTGGTAACGGCAGCACCACTAGCCGTCGGAGCCGTCGTTGCCTCAGCATCCCAACGCCAGATGGAGTTTTCAGCTTCAACAAGGATGATTTCCTTGTCGGTCTGTTCTGTGGAAACAAGTGCTTTAAGAGCGGCGATATCGGCAACAGGCTCGTGATGAACAGATCCGACACCAGCGGAAATGAGGGCGAGCTGGTCTGCAACAAACTTCGAGACCTGTTTTTCTGTCACGAGAGCATTGTTGGATGCCGTATTCTGGTAATCCGGAGAAATATCGCCATGAGCACCGTCCCAGCGAACACGCTGATCGTACACGATACTTCCATCATAGCTCTGATCTTCGCCGGGTCCGTTTGTATTCAAATACGGGATAATTTCCATCGGACGCCACTGGTATCCGTCTACATAACCCCGATATTCACATACCTTAAAGCCACCACCCATCCGTTCGAACAGGATCTTTCCGGCGAGTTCAGCACACGGTTCTGGCGCCCTTCCATATTCGGCACCGCCCCAATAGATGATATCATCCACGGCAAGCCGTTCTTCGCCCTTGAAGATACCTCTAATCCGGTAACCTTCCGCGTAGCCAGATCCGTGGCCTTCGTTGACAATGTAGAAGGTATTTGGATCTTTCTGTTGGAGCATTTGATACGCATACCAACTGATAGAAACAAATCCTACCGGATTAGTTGTTTTCGTCGTTACAAGCGTTATTGGTTCTGGTTCTGACATGTTTTTCTCCTGATTGGATAATAGTTTGTATCGTACAAGACAGCGTCTTGTTTCATAAAATGACCTAATCTTTCACGACACTTTCTCTCAAAACTCGTTCTACCAGTTCCTCTCCGAAGAGTTGCTTGATCTGCGGAAGAGCCGCAATCAGCTCCTCATTGGTAGCTTCAATGATAGTGATATTCCCCCAGCTATCCCAGTATCCAGCCGCCTTGATAGCCTGCTTTACCTCCTCCCAGAGATCCCGTCCCAATTCGGCACCGATCTTCTGACAGGCACGTTGGATTCCATATTTGGAATAAGAGACATTCTTCTGTTCTTCGACTTCCATTGCGTGATTCAACGCAGCACGCATCTGCAGCGGCGACATGATAACAGGTGCACCCATGTGTAGATTCCTTTTTAGTCGTATTTTAAATTGTCCAATTCGTCTTTAGCGCGTAAATCCTCTCTCAAACGAGAAGTGGATTCCTGCATTTCTGGTGGTGGTTCAATAGGACTGTGACCATCTAAATTTGGTTTAGATAGATCCAGATTCGACCTACCGAACCGTATGTCATCACTGCGCATCCAGTCCAAAACGCGGGTCTTCTGGGCGCATACAATGCCGTCTAACACCGTAAGCTGACGATGTTCAATCGCATCCAGTAAATAACCCAATTTCAGTTCCGTATGGACATCCGTCAAATAGCCGACGGCCTGATGTTGAAGATCGTGTCTCTCATCATAATTCTTATTGTCTGTAGGACCATGTACTCGTACCGCATTGGCACGAGTCGTCGACTTAAGAGCTTCATGAGTTGCATGAAAAATCTCACTCGCTACCATTCGTCTTTTATTTGGATCAAAGACACGATCTGAGAAGAGAGCGTTCAAAGTATCTCGAGCCGTCAGGAAAGCCTGGTTGATGACTTCCATCTTGCTCTTCCGGTATTTGAATTTGGGTGGTTTGGGTGGCATAATACCTCCATGATTTCGATTCTACAAAAAGACTTCATTATTGAATAGCTTTGTAGAATTGAAAAGTACATGAGCGGCCCGATATAAATCGGGCCTGATGGAGGCGCCTTGATATCGCCTCGGTCGGACAGGTTATTCTGTCCTCGCTCGCTCCTTGGAGGGTATGTGACGGCTGTAACCGTCACATAGGGTCAATCACCACTGGACGCACAACCCCTAACGTCCAGTGTGATAAAGAGAAAGAATAAGGAGGCTTTTATGCCTCCATTGTCTTTTGAGACTGAGTCGACGGACTTCGAGGAACCTCCGTCCGTCGCTCTTTTTATTTAATTATTTGACACGTCATAACGGGCCATTAAGCCCGAATGGATCGCCCTTAACAGGGCAAAGAGGGTATACACACGGGGGCCTTGCGGCCGCCCGTGTGTATGGATAAGCTGAGTTATGAAGCCAGCTACGCTGGAAAGATGATGGCTACCGTCCCTACGGGACTGCGGAGGCAAGAGACAGGCGGAACGCTACGCGTGCCACCTGTCTAGATGGTGCTCAGCCAATTGCCGAAAAAGCTGGGAGGACGCCATAGTCTTTGTTAGGATAGTTACCAGCTTCATCGGAACCATTGTAACTTAGTATACGGTGTCTACAACTAGCACCGGTGTAAGGACTTCTAGTCCACCAATACCGCGCACTCCCTTGGAAACTGCGAATGTATTTCGCATTGCCACGGGCATCGTTCGCGAACAAGGCCAACTGCGATCCTTCGGAACCGGATGCGAAAATCTCCGTCTGCGACATCAGGAATATCGAACGACTCAGATTTTCGTATCCACCACCTTCATGAGTTGAGGCGACCGACGATAAAGCGACCTTTATCGTCACCTCGCCGAGGATGTCAACAAACTCCGGGTCTAGCGCCCGCTTTAAAGACGGGTGCGAATAAATGTTACCCGTACTCTGGTTATCGAACGGGTTCAGCGGGTTCGTACCTGATCCTGCGTTCGTATAGTTATTAGAACCCAGGAAAGTGTCAACGTTTGAGAACGCATAGCGGTTGCTACCGTAGGAGACACGCGACGTATCGTTGCCGATATAGATACCTGCCGCTACTCCCGTTGGAGCAACTGGGACAGGAGCACCAGCACGGAAGTTCGTCCGGTTGACCGCGACGGGATTGCCTTGATCATCCAGCGGGTCACCAACAGTCAACGCTTCATACTTGTCTGGAGTAGAAGCATACCAGAAGTCGTGCCGTCTGTAATAGGTCTTCCCGTCTGCAAATTCAGTATCCGTCGTCAAGCTGTAAGCGGACGATGCGTAGTTGTAGACTTCTTCACCGTTCGACCATTCAGCGATGGTGTCACCGATCTGGTAGTCCGTTCCAGCAACCAGTGCTTCAAACTTGATACCGTTGTAGTAGTAACCACTCCAGTCGGATTTGAAGACGTTGTGCTTATAAGCAGGAATGGAATGTTCGAGCGGAGCAAGAGCATAGCGCTTCTCAGCCGCATCGTAGGCACCCAGACCAACGATTGTAAACGGACAGAACGTCGCCGTGCTCGTGAAGACAGCGACCGCATACGTAACAGACGGGTCAAACGCAACACGCTCGTAGTACGTGGTACCAGAGACGTAGTCCCCTGTCGCCTGTGTATAGACACCATCTGCAAGCGTGTAGACACCGCTCGGAATAGCGGTACCAGCCGTCCAGCCCGTGTGGGACTTCATACCCGTCGTAGACGTGTACTTACTGTTACTGAAGATATAGACAGAGCACTGGTTCGTCTGAGCATAGTCGTAGATATAGTCACCATTCTGGAAGTCCGTACCGAGTACGAGGTGACGCCAACGGGTAACATTCGCAGCCGCATGATGGTTAATACCTGCAACCCACATGGAAATGTAGCCTTGACCGGAGGTCTGATCAATGTAGTCACAGTAATACGCATCTGTGCATTTGACTCTGAATGAGCAGGGAAGTAGAGACGGATCGTTCTCACCCGCTTCTATACCAGACGCATCAATCGTCGGGGTACGGAAATAGTTGCCGAACGTGTTGGAACGAAGAGCAAGCTTCATCTCGCCGTAGGTGAGGTTGTGAGCAGCCAGAAGCTGGAATGCACCGGCGGGATCGGCATTGACCGTTCCCTGTTTGGACTCCGTGAAAAACCGATAGGAATAGTCACTGGTCACATCCGGAATCGTATCAACTAGAGGATCGTTTGAAACGATATTGTGGGAGTTGCGAACGTAGTTCGGCACCAGAGACGAGTCGAAGACAACCGTAGCATCCGGATCGTCGATAGCGGACGGATAGTTGTTAGCGCCTGGCTTACGAAGAAGAACCGTACGCTTAAACTCAGCCAACGTGACGTTGGAAAGCATAAGGTCGACAGGGTCGTTCCAGGAGATCCAGACCTCGGCATTATTCACCTGTTTGATCCAGTTCAGATTTGTGACCATCGGGCATGGATAGGCAATGACGTTCGACGGATCGACCAGATGGGAAACGTAGTCGACAAGCGCTTTCTCCGTCGGGATCTTATCGTCAGAGGGATGGACCGTGTCAATTGACTTCGTTTTCTCCGGAACCAAAACAACATCATCTGTCGTATTCGTCGTCGGGCAATAAAGAATCTTTCCAGACGTTGAATCGACGAGAAGGGAGTTTGGCATATGCTCCTGGTTTGTCAAGTTGTTCGTGATGATAACCTGCAAGGAGACAGGGTTCGTTCCAAAGAAAATGCCGTGTCTGTCTGTCAGAAAATAGAGACCGGTAGAATCAAGCTGACCTGCGGCTTTGAACGCCTTGTAGTCGGCATACGTCAAATAACAATACTTCACTATTTTGTTAGTTACCTGTGGAACGACTGCCATGATTGGACTCCTTTGAAATGGGTGAAAATAGGCAAAGAGCGAGATACGGCTCCTTCCCCTGTTTACAATAAGAAAAGGGCACTCATAAAATTACGCTGTAAGGTAAGGATAAGTGGTTCTATATATTACACGATTGTAGACAACTTTAGCTGTTTACAATGATCTATCTTTTTATACTCGAATCGAATCACCATAAAAACAGGAGAAATCACTCATGCAGTACACCCCAAAATTCGACATCAAAAAGCTAGGAAAAGTCATCAACGTCTCCCACATCGACAATGACGGTCATGCTTCATCAGCCGTCGTTAAATACTTCATACCAGGAGCGCGGGTCCTGAACGTCAACTACGGAACGTTCCAGAATTGGGGCATCCTTGAAGACTATGACACCGTCATCATCACGGACTTTACGCTACCACCTGAAGTCGTTCAGAGAATGGTTGGACTTGGTCGTCAGGTCATCTGGATCGACCATCATCCTGTCTCCAAGGAGAACCAAGAGATAAGACGACGGACTCAAGGGATTACCGACAAAAAGGCTTCCGCCGCACTCTTGACATGGAAGTTCTTCTGCGATCAACCAGTTCCGAGAATCATTGAATACGTCAGCGACTACGATCTGTTTGAATTCAAGATTCCGACAACGATGGAATTCAACCGTGGTACCCGCCTCTACAACATGAGTACGGACCGCAACATGCGTTTTTGGACGGAACTTATCGAGAATGACCGAAAAGCGGAAAAGATCGTCGCCCACGGTAGACCGATTGAAGCACTCAACGAGCAGTATCGCATCAAGTTCCGTGACGAGTGTATCTTCCCGACGAGAATCAACAACCTGGATATCCTGGCGGCAAACATTCGTGGATTCGATTCTACACTATTCAATAAATACGATCTGACGGGCATAGAAGCTCTCTTGACGTTCGGCTACAATGCCAAACTTCAACGATGGCGGTGCACCATCTATACGGCGCCAGGCACCAACACCAACGTTCGCCCGACAGCTATCCGTTACGGCGGCGGAGGTCATGAAGGTGCGGCTGGTTTCGACTGTGTGAATCTGCCATTCGAAATTCCACAGAAACCTGTATCGCCTGCTTCACCATTGACACCCTTCTGGGCGTTTGAACAAACGGTCAACTATGAAAAGACAGATGACGTCCTTTCCGTATCCGCCTTTATCAACTATCGACCGCAAATCACATCTTCCCTCTATGTAGAACCGTGGGAAGATATGGAAATTGGGTTCGTCAACTGTCATAACGGCGACTACAAATCCATGGTCGGTTCTGGTTACGACATCGAGCTTGACTACACCATCTTCTGGTACTACGATAACACGGGTCGCGTTCTGAACCGCATGATTTCCATGAGCGATGAAAGCTGGACCGTGGACTGGATGGAGAAGACCATCGACAAGCGTTTCGGACCCTTCGTCAAAGAAGAAAGACCGGGTAACCATACTTTCCTTCTATGGTATACAGACAGACCTTTAGTACCGTTTAAAGAGACACAACAGAGGAATCCAAATGAGTACTCAAATCATTGATATCGTCCTGGATACTATCCGAGAATACCCAGTTTTTCTGACCGTAAAAAGCGGATCTACCGGTGAGTCGGGTATCTACCTGGTGGAAAGTCCTGATGAGGTGGAAGACCTCCTGAAAGACGGGGATACGGTTCAGGAGTACGACTACGATACAGGAACCCAGACACCAGAAAACGGTGAAGACGTCCTAGACGAAGATGGCAAAAATGAAGATCTCCTGAAGGATAAATGCCCTCTCAATGAAGACGACATAAACGTTTCAGATCCAGACGATCCAAACAGTCCCGAGAACCAGAAGATTCTCGACGAAATTCTAGCGGATGACCTGGAGGACACATCTCCAGACGTCATCGACGACGAAATTTAACAGAAATAGTCCACTACAGCCAGGTCTTCACGGCCTGGCTGTAGTAGCTTTTATTTTTAGCCGACGACAATAATGCCACGGTCAATCATAGTGTTCACCAGCAAGTCAGCGACAACACCCGCTTCGATCAGATCACAATCTTCCTTGGAGAGATTGCGTGCCTTGGAGGCAAGATCTGTCAAAGCACCAGAGTACTTCTCATAGAGAGCCTCTGTGGCGGTCCCCTGATATTGGCTTGTCATGACGAGTTTATAGCAGGCATTTTCGAGCGGTACATCAATGCTGTTGTCGTAACAGGCGCGGGCAAACGACTCGAAATTCTGTCCCACCATGGACGGTGCCAAACGTTTCGACTTGGCGAAAGACTCAAGAGCCTCTTTACCGACCAGGATGAAGCAGTCGCGAACAACACGCTTCTGGATACGATTCAGCTCGTCTAATGCAACACCCGTCTGCTGTTGGATAGCACGTTCCACTTCACCAATGGTCTCAACCGCATGTCTGAGGGTGACACCCTGTGGCGGAAGCTTCTCATTCTCAGGATAGTGGTAGTTGTTATGCTGGACAAGATGAAGAACCGTGCCACCCTTTGCTTTGTAGGCGGACCAATTATCCGTATTGATGAGACGACCGGGAACTTCGATGGCGTCTTTCCAGACATCGTTCCGATAATAGGAGCAGATGTAGGCAGCCGCATACGTGTAGTCAGCCAGAATCTGGATGCGTTCCTTGATCTGTTCGTAGGTGGAGGGAGCCAAATCCATCAGGTCGGGGGTCATCAGAGGGAGAACCTTCTGGTACGTGTAGACCTGGTTGATGAGCTCGTTGATGTCAACCGAATACGGATCGCTCGCGTAACGATTGAGGTTGTTGACGATCGTATTGCAACTACCTTCTGTCATCGTGAAGAGTTCGGCGATAATAGTACGAATAGACCGTTCGGAGACATCGTTTTTGAGAGCCGCTTTCAGACGATGGAGGATGGCATCCGCACGCTCTTCTGGAATATCGATACGCCCAACATTGTGACGGTTCGTGGAATTGGCGAATGGAATATCATTCAGAACGAGGGAAAGCGTGCTACGATCGATATCGTGTTCCGGAGAGATGTTGAAACGGGAGTGCATAACACCAACGAGCTTGCGCTCATCAATCGTGTCGAACTTATCCCAACGAACCTGATCCAGTTTCGTCTCACCTTGCGGGTTTTTGACAAGATGAACCGTACGGGGATCTTCACTGAAGACGGCGTTTGCACGACGGGAAATCTCAGCCGTCATAAGGTCAACAACTTTAGCGGCGTCACGGACTTGGTCGCGGGCCTGCTTAAAGCCGACAGCGAAACTATCGGCAAGGCGCGTAAACGCTTCCGTCTGGACGGATTTGGCGAATGGTGTTTCCCCATTCATGAATTTGTCATAAATTTTACCAGCATATTCGAGGCCTTCCGTGGATGTCTCGACAGCGGACTTCGGATCGGTCAAACCCATGTTGTGAATTTGGGTATCCAGCGCAGATGCGGGGGTGTAACGAACAGGCGGCAGAGAATCCAGACAAGTGGAAAGAAGAAATACAAATGAATCGTTCATGGGGAATCTCTCCTATTTGGCAGCACGTTTCTGGATGGCGCCTATAACGGAATTGAAAATCGCTGTATCGCAACGAGAATCGTTCGCAATACTCGGGAAAATCTTGGAAATCGTGTCCTTTGCTACTTGCAGAACGGACAACACTGTGTAAGCCTGATCTTTCGGGGCTGACATAGGTACTCCTTATATATAAAGTTAAGTGGAACTGTTGGATGCATATCATGGAGGCTCGGTACATTATATACAGTAAGACCAGTCCTCTTGTCTCATGGATACATGGGAAGGAACGACCTCTCCTAGCGCTATGGTGGGTACTCACCTTTTTTCCCACCGAGAGAAAGATAGATGATTGCTGAGTACGTTTCGACCTTATGACTGATGCTCACGTAGTACCCCGATCTCCCTGCTTGTCGGACGTAGCATAAACCAAACCAACATACGAAACCTCTGGATTCTGCACTTGGACCGGCGCTCACGGCGACGGATCGACTGAACTTCCGCCGCGACTTGTTCTAGTGTTCTACGACGCCGCGAAGAACAATGGCCAGGCCTATCATAAAGGTGCGGAGATGCTTGCACCCGAAGTCACACTGAACGGTCGAATCATACAGACCGTGTGACATGCAGGCACTTTTTACTTCTTACGCTACAGGTAGACCTTATTGGTCTACCTGTAGTTTTATATGTATGTCTACAATGTAATAAGAGGAACTTATTACATCTGTAGTCATCTTTAACAAAAGAGAATCGGTGAGGGTAGAGAGACTTCGGTCTCTCTACCTTTTTATTAATCGTTTTTCTGAATTTATATATGCCAATGGTGAAGACTACGAGTGATAGTCTTATTGTGTTCTAACCATCAAATAAAAAGGGAATCATCATGAAAAACATCGACACACCATCCGCATTTCATCCAACCGCCTTCGTCATGGCAGCGTTAGTAATCATCTTTCTCTGTCTCTTGGCTCAAAGAGCCACTGCTGACACTTACACGGTGAAAGCTGGCGACACAGTCGCTCGAATCGCAGTGGCTCGTAACATCAGCGTTCCTCTTCTAGAAGAGTTGAACGGTCGAGCACTCACCAAAATCAAAATTGGCGAGCGTCTCATAATCCCTCCTCGAGGGATCGACAGTAATTTCCTCGCCGCCGTCGCGGCGATGGAATCGAACGGGATTCCCGAACACCGTCGTGACACCGTGGTTGGCGACCACGGTAACGCCGTCGGTAGATATCAATTATGGAAAATCTATGTTGACGACGTCAACGTCTGGCGCCGCCAACATGGACTCCCAGAGTTCTCATACTCTGATAGAGCTAACCGACTTAAATCCGAGGCAATGGTGATAACTTATATGATTAAGTATCACCGAACCCTTCCGATCGCAAATGCCCTCCGTCTCCACAACGGCGGGCCAAATTGGAAGCGTAGTTTAAAGACGGTAAACTACGCCAATAAAGCGTTCGTCAAATTCTGGCCAAAAGCCAGATAAACCTCACAGTAGCAGGGATGGTGGGTCCCTGCTACTGTGAATTCTTAGTTCTTTTCTTCTTTTTTCTCAGCGTAGCGCTCACGACGACGGGCGTTACGCTTGCCCGTTTGTTCCTCACGCATCTTCCGGCGGAGCTGGAGCTTCTCCAGAGGAGTCAGGCGAGGTTTCTCTTCTTCGACGGGACGAAGCGGTTCTTCATCCCAGTTCTTGCCGTACTCCTTGATCCACTCCTTCATATCCTTGAGATTATCCACAAGGCATTTCTTACAGATAACCGCGTACGTGTTTCTCGTATCGTTTCGGATGAGCTGGAGCTCCGAATCAGGATTCTCCACACCACAGCAATGACACTTGTAGAAAAGTGTCTTCTCGTGTGAATTCAAGGATTCAAAGTGGACAAGATCCTCTTCTTCAATCTTTTCTTCAGGAGGATTTGCCGGTGGAGCTTCCTTCTCCGCAAGGACTTCATTTTTTGATTTCTTGTACTGGTCAAAGATCTCTCGGAATGTCTTCCCCGAATTCTTGGCGCACTCGGGGCACACCAAGACACCCTTATCAGGTTCTTTATTGTCTGTTACAAAGAACAGATCGTAAGGATGATGCAACGCACCACACATGGTGCAACCAAACCATTTATTATTATCGTTCATTACAATCACCTTAAAGGTACCTTCGTAGAATAAAATATCGTGTTCTTCACCCAGATAAGCCAATGGCTCGAGAGGCTTGTCTGCGGATGCGGCAAATCTTGAAACAACCAGTTCTGTTTTTGGAGAAACTAGGTTCGAACCTGATTTCGGAGGGTCTGAAATCGTATCAGCCGTTTTGACAAGCTGATGACCGAAATTCGGATTTGCCACGGGCGAAAAATCGTCTTGTTCATAATGAGAATCCAACTTTTCTCCGAGAGTCTTCGGCCGATCCCGATGAAACGAGTTCAGAATCTTCTCAGCGAGATGGTAGATAGAATACAGAAAATCCATCATAAGCTACTCCTCCACATACTAGATAAAATAAGGCATTTCATATAATAATTTGAGAACGTGTAAGGATATACCCACCTACTTTATCGTATAGACAAGAGCATACACATTGACAATAAGGACCCTTCATGGATCAACCTCATAATACCTACTACAATCCGCTCCTGACAAAATTGAACATCAAGTTCAAGACAAAACAGGATTCGGCCCTTCACCCCGTTCTTGATTCCGACGATTCAGGCACCATTCTCTTGAAGGCGCCAAGAGAGCTCGCCATCGGAGGACTCAGGAAATACACGATAGACACCGGTCTCTCCGTCGAGATACCGCAACTACTGACCATCCAAACGCCTTCCAATCAATGGGAGTCGACACTCGACATTGTTGGGGAGGTCTTCCCTCTTCAAGAATATGCCCGTGATTATCAGCTCGACATCATCTTCCCCAAGATGATCACCCGTACACACAACGCACAAAATATTGTGCTACATCTCGTTAACAGAGGAAAAGAGGATTTCAAAATACCTCAATATTCCGTCTTCGCCTGTATTCGCTTTATGTACGTGCCAAAGTTGCATGTATCGTTATCTGTGGAAAAACCATGAACGCTGTAACCGACATTGAAACACAAGTGGGAGTCGTCGACGGTGTCTCCATCGTCTCGAACCTCATTCGTCTTGTTCAAGGGAAGCATCATGTTGTCGAGATCAAGAATGACACAGAAAGAGCCTATCTGAAGGACGCTTGTTCCTTAAAGGAGGAAACAGGAAACGTCTCTGCTCAATCAGAGTACGAGCTTTCTCTCTGTCACGGTCTTTTAGCTTATCTTGACACAATGCTAACGGAGAGACTTCTCCATCCTGCTAAAGCATGAAAGACAAAGATACGCTCTAGGGAGAGGCATGACAGCCTCTCCCTAGAGCTATCCGTTGTTTAACGTAGAACCGACCACTCGATGACGATATCTTTCCGTATCGCTAAAGAACCATCCTCTAACTGGACGAGCTTCTGGCGGATATGAGGAATGACATCGGCACCCTCGTGAACGATTGTTTGTAGATTGAGATCTCCGTCAATACCGAGAATATCGACATGCAGAACTGTCTCGGATAATGCCGTCATGATCCTCGATGCGATATCGGTCATGGACAGAGAACCTGATGCCATGGCGTATTCGACCATGTCCTCCACGGTATCCTGAATCTGTTGTTTCAGTGTGAGATCCGCTGCAACGTAGGATTCCACGTGGAGACGGAACTTAAGACCTACATCCAGGTCATGGACGATCTCCTCAGCGTCTGTTGTCTTAAAGACACTTCTTCCAATCGTCTTGATAGGCTGATAGAAAAGGTCGACTTTTTCTAGAAGCGACGTCTTGGCAATAGACAAGGTTGAGAAGTAGGAGTTAAGCGTCTCAATGAGTGAAGCACGGAAGTTCTCGTAGACCGTTTCGTCTGACTGGAGAAGCTTGTAGTCGAAATGCGGCATGGAGACAATCGCATTGATGGAACGAGGATTATCTATATCAACAATCGGATTGCCGTCACTATCAAGCATATTGTCTCGAGAGTCTTGGACGATGATTGTTGAAGAAAGACGTTCCTCGATGGCGACCGAAACGTCTTCAACCACACGACCAGACGGATCCAGCCACTCGGAAATCTCCCACGGCCATTTGTCGACAAATGACCACCAGGATGTTTCAATATCGAGATTCCAGTTCGGAATGGCGTGATAAACCGTTTCACCTTCTTTTTTGATCAGAATGGCGTAGCCAGAGCTGACACCAAGCATTGTCTCAAAGTAAATGCGGGCGTTATCGAAAGAGGTTGTTCTCAAGAGACAAGTGGCGAGTCTATTGCCCTGGTAGACAAAGATAGCACCTGTCGGTGTGTCACCTGTCGGATAGACACCGAAAACGGGGTTAGCCGCTTGAGCGTCCGTCACATCCGTGATGTAGACAAGACTGTTTTCAGGTGGATCAGACACCCTGCTCGAGAAAGCCGAAATAGACGCATACTCGCGGGCATTTGTCACGACTTCTCTATAGTGTTTACAGTCATTTAGCGATATTCCCTGAATCTGTCGAGAATCCGCATATGCTTGTAAATCCTCCAAAGAAGCCACTGTCATGAGTTTGATCCATGGGAAACGAGCTCGATTGACTTCTACAATTTTAGCAGGAGTCAACGAGTACTTCGTTGCCAGGTTTGTAACGGTCACATCGCTTTCATCCAGATCCAATTTCTTGAGAGAGGTGAGATCTGTCAGAAGAGCGGAAAGGCGCTCTGTCGTCGGTAGAACGGATGTGAAATCGTAATTGAAGAGAGACCAGTCTCGACGATAGATAGCTCCATTCCCTTCCAGGAACGTATTCTCCGCAGGTCTATCATCCAGAGCACAATCACCAACAAAAATGAATTCACTTCCACGAGCTTCGGGTTCATAGAAGAAAACGCCGTCGTAGAGACTTCCGTTTCTGGAGGCGTTTTGGACATCTGAGAACGAAGGTACATCCGAATTCAGAATGTAGTCAAGGAGATCGACCGTCTCGATTGTGTATTCTACATCTTGATCGTTCAGGGAAACGACAACGGGTGTACTGGTTGTCTCATCAATGACGGTAGATGGTGTCCAGACCAGTTCCTGGATGGTGTCTACATCCGCATCACCTTCTGCTTCAAAGAGAACGGTATCGTCTCGTTTGAAGAGCCACTTCTCTGTTTCATCCGAGTAGGAAACCGTATATGAGACAGGGCCTACGGAACGTGACCAAACTCGAGCTCCGTCTGTAGCAGTCGGATTCACAAGAGTGTAACGACCAAGTAGTTCAGGCATCCCACAAGAGATAACCATGAGCATTCTAGCGACTGTCTTCCATCGATTTGCGTCAGACGAACGAGCCGTCGGCGTTGAGACGAGTTCCAGAGTATGGATTGACTCTGCGTTGTCAGAGAACGTCAAGAGCTGATTGAATGTATTTTCAGATGTGGATGAGAGAACAACGTCGCCCTTGTGATGGAGATACTCCAACGGAAAGACAAGCTGACCAACCATGGACGGTTTCACCGTCGTACCGTCCACATCATCTTCCGTATAACGACGGAAGACATCCGTTTGGTACGTAGCGAACACGGTTGTGGGATACTTCTTGTACCCTTCTTCGTTGATCGTGCAGTGGACGTTGTTCAGGATGAAGTTCAGGGATTCACCAAAGGTCAACGTCATGCACTGCGACGCCAGCCAGACATAGTCAAGCTGTACTGCCGTCGGACGGTAGCCGACCGGGAACGGGTCGGAATAGGAATCATACGGCAAAGCTTCTTCACGGATGTAGACCTGGATGCTGAACCCGTCTTCTACACCCTGGAGTGGCAGGTAGCATCCTGCCTTTTCCGTCACGATATTGTAGAGATTCGTGATGTGAATATTGTCTTCATCATCGATGCGATAATCCGTCTGGAAGTTGAATATGAAATTGATCTTCTGATCGTCTCCGACCGTACGACCCATATACTCGCCCAGCATGTAAACGGTTTCTCCAGAAGACGCTTTCGTCGTCAGAACAACTTGGATGTTTTTGATGGAGTTGTCGTCACCCTCTTCCACAAAGACATTCTGAATGTCCTGCGTTCTATAAAGAGTAAGAAGAAGACGATATCCACCTGTCCCATTGTTCAAGTGAGTGAACGTGGCGGAGTGAACCGAAAGCTGTGTCGCTACGGAATCGTTGTCAGGAGCGATGGATGAAACAGGCGACTTGAACCGAATGTCTCTAACGAACGGGTTCATCAGATTGTAGGAACCAGCCAGCGGCCATTTGTCGTTCACGGTGAACTTCATGTGGAAGGGGCTGAACGTGTAGACATTCGAGTTAAGACGAGTCAGCTTATCCTTGACGGGAAGGCTGTCCAATTCTACCATTTCCTGGTCGGAAAGGAGGGTCATCGTGTCTGCGTCCGCATCGTATTTGTAGACAGCGGACGGAAGCACCATGAATTCCTTTGGCGAGATGGGAACCTGAGATTGCCTGTAATTCTTCGAAACGAGCTGGCCGTTCTCTTCTACCGTCTGAAGCATGTCCGCTTTGAAGACGGTGTCAAACTGTCCCGCACCAATAATAGAGTCCGTGTTGTCTCGAATCGTCTTAAGCGCCAAATAGATACGGTTCGTAATGTTGTCGACATACTTCTTGGACAGGAATCCCTGGTCTTTGAAATACGCAGCGACGTCCATGGCCGTGATCAAAACGCTGTAGGTTGAATCGTGCAAAATACGATTTCGAAGTTCGTCGAAGGATAGACCGTTAGAACCCGAAATGATCTTGCGTTCACGAGGCACCGTCACGATGTAAGAAACACGGCGAAGCGGTTCATTGTAGGAATCAAGAATCGTCATCTGGTCGTCCGCCAGGAATGACGTCTGCAAATCCGTCAACGGTAGAGACGAGATATCCTCATTCATCTCTCCCAACGTACTGTAGACGACCACACGAACACGGCTACCCATCATACCCTTCGTGAAGTAGATCTGAGGAATACGAATCTCAATCTGATCCATATCCGTCAGAACTTTCACATAGGCCGTCACTTGATCCACGTCGTAGACAAAATCAGATAACGTTTGGTGCATTTCCCGCCATGTACCTTCCATGTAGTGGAAGACACGGACGGCGTAGAAACGATCGGTGTAGCCGTAACGCTTGGCGAAGCCAGCCGCCGAGACGGCGTCGTCTTCATACGAAACAGCCGTAAACTGATAACAGGGAACGACAATACCGACCAACTCGAGATTGTCCCGAACCATGTTTCGTACTTCGAGCAAATTCGTATCGATGGTCAGAAGAGGGTTTGCCACATTTGTATTGAACTGAGCACTGAATGAGCAATTTGCCGCATCGACGACCGTGGAAACGTGTCCCTGGCTGTCCGCTTTTACCTTGTAGACTTTCCGGACAAAGATATCAACAGGATAATGAATACCGAATTGGAACCGTCCAATCTGGATCTTCGTAGAGGTCGGCAACGTGATCTTTCCAACGGAAACATCCGTCGTCTTTTCCACATCTACGGTCGTGTCGGTGTTAGCATTGACTTCGACACAATTATTGATAAGCCAGTTTCGTTCAAAGAAAAGAGTAACCTTTGTCGATGCTGGTGTGCTGTAGAGATGAGCGTAATCGAAATCGCTCATATGCCGATACAGAGCGTTCATCGTATTCGCCCTGTACGGATACAGATTGTGAAGAATGTTCTGCGTTTCCGTGGCGTAGCCTGCCGTGATCGTAGCAGCCGTCTCCATCAGAAATGTGAAGACGTTGTTCGGATCCATGACTTTTCGACCACCAAGAACCGTATTCTGCAAGTCATCCACAATCTGTGACTGGATACGGAGAGGGTTTGTGAAGAGACCCAGAGTTATTTCTTCTGCTGTAGGCATACGGGTATTCCTCTTTTATGGGTTAACGAAGAACTTCCGATACATGCTGTCGAAAGTCTCTTCCATTTGAATCTGATTCGGATAGTAGTAATCTCGTGCAAAGTCGTTGGCGCTACGGCGTGTTCGCAGACCAAAGTCCAGATCCATCAGGGAATTGATGAATTGCTTGGTGGCATCGTCACGCAGGGTTGGAACTTCAACTTGTCTCCATTCCATTCGGAAACCGTTTGGATCGGACGTAATCCAGGGAAGCGCCGTGAAGTTTGCGAATTTGTCGAAATACGGGACTCGCCGATGCAACAGTTCCGGAGCACGGCCGTTGGACTTGTTTGGAGACGCGGAGGTGCCGTTCTTCGACTGATTGATCGTGGGGCAATAGCGTTCTACGAGTCGGTTGAAGTCATAGAGAATGGGGTATTTGTCATACTCAATCACGTTGCAGGTGAACGGAACCGAGATGTGCTTTGCCGCTTCAATGGAGTAATCACCTTGTTGTTTATTGAATATTCCGCCAATCGGGATGACCGACGGAAAGCACCCTGTACATTTGACATAGTGACGAATATACGGTGTACCTGGCTCCATAACAAAACTGTAGATGGAGACGGTGTAATTCATCCGAAGGGTGTCGATATCGTCCGCATAGGCGCGCATGACGTTATACCGAACATTGTGAATATAGCGTACCCAGTAGTTGATGATAGAGAGAATAGGTCCACCCTGAACATCCTTGAACGTGAGATTCAACGTGTAGTTTCCTCTAGCCCCCATGACATCGTCCGCATCAACGACAGATTGGGCTTCTCCGAAGTAACCGCCATCCGTCGAGCCAACAGACAATGACAAATCGGGGAAACCCGAGATATTCTCATACGAGTTCATCAACGGGACAAAGAAAGCGTTCTGCGGATCGTGGATAGGACAGTTATTGACCAAGTTCCAATAAGGGTTCTCTTCTGCACGGCCAATCTTGACTTTATGTAGGTTCGTATCCAAAAGAGCCCGAATAGCAAACGCCGTGGAGTTGACATTTGTTGTATCCAGTGGAACCATAGCTGGATCAGCACGCAAATTCGAAGATTGTAAACAAAGTCTTGGACGGGAGAAGAACGTCAGACCGTGTACCTGGTGGTTTGTCGGAAGTGGACAGGAATGAAGACGATCGATTGCCGAGAAGAATTCCTGTTGCTGGTTGAAGTATCCGCCCAAACCTTTGCTACGCCAGATAAGGTCTTGAATCATCTCCTGTTGAACTTTGTTGAGATACTGGTCCGGATTCTCACTTGCGAAACGAATCCGCTGGAGTGTCTTCTCTACGACTTCGGGTTCCTTGAGAATCGTATCCAGACTGGCAGACGTGTATTCTTCAGGCACAAATGTTTTGAAATAATCCAGGAGTTCGGAGTCACTGTAGTGTTCTCCTCGGTCCATGAAATTAGGGGTGGATTGGGTCATAGACCTCCTCCTTATATACCTTATAGTTATATTTCAAGTCGAGCATAGGATGAAAAACTTCACGTTAGAAAAGATAATATAGCAGGAGGCGGGAAAAGACATCATATGCTTCCCAAGTACTATAGTAATTAAGGGTTAAGACTATTTTTCCATCCTTTGCAAAGGAACCACTCTTATGCCTATTCCATCCAACGAATCTTCCTTCTTGAGAGCCATCGACAGGCTCTCAGGCGATGCGGGATCAAAGGTGTCGAAAACCACCCTTGGTCTGGCAGATCTTGTGGCTGCCATCCGAGACGCCAAGCAGGGCATGACATCCTCTCTGACGCAGTTCACGAAGAACATGAACGTGATGGGCCGTGTCTACATCGAAGACTCCATCGCCGCAGATCCGATCGCTCCCTCTCTGATGAGTTCCTATCACCAGATTTATATAAGCTACATCATGTCGGCTCTCAATCTGGACAGCTACTGCATGAACGGTCGTACGGTCCGCCAGCTCTACGAAATCGTCCAGACGGAAGACTTCCACAGGGATCCCTCTTCGGTTATCGCGGACTATTTCAGCCACGTCATTAAACCCGTTCTGACGCACGCTAACAACGACAACGTCGGCGAAGTCTCGGATGAGTACTACTTCAACTGGCTGAAGACAAAGTCGATCGCCCCCATCAAAGGGTCGTTTGAATCCAACGGCATTTATCAGCTCGACAACGACGCACAGCGTCTTGTCGCCGGCCGTCTTCTGGAATTCGAACTGCAGGCTCCTGTCACGCAAGGTGACAAAATCGTCAATCAGACGAACTTCAAAGCCTACATGTACGTCCAGCTCATTCCGTACATTATGAACAGCGAGACGATGGCGACGTTCCTGCGTGCCAACTACGAGACGAACCTGAAGATTCGTTGGGACAAACTGCGGACAGGTGAAATCGCCTTCTGGCACGACTTCGTATTTGCATTGGATCTCGTTCGTCAACAGGCCCAGGTCCTGAAGAACGATCGTACGGGTGTTGTCTCCGAAATGATGAACATGAACCGCAACAAGCTGTTCCGCTGGTTAGCCGGTCTCATCGACATCATGCCTGAGTCCCACAACTTGGCAAACGCCATCATGATCATTGACCGCAACACATTCCGTCAGACGACCAATGAGTATCACATTGATTTCCGCAACACGGAAGTGCGTCAGAAGTTCTTCAACAAGACCTTTACGATGATCATCGGCGTCGTCGACCTGACGTATCAGACCGTAGACATGTACTT
>Ga0310697_10002575_pt1 | contig 19057 bp, 6 predicted proteins | sample 172DNAGHGlowgp2_FD_203883 | JGI IMG/M metagenome (GOLD analysis project Ga0310697, IMG submission 203883) | Sheep rumen microbial communities from Palmerston North, Manawatu-Wanganui, New Zealand - 1728 DNA GHGlow gp2 (v2) (version 2) | ecosystem: Host-associated > Mammals > Digestive system >... | reverse complement strand
CCCTCCATGTCACGGCAAGGAATGAGAATCCGCTTTCCGACCTGCTCAAGATGTATGGCATCCGTTTCAATGAACTTTCTGCAGATATTGAGTCATCACCTCAGACAGGTTTGAGGGGTAACGGTCATGTATATGCCTTCAAAAAGGACAGTGTGAGGGTGGATACCGCTTTCTTCGAATTGGCACAAGACTCCACGAAGTTTGACTACCATGTGGGAATGCAGTGCAGTGACCAACCCATGTTGCCCGCCTTCCGTGCCTATCTGGATGGCTACCTGAAAGCCGACGAGGTGGATGCCCATCTGACCTACTTCGACAAGCAAGACCGCAAGGGTATAGACTTGGGTGTGAGGGGATTGGCTACCGACACTTGTGTGAATTACAGTCTTTATCCGCAACACCCTATCATTGCCTATCGTGAGTTTGTCCTCAACAGCGACAACTATATCACCACTCGTCCTGATAAGCCTATTCTTGCCGATGTGCGCTTGTCCAGCATGTCGGACAGTACCTATGTGGCTGTCTATGCCGACGAAAGCAACATCGGAAAACAGATTGCCAATGTGATTGCCAATGACCTCAATATCGGTGAAATCTTGAAAGTGGTGCCAATGCCCGGACTTCCAACGATGGACGGTATGCTGAATGTAGATGCCACCTATATTGACCAAGGGGAGAACTTCATGGTGGAGGGTTCCTTGGATGCCAAACATTTTGCTTATGAGGGAATGAGGATGGGAGACCTCTCTTCTCGGTTCACCTACATGCCGCAAGGGGAGACGCGCCATGTGATTGATGCGACAGTCGCCTATAACGAAAGGGATGTCTTGCAGTTGGATGGTAACTATGATGCAGAGGGAGAAGGGGCATTGGATGCCAACCTCGCTTTCTTGGATGTGCCGATGGAGATGCTTTCACCCTTCATCCTGCCTGCCCAACTGATGGGCTTCAAGGGGGCAATGGCTGGCGACATCAAGGTGACGGGACCTATGAGTGGCCTTCTCTTCAATGGTGCTTTGTTGCCAAAGGATGTTCACCTCCTCTCCAAGCCTTATAACATCGACCTTGCCTTGGCAAACGATAGTATCATTCTCAACAACAGCCGCATTGACTTCGATGACTTCAAGTTCTATGGGGCAGACACCAATCCGCTCACGCTGAATGGTCATGTGGATTTCTCCAACCTCGACGAAATTTTCATGTCGCTTTCGCTCAACGGACGTAACTTCAAACTGGTAGAAGCAAAGCCAAGCAACAGGTCGTTGCTCTATGGTGACATGTATGGTGACTTCTTCGCCCGTGTCATCGGCTCCACCAAGGACTTGACCATTCGTGGTCTGGTGCGCGTGTTGCCAACGACCGACATCACTTATGTCATGTCTGAAACGGTACTCTATCAGACAGACCGACTCGAAGATATTGTCACCTTCGTGGATTTCAGTGCACCGCCACCACCGCGCGATGAAATTCCAAGGACTTCCTTCACAGGCATCGACATGAACCTGACACTCAGCATTGAGGATGGCGCCATGCTGCGAGGTGAATTCTCTGCCGACAAACAGAGTTATGTCTATGTGCAGGGAGGTGGTAACATGAGCATGACGTATTCTCCTGCAGGGGTGCTCAACATGATGGGACGCTACACCATCAATGAGGGTGAGATGAAATACACCCTTCCGGTCATCCCGCTCAAGACCTTCAACATCCATCCAGGTTCTTACGTCGAATTTGTCGGTCCTATCAGCAATCCTGTCCTCCATTTGACTGCCACCGAACGTGTCCGTTCGGCTGTGAGCCAGGGCGAGCGCGGTAGTCGCAATGTGGCATTCGATGTGGGATTGAAACTCACCAACACACTCGATAATATGGGCATGGAGTTCATCATTGATGCTCCTGAGGACATGACTGTGCAGAACGAACTGGCAAGCCTTTCAGCCGAAGACCGCAACAAACTTGCTGTCGGCATGTTGGCAACGGGCATGTATCTCTCCAGCACCAACAGCAAGGGCTTTGCTGCTGGTAATGCGTTGAATGGCTTCCTCGAAGAAGAAATCAACAAGATTGCTGGCAACGCTCTCTCCACGATGGTCAATGTCAGCGTAGGACTTGACCAGACTGTGCGTGACGACGGGTCAAAGCGCACCGACTACTCCTTCAAGTTCTCACGCCGCTTCTTCTCCGACCGACTCAATGTGGTCATTGGCGGTAAGGTGAGTTCCGACAACAACAATACCGTCTATAAGGAGTCGGGTGCCTACATCGATGACGTGTCGCTCGAATGGCGACTCGACAATGGTGGCACACAATACATCCGCCTCTTCCACGAGAAGGACTTCTCCAACCTGTTGGAAGGAGAAATCGACAAGAATGGTATGGGTGTGATGCTCCGCAAGAAAGTCGACAGGCTTTCCGACCTGCTCATTTGGAAGAAGAAAGAGGAGGATGGACAGCGGACAAGAGACAACGGACAAGAAACAACAGGCAATGGACAACAGACAACGGGGATGAAGGTCCTCGAAGAAAAGAAAGAAGAATGAAAAGACAGGTCCTGTACATATTTATATTATATATAGCAATTCTCTTTGCTGCTTGCTCCACCACCTCCCATTTGCCAGAGGGGGAAGTGCTCTATACGGGTATAGAACGCACCCGTGTGCATGACAAGAAGGGCACGGTTGCCGAGGGTGTTGCGCTCGAAGAAGTCAATGCTGCCCTTGCCTATAAGCCTAACGGTTCCTTGCTGGGCAGTTCATCCAAGCGGAGTCCTTTCCAAATAGGACTTTGGCTCTACAATGCCTATGTGGACAAGCCTCGCAAAGGGTTCAACAAGTGGATGTTCAACTCCTTTGCAGGCACTCCGGTCACCATTTCGCAAGTGTCACCTGACACCCGTACCAAGGTCACGACCAACCTCTTGCAGAACTACGGCTATTTCCGTGGACATGTGGATTATGAACTCCTCACCCAGCGTGACCCCAAGAAACAGCGTATTGCCTACGACATCCATTTGGGAGAACCTTACCTCTTCGACAGCATCCGATATGCTTTCCGTGACAGCATTCAGGACAGCATCCTCCGTGCCACGGAGAAGGAGGCATACATCCGCAAAGGCTCTCAGTTCTCCACGTTCGACCTCACCAGTGAGAAGGATCGTCTTGTCCGTGAGTTCCGCAACAACGGTTTCTACAATTATCGTGCTGATTACATCAAATACCTTGCCGACTCCACCAACACCCCCTACAAGGTGCGTCTGGTCGTGGTGCCCGACATCTCCATGCCCGAAGAGGCGAATCGGCAGTACCACTTTGGACGTATCAGTGCCTATATCCGGCAAAGTCGCACCAGCGAGTACTCCCGTCAGAGACGTGGAGAGGGAAGGAGGGAAGGACGAACGGTTCTTTTTGATGATTCACTCAACCGTCGCAACAACCTCAAGATTGTGTGGCAGGGCAACCGCATTCCCATCGCACCACGTGTAATGATGAAAAACTTCAAGTTCCGTCCGAAGCAACTCTTCAATCAGTCGCTGGTTGACCAAACGCTCGCCAATCTCCGCAGCATGGACATCTTTTCCAATGTGCGATTCACCTTCACTCCGAGGAATGCAGACAGTTTGCAGTTAACGGTTGACAGCACAGCTCTCACCCCCCAACTCTCAACCCTCAACTCTCCCAACGACACCATTGACGTGCGTCTTGACCTCACCCTCGACCAACTGATTGATGCAGAGTTCGACTTCAATTTCACCCATAAGTCCAACTACCAGATAGGTCCAGGCTTTGGTGTCACCCTCTCCAAGCGCAATGCCTTCCATCATGGCGAGACGCTTTCCATTGGACTTCGTGGCAGTTATGAATGGCAAACACGCAAACTGCATGGCGAGACAGAGCGCATCAACTCCTACGATGCAGCGCTCGACCTTTCCTTGGCTTATCCTTGGATAGCGTTTCCTTGGCTCAACAAACGCTTCTACCGATACCCCACATCGACCATTTTCAAGATGAGTGTGGAGCAACTCAAACGTGCCTACTACTATAGGCTCATGACTTTCACTGCTGAGGCAACCTATGGCTTCCAGACTTCCCGTTCATGGAGTCATCAACTCTCTCCGCTCATCATCACCTACAACAAGATGCAGAACACGACTGAGCGTTTCGACTCCATAGCCCGTCGCAACTCGGCACTTTATGTGTCCCTGCGCGACCAGTTCATTCCTGCCATGCAGTATTCCATCACCTACGACAATACATGGAACAACCGCATCCGTCACACGATGCACTTCGAGGGTACGGTCAAGGAGTCTGCCAACTTCCTCAATCTCACCAATGCCATCCTTGGGTTCGACTACTATCAGAAAGATAAGAAACTGCTCTCCACTCCCTACAGCCAGTTCCTCAAGTTCAATTTCCAGTTGAAGAACATCTTCCACATCACCGAAAAGACCTCCATTGCCACCCGTGTGCAATTGGGAGCCATCTGGACTTATGGAAACTCAAATTGGGCACCTTACAGCGAACTCTTCTATGTGGGTGGAGCCAACAGTGTTCGTGCCTTCACCGTGCGAAGCATCGGTCCTGGACGTTACTATGATACCGAAGGACGAGGCACCTATCTTGACCAGGCTGGTGACATGAAACTGGAACTCAATGCCGAGTATCGTTTCCCGATCATCAATGCTTTCCAAGGCGCTCTCTTCCTCGATGCGGGCAACGTCTGGCTCATGCATGGCGACGATATGCACCCACATGGCAAGTTCGGTGAGGGTGGTTTCTTCCAATCTCTCGCCGTCGGCACAGGTTTCGGACTCCGCTACGACCTCGACTTCCTCGTCCTCCGTCTTGACTTCGGCGTGGGTATCCATTATCCCTATGACACAGGCAAGTCCTCCTACTACAACATCTCCAAGTTCAAGGATGCCTTTGCCGTCCACTTCGCCGTCGGCTATCCGTTCTAATCCGTTCGGAATAGTGGTTTTGAAAAATGCGAAGCAGATTCAGATGAAAGGCAGATTCAGATGAAAGCTATTTCGAGGCGTTGAAGTGTTTTTCCAACCGCTTGTATTCTTTCTTTGTTAAACGCATGAAACTGCCGTGTTGAGGTGCGGTGACACCTTGAATGTCGGCAGGAGAGTGGAAGCCCTTGAGGTACTCGTCTGTCTGACAGATGCGATAGTGTTTGGGACGGTCGCTATATTGGATGTATGCGACGCGCCATCCTTTCTCCCCTACAATTTGGAAAGCACTGCTGCCTTCACATTTCTTGTTGCCCTCAAAACTGACAAAGTCACTTTCATCAGGTTCTGGCCACGGACCTGTGAGTTTGTCAGCTTTCGTTTGGAAGATGCCCGGATGTCCTCCTTCTTTTTTGATGAGCATGTGGTATTTGTGGTCGCTTTCAAGATAATTGATGTCGGCATCAATGGTGGCGTAGCCCCAATCGAAGAGTACGCGTGGCTTGGTGAGCTTAGTGAAACTCTTGTCTGCATAGCTGTAAACCATGCGGTCATACTTGTCTTCTTCGTTGAAACTCCAGATGGAGTAGTAGATGAAATAACCGCCACGTTCTCCGTTTGACCACACATAATCAGGATCCCAGAAGATTTGGGGAGCCCACACGCGGTTGATTTTGCTCCAATCTGCAATGATGTCAGGACTTTCGGGGTCACAAAAGATGGTGCTGCCCTTGCGAAAATCAAATGTGGTGGATGTCCAATGGATGAGGTCATCACTCTTGAGAAGGTTGATGCCATAGTTGTACCACTGCTTGCTCTTTGCCACACACATGTCTGTGGTCACCATCAGGTATCCTTTCCCACTATCAGATTTGCGACACACATAGGCATCTCGCTGTCCTCCTTCGATACCAGCCAGGGCATGAGCGTCCATGACGGCTTTGCCCTCGTTGAGGTCATGGTAGTGAAGCCCGTCACGACTGAGTGCATAAGCTGTGAACTCACCATTGTCGCTCATATGACAATAGAGATAGCCGTAAGTGCCACGTTGGAGGTTTTGAGCAGAGAGATTGAACGTGAACAGGGCAAAAAGGAGAGAGGTGATAAGGGTCTTCATAAGGATAATGTAGTTATCTTGTTAACGAGAATGTCATGCTGATGCCGAAGTCGGCAGTAGTGGTGGGGTAGGAGGATTGCGAGACGAGAGGCACGTTGCGTTGCCAGTCGAGGAATCCTGTGAGACTGAGGAGACGGCTGAAGGTGTAGTCACCGGTGAGGGTGAACTTGTAGGCAGTGGCTCCGCCTGTTGCGGTGGTCACAGCAGTTTGGATGTTACGGTTGAGGGCATTTTGCATACGATAGGTGAAGGTGGCCTTTAGGTTCAGGTCATGGCTCACGTTATTGCGTGTGCGTGCATTGGTGCTTGGGGCGTTATTCTCTTTCTTGTTCTTGGATTTTGACTTGGTCTTCCTGCCCTCATTGCTTTGGATGGACTTGGCACCGAAAAGACCAATGTCCTTGACTTTATAGCCCATGTTGATCTCGAAGTCATTGGAGAAATTCTCGGTGAGGGCTACACTGGTCATGGAGAGGTTGAGAGTGCGTATTTTATTGTATTTCAATGCGGCGGTCATGCCGTTATTGAAGGACATGTCCACACCAATGAGGGGCGAGAAGGACTCATTGATGCTGACGGTGGAGACATTGTACATGGAGGATGGGATGGGATTGCCTGTGGTGACATCTTTGATGAATCCCCAGTCATTCATATATTCCATGAAGTTGGAGTAGGAGTTGTAAGCTCCTACGGAGTAAACGCTCTTGTAGGCGTGGTTGATGTTGAAACTCTTGAAATGGTCGGCAAACCATGGAGAGAGTTTGATGAGCCCGCCATAGGAGAGACTCCAGTTGGGCAAGAGGCGTGAGAGGGTGGGGAAAATGTCGAGCGGAGAGGACAGGGCATTGCCTCCACAGTAAGCGGAGAGGAATGCAGGTACCATGACGTCGGCAGAATAGAGCTCCACACCGCCATTCTCAGCATTGTATGGTTTTCCTGCCCATTCACTTCCTGCCCTCTTGGGGTAGGTGGCATCGGCATATTTTGCTTCGATTCGCTGCTGTATGACGGGGAGGTTTTTGAGGAACTTGTCGAAGTGCTTGGAGCGGTAGTTGTTGTTGATGTTTCCACCCGATTCGAAAGCAGAACCGATGGAGATGACAGTCATGGAGAAGGAGCCGCTTTGGGTGGTTGGCATGCCTTCGTACATGAACTGGATGCTACGTGACTTGTTGACAGTGCGTGTGGCTGTGACGTCTATTTTGAGGTCTTTGATAGGCTCAAGCGTCGCTTTTAACTGTAAATCTTCCATAGCTGCTGTGGTGGCTGGTGTGGTGATATTGCCGTCATTCTGCATGAGCCATCCATGACGTGCTGCCTTATTGATATAACTGTCATCCACAGCTCCAAAGGCAAATGGAATGCCAGGAGAGAGAATGCCATCGATGTGTTTCTGTCCAAAAGCATCACCCACTTCTGTGCGGAAGCCAGGAAGAGTGAGTGCATAGGTGTTGCGGTAGGAGATGCTGGCATTTCGGAGCATCATAAGTCCTCGTGCGAACACTTGAGCTGTCTTGTACCATGAGAGCTCTTCCAACGGACGTTTGGCAACTACGTTAATTTTCACTGGGATGCTGTCATGATTCTTCACCTTGATAGTGTTTGCATCCACCTTCTTGTATTTCAGTTTGTAGGTCTTTCCCTCAGCGGTAGTGGCACGTACAATGAGCCGCTTGGAGTTCTGTCCATGCTTCACTTCGATGCTGGTGGAGTCGTTGAGGGTGATCTCTTTCGTGAAGCTTCTGGTTCTTCTGCTATCAGCCTTGTTGCCATTTTTGTTGTCGGCTTTACCACTATTCTTGTTGTCAGCTTTGGCTGTAGTCTTTTTTGTGTCCTTATTATCTGCTTCCCCCTCTTCTTCGTTGTTTTTGGCAGCAGTTCGGGCATTCCGTGTAGCATTGCTTTGACGAGTGCTGGAAGTGCTCTTCTTTGTGTTGCCAGAGAGTCGCTTGTCTGCATCGGCAAGGAACTTCCATTTCTTGTAGAGCATGTCAAAATTCAGGCGACCATTGATGTTGACGGTGCGCTGTGTGCTGGCGGTGTTACCTAATGAGGTTCCGTCTTCCAATTCGGTGCCGCGTGTCCAGTTATAGTTGGCGTTATAGGTACCGTCGGCGGTAATCCAATCGAAGATGGGAATCTTGTTGATAGGTACTTGATAGGACCCGTTGAATGTGCTGCGGTAAGTGAGTGGACGCCCGAAGGAGGCAAGGCTTCGTTTCACGGAGTCTTTCCATATGGCATATTCGTCGGGGTAGAGGTGCTTGTTCACAATCACATGTGGCTCCTCTATCTCAGCATGGGTGGAGGATGTCCACGACATCTTGAGTGCCTTGAAGATGTCCCACTTTACGGTCAGGTCGCGGTTCCAGAGAATCTGATCGGAGAAGATGACGGGCATCTTGGTGCCTGCATCGATGTCACGTTCTTGGAACTCATAGTAACTGCGCGTGAGGTCGGTGTTGAATGCAAGGCTTTGTGGTAGCCATTGCAGGTTCTGTGCCTTGAGAATGTCGAGCCACTTGGACTTTCCTTTCAAGTTCTTGAATGGTTCCAGTGGTTTGTATTTCGGCGCATAGTTATATCCAAGGTTGAGACGCCAATTCTCGTCATTCTCATAGACAGTTGTCTCGCCTGTCTTGTAACGTTGGCTATAGCTGTAACTGAACGTGAAGTTGGCGGGGTCGTAAGGCATGGGGTTGCGACTTTGTACGTTCGATCTCCAATTGCTAAGCGACAGGTTTTTGTTCTTAACAATGGTTTCGGTGAGGTTGCTAAGTGAGTCGCGTGCCGCCTTGGTTTCACATTCGTCGAGGGCATCCTTCAACAGCATATCCGTGTCGAATGGATTATATTTGGGCGATAGCTTCTGCCAAGAGTAAGAATAGTAGAGAGGCAGGTTCATCTTCCATTTTTCAGGGAAGAACTTACCTAATTCGAATTGGGTGGTGACGCTCCACTCATAAAGGTTGTCGTTGCGTCGTTGGTTCACGTTTTCTTCTAACCCACCAAACCCGGCTGTCTCCACATGGCCAGTTACATTGACGGAACCGAGATCAGACATCTGCACGTTTAGGTTTCCTTGTGCTGCCCAACCGCCTTCGTTGCTGTAGTCTTGCATACGGAGTTCATTCACCCAAACCTCCACGTTGCCCGTGCGGCGACCATTGTTGCGCACACCAATCATCATGGTTTTTACCTCTCCCAACGAGGGGTTGCCTATGACACTCACTTTGTTGTTGGGACGATCCTTGTCATAGGCATAGTAGATTTGCGTATAGCTGGCTGAACCATTGGCTTTCGCCTTATTGCGTTCATGTTTGAGGTCAGTGAAGGTGGTGAAGTCGATGTCGAGCATGTTCTCTTCTGGCCACACAGCCTTACAACCCTGTGCTGTGTAGGTGTCGTAGTGTCCCGCTGGTGTCAGTTTTAGAGGAATTTCATATTCGTAATAATTACTCTTGTAGTCACTGCCCATGCGGATGAAGATGCTCATTTGATTGTCTTGCAGTTCGGTATCACCCTCCATTGCATTGGCATGGACAAACATCTGCAGGTGCTTGTAATTGCGGAAGTCCATGTTCATGGTCTTGTACACGGCACGTGCATCACCTGAAGCCAAGTTCTGAACTGTGAGGGCTAATGCTTGCTCATTCTCTTGCGAGAGTTGTGGTTGCGAGGGGTCGAGCACGCGTGTGATGCCAGGAGGAAGTACATAGTTGACAGGTTTCTTGTCGTTGTTTTCCTCAATATTGACGGCAGAAGGTACGATGGTTCCGCTCACGCTGGGCTTGTTATCCGTGTAGAGGGCTTGTGTGTATGTACGCCATTCACCTTCTACCAAATCAAGGTTGGCAAGACGCACCACGATGGGCTCTTCAAACCCTGTCATGTACATACGCATGAAGCGGATGCTGGAGAAATCGTTGATGGTGCCCTCCTTGATGTCAAATTCCTCCACTGGAATGCGGAACTGATACCAAGTGGCATTCTCCTTGTTCCCGTTTCGGAGTCCGACACTGGTTTCTCGGGAGTCCACGATGAAGTTTCTTCCCACCACCATGTCCTGTGGACGGAGACTGACATGATATTCGTAGAAGTTCTCGTACTCATTCATTGTGTAGTCGGAGTTCACATCTTCGGCATCAGGGCTGCTCTTGTAGGCAGTGGAATATCGTTCGCCAGACCCGCCGCTGTTGGGCGAGTTTCCTTCTGGAGAGTTGATGTATTTGTAACGGTTGAGGATTGACGTGCGTTGGGCATCGAAGTCGCTTCCGCGGAAGTAGTGATAGTCGTCGCCGGCTGGGTCTTCGAAGATGGAGTCGTAAGCAGCGGCACTTACTTTGCCTTTCATGGCGTTGAGGTAGTCTGCATAGATTCCGTAAGAACGCTCATCCACGTCTGACAATCCATTCAAACCGATATCCTGCTTGGGGCGGGCACCGCTTTCATTGGAGAAGGAATAGACCACTGATTTCTCACTGGGCACGCGTCCCCACAAAGTCTCTACATAGGTGGAGGCGTTATTGACAGGCATACCGCTCTCGTAACCCTTCTTGCCGTCTTTCAGTACATCCTCGCTGATGTCGCCCAAGTCAAAGTAGAGATCACCGCCATAGCGGTTGTCGTCCTTGGTGTAGATGAATGGGTCGAGCATCCAGAATTCAATGTACTGGATATTGCTCGCTTCAAAATCGCTGATGTCAATTTTTCTCATCATACCACCCCATCGCTTTTTTGGATCATTCAGATGAGCATTCTGATCCACGTCAGTGTCAAGGTTGTAGGGACCACGTTCGCTGGGGTAGTATGCCAAGTTCAGGATGTCCAGCGTGTTACTCTCGCCCGAATTGGTGTCGCGGTTGGGATAGACCTCACGCACATAGACCTCACGCACATAATGATTGGAAAGTTGGTCGAGGTCGCTTTTGATGTGTGCTGGAGTCATGGATGAAGAGCGGCGTGTGAAGAGTGCATCGATGTTGTACCATGCCAATCGGGCACGGTTGTAGCCATTCTTCACGTCGTTGGTCAGTTTGCCGTATTCGCGGTGCGAAGGGGTGGAGGCAAGCACCCATTCCTTCGGGTTGCTTACACTGTGTGGCTGCTTGGTGCGCTCGAACTCGTCCAAGTACGAGGCATTGCCTTGAGTGTCTTTCGATGTACCTGCTTGCAGTTGTGCATATTCGCCCGTAAAGGATATGCTGGATGGAGCGCTGAGGTTGAGCAGCGGTAGTTTGTCAAGCATATTGGTGAGCCACTGCGAGTTCTGCTTCCAGTTCATGTGCACACCCCACATCGTGTTGTTCAGAGGCTCACTACCCATTGTCACTTTTGAGGTGAGTGGTTTCTCTTTTACCCTCATGAATGTACCACCGATGTTGAAGTTCTTGGAGAAATCATAGTCCCAGTTCAAACCCAGCATGGTTTTGCGCATGAACGAGAAACTGTCCATGTTTTCCACGCTGACACTTACATTGGTGCCTGCATCGATGATGCTTTGGTTGAGGATTTTCACCACGCCATTGTAATAGTCCACGCTGTAGTCAGTCCCTTCGGTAAGCGTCACACCGCCAGCTGTTACCTTCACAGAGCCGGGGGCGACTCCTGTGCTTCCAATCTGGATTTCGCTGCCACTGCTGGCTTTGTATTCGCCCGTCAACGTGAATTTGTTTTTCTCGGCAATCTGTTTTGCCACTGTCTTGGTGGAGTCGTAGAGTTCGTCGTAGCAGTACTTGTCGGCAAGGGCATCATCACCCATCTTCTGTCGCAACCAGTCGCCGAAAGGCTCCACCACGGGGAAGATGACACGGCCTGTCTGTGCCTGGATGGTGTAACCCTCGATGTAGTCGAACCTGCCGTTGGGGTTTGTTTTCTGGTTGTCGTCCAGACGGTCGAGGTTCATCATCTTCAGCAAAGTGGTCTGCTTGAAAGGCTCTTCGGGGATGTAGCTGAGGCTTACGCCCGTCGTGTCGCTGAGGTATTTGATGTCCATTTTGAACTTCTCTCGTTGCACTGACATCGCCTTCAGGTTGTACACATTCTTCATCATCAAGTCCCAATTGGCGATTCTGGGCGAGCCCGACGTGTTTTTCAGCAGTTTTACAAATAGCGCCTTGTCATTGTCCTTTTGGTCGGCTGAAAACTCACCCACTTGATAGGTTTGTCCATTATATGTGTACTCATATGCCACAGCCAGTACCTGATTGGGCAGAAGTGCGTTCTTCAGACTGATGTAGCCCAGATGCTGGTTCAGTGTGTACTCTGAGGAGGAAAGCAGGCGTGCATTCTCTACCTTCTCATACTCGATACCGCCCACCATCACAGGGTCAAGCACTGTGCTTGTCTGATCCATGTTGCGTGCATTGCTGTAAGTGCCCACCATGTTTGCATACAGCTTGTTGCTCTCGTTACTTGGCAGATTGAGGCGTGAACCCGCCCATGTCGGATTGCCGATTTTCACACCCTCAGCTAAATCCACCAAACCTATGATGTTGCGTGTGTTCATCGTTTGTCCACCCGTATTAGTCACCCATACCTCCAGACGGTTGATAGTCACGCCGCTGGTGATGTTTGGCAAGGTGGAACAAGCCTTGTCATATGTGTCGTGGAAATAGTGGGCAAGGAAGAAGTGACTGTTTTCGTCATAGTCGTATGCCTGGATTTCGTACGTGTTTAATTGGTTGCCTCCACGGCTGCCTACGGTGGTCGATTGCGTCTTCTTCTGGCTCGCCACGGCTTGCAGCCTCAGGCGTCCGAACTGTAAGTCCGTTCTGATACCAAACAGCATCTGTGAACCCCTGATAAGGCTGGAATTCGTGGGAAAGTCCACATAACCGCCCTCCAGTAACTTCACGATGTCGTCCTCTTTTCCTTCGTATGCCAGTTTCAGGTTCTTTTTGTCGAACTCGAAGGTGGCATCTGTATTATAACTGATGTTGAAGCCCATCTGGTTTCCCACCTTCGCATCCACGTTGATGTCGATTTTCTCATCAAAATCGAACGCTTTGGTCACGCGAGCACGTTCTGCCAATGAAGGGTTGTCAATGAACTTGTAGTTGTAGCCGAATTTCAGTACCGCTTCACCACGTGTGTTGATTTGTACACCTCCAGGACCAAAAATCTTTTCTGCCGGTCCCAAATCGAAGTGCATGTTCGTGAAGTCGAACTTTTCCTTCCCCTTCGTGTGGAATAGCGAGTCGTTCCTCACCTTGAAATAATTACGGAACGCCCTCTGTTCCGACCATTTCATGTATTCCTGTGGAGTCATCATCCATGGTTGGCTTAAAAAATCATCGCCAAGCTTTTTGCCAACCTTGTAATAACCTGATTTTTCATCATATACAGCAGTGTCTGGCTTGAGATTCTCGGGGTCTTGCAAGTCCAAAGAAAACTCTTCGGAATGTACGTCCAGAGGATAATCGGTTTTCTTCACCTTGACGGTGTCACCTGCCGTCATTTCTTGGTCGGAAACAATGTTTTTTTCGGATACAACATCCCATGACGAGAATATATGGCTATTGCTTACTTCTGCAATAGCACTTATGCTCGTCATAACCAGTAAGATATATAATATATTTCGAAGAATCCGCTTCAAGATGCAACGTCTATATTTTGAGGTGCCATGCCCTCATTCTTACATATTCTATTATTAGAACGTAAGATTCCCTATATTATTGTATTTATAAGGAAGAAAAATGCAAGGCGAACCATCAAGTCGCAGTTGTTCAGAATTCGAATCCGAGGTTAATGTAGAAGTTTAGTTGCTTAGTTTTCCCTGAGTATCCCAAAGTGGCGCCGAGAGGGCCGAAGAGGGTGTTATAATAGTAAGCGAGTTGGGCTCCGAACATGGTTTTCTGTTGGAGTATGTCCTTGAATGCATCTGCATGTTGCGCTGCAGCCAGACGGAGAAGGATGTAATTGTTGGTGGCTATGCGCTGTTGTGCCTGCAGTTGCAGAGCGATGAAATGCAAGTCGGTGTATTCAAGGTTTCCGATGCCGGCAAAAGGCATTTGTTGCTCTATATAATGTCCGAACCATTCACCTCCGATAGTGTTGCCATAGATGACGGGGATGTTGGCTCCGAAAAGGCATCTGCCGTAAAGCATGGGTTGCAGCGTCAATCGCTTGCTGAAAGGGATGGATGTCCGCCAATTGGCATTGATGTCACTCATGCCAGCCTTCCCGTCTATCTGGGCGAAGTTGTCTGTTGTATAGGCGTATTCCATCTTTAACCGTGAGCCAATCGTGGGGAAATACCAGTTGTTTTCAGAGTTGTAGTGGATAAGCGCTCGATAACTCAGATAGTGGTTGTTGTCTAATTTGACAGGGGTGTCTCCTGTGGTGAGTATGTTGCCCAGAAAGTGGAAATAATCCCATCGTATGTTAGCTTGCAGGTTGAAATTGCGAATATTGAAGTTGATGGGGGTTAAATTGCCTTGATGATGGTTGTATTCAAAACTATGGTCGCGTTCACCTTCTTCATGAATATCCATGTCGTTGTGGCGGAAGATGTATGAGAGGCTTGGACGTGTGAAACTACGAGGATGAAAGGTGAGTTCCCCTTTAGCCATAGTGCGTTTACCCAAGCGGATGGTCAAGTCTGCATCGATGGGAATGGCCATGTGTAGTGGATAGTCAGCATTGATTTGGAGGGCAACCATTTCCTCTGTGTCGAAGCGTGCTCCCAGGTTCACTTGACTGGTTTTTTTGTTGCCTGCCGTGAAAACGAGCGTGTGACCATCGCCATCGGGAATAGAGCGCGTGTCGACGGTTTGATAGAAAAGGTCAACGCGCATGGAGGTGGCAATTTTTTCTTCTTGGCGTGAATCGATGCTGTCGTAGTTACTAAGGTGAAATTTGGAACGAATGAAGTGTTCGTCGTGGGGTGTGACGTTCTCAAAGGCAAATGCATTGACTTTGATTTTCTCAGTGAGTACTGATGTGCTTTGGGGATAGTGAATAATAGGTTGGAAGTCTTCTTCAATGCCAATCCGTTGTTTGAGTGCAATGAGTTCGTCCCAATGTTTTAGTGCTTCTTCCTCGCCTCGGTGGATAAGCTCGTTGATAGCGTTGTCGTTAAAACTGGCAGCATTGTAACCTTCTGTGTCCACGCGGATAGGTATATCGGTAATGGCAAGATTCTCGTCGTATTTGTTCTTGCAGTTGACATCGATGATTTGACTGAGGATGCTGATGGTGTGCCCCAACTCATCGCTGGTTTTCGGAGCACCCTGAACAGTCACGCCAATGATGATGTCTGCACCCATTTCACGTGCGATGTCTGTAGGGTAGTTGTTGCGCAAACCACCGTCAACCAGCACTTTGTTACCAATACGGACCGGCGAGAATGCGGCAGGAATGGCCATGGATGCTCGCATGGCTTGTGGGAGGCGTCCTGAATGGAAGTCGTATTCTGTATTGTCGATGATGTCAGTCGCCACACAAGCGAAGGGGATGGGAAGCTTGTTGAAATCGAGGGAGTCGGTATAGCCAAGGCATAGCTTTTGGAACAACTGCGTTAGATTCTTTCCCTTGATGAGACCGCCGTCGTTACTATTTCGCTTACCCAAAGTGAAGCCGCGTGAAAGGAAATAGGTGTTCTGCTTCTCACGGTCACGCAGGCTTTGCTGACTCATGTCTTCCTTGTCGGAAAGGGTATAGTCCCAATCGATGGTGCGAACCAATGAGTCGAGGATGTTGGCATTGTAACCAATAGCATAGAGTCCACCCACAATACTGCCCATGCTGGTTCCTGTGACGATATCGACGGGGATGCCAGCGCGCTCAATTACTTTCAGAGCACCAATATGTGCCATGCCTTTAGCTCCGCCACCACTCAGCACAACTGCCACCTTTTTTCTGGCAGGAATGGAGTCTTGGCTATAGGCACTCAACACATGAAGTGCCATGATGAGTAAAAAGATGATTTTCTTCACGGTTGTGTGTATGTGTAGGGAGTCTGTGTTGATGAATTTTACAGCATCTTGAGAGCCATTTTGATGACCTTCTCGACAGGGGCGTCAGGCTCGTCTTTGAGTATAGCCTTAACGGTCTTGGCAACGGGAGCTGGTGGGAAGCCAAGCATCTTGAGAGCTTCGCAGGCTTCGTTGTAGATTTCTGTGTTGGCAATGGCTGGTGTGCTGTTTTCGCCTGATGGGGACACGGCCTGAATGCCGAGGGAAACGACCTTGTCGCGCAATTCCACGATGATGCGTTGGGCGGTCTTGGCGCCAAGTCCTTTGACGGTCTTAAGCATACGCTCGTTACCTTCCATGATGAGCCCTGCCAGTTCGGGAGCGGAGAAGCTGCTGAGCATAGTGCGGGCAGTGTTGCCACCTACGCCACTCACGCTGATGAGCATGAGGAATAGTTCGCGCTCCTGCTTGGTGGCAAAGCCGAAGAGGGTCCATGCGTCTTCGCGAATAGATTCATAGACGAATAGACGCGCTTCACTCTTGCCTTGCAAGGCAGTGTAGGTGTTGAGGGAGATGTTGAGGAGATAGCCCACGCCATGTGCTTCGATGGTGGCTTGGGTGGGGGTGAGTTCGTCGAGGATACCTCGGATGTATTCAATCATGAGTTATTCCGTTTTTGGGGACAAAGATAGTGATTTTAAGTGAAAAGTGAAGAGAGGATAAGTGAAAAGTGAAAAGTGAAGAGTGAAAAATCTAAGTTACCTTGGCAAAAAAGGAGCATCCCGCATGGTTGGTAACTTAGATTTTTCACTCTTCACTTTTCACTTTACAGAGGTTTTGTCACTTCTTTCAGCCACGCTTTGTGTTCCTCGTCAAGACGTGGGGATAGTCGCTCATAAACGGTCTTTTGGTAGTTGTTGAACCATTGGCGCTCTTCCTCGGTGAGCATCTCTACAAGGATAGGAGAGGTGAGAATGGGGCAGAGGGTGAGGTGCTCGAAGGTGTAGTAGGGACCAAAGGTGATGCCTTCGGTGGCTTCGACTACGAGCATGGTGTCTTCGTGGCGCACACCATGGGAGCCTTCGATGTAGATGCCAGGTTCATCGGTGATGGTCATGCCCGGTAGAAGAGGGGTGGGACGCCATTGCATGCGGAACTGGTGGAGGTCGATGGCTTCGTGGACAGACATGAATTGCCCCACGCCATGCCCCGTTCCATGCAGGTAATTGATGCCGTGTCTCCACATGGCGTCGCGGGCAAGGACATCGAGTTGCGTGCCGCATGTGCCTTTGGGAAAGACAGCGGAACCAAGGCGGATCCATCCTTTGAGCACCAATGTGTAATCGCGGCGCATCTCCCATGTGAGGGGACCCAACGGAATGGTGCGCGTGATGTCGGTGGTGCCATCGAGATACTGACCGCCAGAGTCGATGAGCAGGAGCCCTTCAGGCAGAACGGGGATGTCGGTCTCGGGAGTGGGGGCGTAATGGACGATGGCCCCATGATGTGCGTAGCCCATAATGCTCTCAAAACTGATGCCCTTGAATAAAGGTTGTTCTGCGCGCAATTCCTCCAATTTCTTTGAGAGGGAAAGTTCTGTCTGTCCACCCTTGGGCACGTTTTCAAGTGTCCACTTCATCCATTTCACCATTGCCACGCCATCCTTCTCCATTGCGTTGCGGAAGCCTTTGATTTCCACCTCGTTCTTGAAAATGAGCATCTGTTCCACGGGACTGTCCTTGCGAATGGGGCATTGGATGGCGGAATAGACAGTGTAGTTGGTCTTTTCAGGTTGCACCCACACGTGCAGGTTGAGGTTCTGAAGGTCGGAGATGATATCACCGTACTCACGAAGGGTGACTCCCTCGCCTTTCAGATAGTCAACTACTTCGGGTGTGACTTTTTCTTTACATATATATAAATAGGCATCAGCAGGTGTGATGAGCACATAACCAAGCACAAAAGGCGTGTAGAGCACATCGTCAGCGCGTAAGTTGAGCGTCCACGCCACTTCTTCAAGGCTGGATACCACAATGGCGTTCTGTCCTATTTTCTCTCGGATGCGCTGAATCTTGGATGCGGCACTCTCACCTGCATATTCCAGTCCTTGGATGAAGGCTTTGCTCTGAGGAAGGACAGGGCGGTCTTCCCAAATTGCTGCGTAAGGGTCAAGGTCTGTGCGGAGTGTGAGGCTGTAAGCTTTCAGCTCGTCCGTCAGACTTTCCACTTCGGAGGTGGTGTTCACCCATCCATCGACAGCCACCACACTCCCTTCTGGCAGAACATCACTCAGCCACTCGGTGATGGAGGGTGTGCCTTCAATTTTTTCTTTCATCAACACATATTCCGTGCCCGCCAGTTGTTCTGCGGCTTGGATGAAATAGCGCGAATCTGTCCAAAGGGCTGCTTTGTCAAGTGTCACCACTGCTGTGCCAGCCGAACCTGTGAAACCGCTGATCCATTGGCGTGCTTTCCAGCGTTCAGGTACATATTCTCCAGCATGGGGATCGGTGCTGGGGGTGATGAAGGCGCTGATGCCTTCTTGCTGCATAAGGCGGCGGAGCGCCTCCACTTTCTCTGTCGTTTTCAAGTTCTTCTTGGTTGTTTAAGTGCTCCGTCCCGTCGCCAGTACTTCTTCGAAAGTACTACAGTACCGCCGCGTCAGTACGCGAGTACTTCCGAAGAAGTACTGAAGTGGTTGCGTAAGGAGCTGTGATGCGGAAACACCAGCACGCTTCTCGGTGGAACGGCTTAATGATTTGCTGTAATTTTTCCACAAAGATAGTCGTTTTAGAGTAATTTTGAAACTTTTTCTTAAAAAAAGATGTTTTTTTGTTAGATTTTTTGCAAGTTTTGTGGAAAAAGTCTAACTTTGCACCCGAAATCATAAAACGCAGACACGGAAAGCCTGTTTTCAGGCATGTTCTACGGGCAGAATAAAGCAAAAGAAATTCAACTTATATACCAATAACATTTTAAAACCATTACACATGGACGCAAAAAAAGTATTGGAAGACCTTAAGCGTCGCTTTCCAAACGAACCTGAGTATCATCAGGCAGTAGAAGAAGTTC
>Ga0310697_10002574_pt1 | contig 19059 bp, 14 predicted proteins | sample 172DNAGHGlowgp2_FD_203883 | JGI IMG/M metagenome (GOLD analysis project Ga0310697, IMG submission 203883) | Sheep rumen microbial communities from Palmerston North, Manawatu-Wanganui, New Zealand - 1728 DNA GHGlow gp2 (v2) (version 2) | ecosystem: Host-associated > Mammals > Digestive system >... | reverse complement strand
AAGCCGCTGATCGAACATCTCAGACAGCAATTCAAAATCTTAAAGCACTACGAACTTCCTGATCATCATATATTTACCGAAAAAGAAATCCAAACCATATACGATCAATATTTCGATAACATAGGCGAGCAGTCTGTACTTTTCACCACTGAAAAAGACTGGATGAGATTGCAATCTGAGCGAACTATAAATATTGTATCTTTGCTTCCCGTTTTCGTGGTTCCGATAGAAGTGGAATTTCTTACTGAAACACAGCGGGATATGTTTAACAAAATTGTGAAAGACCATGTTCGAGGAAAAAAGAAAGAGAATAAATGAAACGGTTGCTTTTTTGAACAGCCGCAGAACCATACATCCGAAAATCGCCATCGTCTTGGGTTCCGGATTGGGCGGATTGACGGAAAAAATCGACATTATTGATGAAATCCCTTACAAAGATATCCCCAACTTTCCGGTTTCGACGGTTCCGGGGCATAAAGGGACGCTGATTTTCGGCACCTTGAACAATGTCGATGTCGTGGTATTCAACGGCCGGTTCCATTATTACGAAGGCTATTCAATGGATGTGGTGACCTATCCGCAGCAGATTTTGCCTGGCATTGGCGTAAAGACGCTCATACTGTCGAATGCGGCTGGGGGCATGAACCCCACGTTCAAGGTCGGGGACATCATGCTGATCCGCGACCACATCAACATGTTCGGCAACAATCCGCTACTCGGGCCCAACGACGACGAACTCGGCCCGCGCTTCCCGAACATGAGCGAAGTTTATTCGCAACGGCTGCTGAAACTGGCACACAAGACGGCCGACACGTTAGGCATCCACCTGCAGGAGGGTGTCTATATTGGAGTGACCGGCCCCTGCTTCGAGACCCCTTCGGAATATCGGATGTTCCATATTCTCGGAGCCGACACAGTGGGCATGTCCACAGTGCCGGAAGCCATTATGGCCCATTACCTCGGCCTGAATATCTTCGCTTTTTCCGTAATCACCGACCTGGGCATTGTGGGTCGGGTGGAGTTTGCCACGCACAACGAAGTGCTGGCCGCCGCCGCAAAAGTGGGACCCAAAGTAGTGGAATTAATTTACAATATGGTGCCGTTTATTTAGTCGGTTAGTCGGTTAATCGGTTAATGGGTTAATGGCGGAGTGGGGGTATTCCTTTTTTCGTTTATGTTTTCTGCTGCTGTTTTTTGGCGGCAGGAAATAGCACATTGTTGAGAATCAGCCTGTAACCAGCAGAATTGGGGAAAAGGTTGAGGTCTGTGGGCGGGTCGTTGACCAAGTGCTGGTAGTCCTCGGGATCGTGGCCGGAGTAGAACGTCCAAGTGCCCTTTCCAAACTCGCCATGGATGTAACGAGCTTCGTTGAAGTAGGCACAGTCGCCCATGATGGTCACCGTCGGTTTGATGAACTCCTTGCGGAATGCTGTGGTTTGTCCCATGAAACCTGGAATTACCTGCAAGTGATTCTGGCACAGCATAGTAGGCACGGGATCCCATTTGGCTGAAAATTCGAACAAGGTGAAATAGTCGTGGGATTTGTTGGAGATGTGCTGTGTGGGACTGACATCTATATTAGAAACCTCATATACATAAGGGTTGGTCTCGATCGTGAAATCAGTGAAAGCGAAGCAGTTGTCATAGTTGAGTTTGCTCTGTGCCTGCGGGTCCATGGGGTCGCCGTCGAACATGGTTTCGCAAATATCGACTCCCTCGGCAGCAAGAGCTATATCGTAGCTGTCAGGACCGGAACACATGGCGAACAGATAGCCGCCGCCCGCCACGAAGTCGCGAATGCCTTTGGCCACAGCGAGTTTCATCTGTGACACCTTGGTGAATCCCAGCTGTGCGGCGCGTTCCTCGTTCTCCCTGACATCGTCCTGATACCACTTGGTGTTTCGCTGGCTAGCCCAGAATTTGCCGTACTGGCCCGTAAAATCCTCATGATGCAGGTGCAGCCAATCGTATTTCGGCAATTCGCCCTTGATAACCTCTTCATCGTAAATCACCGTATAGGGAATCTCGGCGTATGTAAGCACTAATGTCACAGCGTCGTCCCACGGCAGCTTATTCTTGGGCGAATAGACCGCAATTTTCGGTTCCTTGGTGAGCCGTATCTCGTTCATGTTGTTCTCCACCACGGAAATCTCGTTGAGAATCTGCGTCGCCTGCATGTCGGCGATGACCTCGTAGGAGACCCCACGCACCACGCATTCGTCCTCCAAGACACTGTTGTAAGGACACATGAAGCTACCGCCTCGGTAATTCAGCAGCCAACTCATATCGACTTGGTGCGCCACTGCGAAATAGGCAATACCATAGGCTTTCAAGTGGTTGCTCTGCGCCAAGTCCATGGGTATCAACAAGTAACTGGCACGTCCAGCCAGCATAAACAGCAGCATTCCTATCAGAAGAAGTGTTTTTTTCATCATTTTAAAATTGACGGCAAAAATACATATTTCAACCGAAAAGATAACTTTCAAGAGCGGAAAAAGTTTAACAGAAATCTTCGTCAAGCGGATTGTATTTCTTTTCGAACTCCTTTTCCACGCGTTGTCTGGATTTGTTGATTTCGTCGCCATAGCCCGTGAGGGCGGAAAACGGCGCGAATTGTGCGGCGCGAGCCTGCAACGACATCCGCGGATGCCGCGTGGAGACGTGATGCGGCAGATTGATGATATCGTCGTATTCGTGTGTCATGCCTTATGCCCTCCTATCTGTTGGTTGCGATCTCTCGCCGTTGCCCCTTCCTCGAAGTTCAGTCCTTTGAGAATGGCGTTTTTCCCGAACCTTTTCTTGATGGCCAACTGCGCCTCTTGAAGCCGACGTTCCTTATCCCGCTCGGCATTCTCTTCTTCCTTCTGTTTCGCAACAGCTTCATAGTCTGTGAATAAATCGAGTTGCTGGGACTCTTCCGCAGCTTTGGCCAAGTCCTCTGGCAACACATGCCCCATGCTGAGGTTAAGATAGCGGATCAGCAGGTCGGGATTGACTACGCGGTCGAAGATTTTCGCGGTCGTGTCCAAAATGAGCCGCGACGACGAGCTGGGATGTTCGAGCCGCTCACTGCCATGGGCACCTTTGGGCACCGAACGTCCGTAGTGATCCGTCGTGACAGGGCCGAAGTACCGAGCTCGGATGGCCGGATTAGTCAAATTTTCAACATCATAGCCGACATTTAGGACAATCTGATCCGTGACAAGTCTGTTTTCCACAAGATTGAGCGCCATAGTGTCCGCCATTTCCAACATAACCACACGTGCTTTTTTTGCAGAATAGGGTTCTCCGAGCACTTGCCCGCTGCTAAAGGAATTGTTTTCAGGCCGGTAAGCCTTCACCAAGTCGATAGTGCATGGTTCCCAACCCCATGCGTGATCAATAAGCAGCTCGGCATTGACACCGAACAGGCGGTAGAGCAGCTCCTCATTTTGCACGGAGCAACGGGCTATCTTGCCCATAGTGTCGATTCCGTATTGCGACAACCGTTGGGCAATGCCCCGTCCCACCCGCCAGAAATCCGTGATGGGACGGTGGTCCCACAGTTGCTGCCGATAGCTCATCTCGTCCAACTCGGCGATGCGCACTCCGTCTTTGTCGGCAGGCTGCTTCTTCGCCATGATGTCCATGGCCACTTTGCAGAGATAGAGGTTGGTGCCGATGCCCGCCGTGGCAGTGATGCCCGTCTGCTTCAACACATCACGAATCATCGTCATCGCCAATTCGTGAGCCGTCATGCGATAGGTTTTCAAATATTCGGTCACATCCATGAAAACCTCGTCAATAGAATAGACATGGATATCCTCCGGGGCAACATATTTGAGATATATTTCGTAAATCTTCGCACTGAAAGACATATAATGAGCCATACGGGGCGGAGCCGCGATGTAGTCCACCTCCCAGTCTGGATGCGCCTTCAACGCCACGTCCGACACGGACTTGCCGACGAGACGGTTGCCCGGAGCCCTCCCCCGACGTTGGGCGTTCACCTGCCGCAAGCGCTGCACCACCTCGAAAAGACGTGCCCGCCCACCGATGCCGTATTGCTTCAACGACGGCGAAACAGCCAAGCAGATGGTCTTGTCGGTCCGGCTCTTGTCGGCCACCACGAGATTGGTGGTCAGTGGGTCGAGCCCACGTTCCACACACTCCACGGATGCGTAAAACGACTTCAAATCAATAGCTATATAGCTTCTTTGCGAATCTTTCATCATTATAAGCGCAAAAATCACCGCACCTCTCGCAGCGAAACCGCAAACCCGCCGCACGGTGCCATCCGCAGCTTCAACACACTCTTGGCCGTGACGGTCTTCTTCGTGATGGTATATGCTTGAGGGTTATATTTCCATTCAGAATTTTCAGGAAGACCGCAGGCATCCTTCGCGTCAGCATATATAGTGGCCTCGTATTTCACGCCGGGTTTCAGGAAGTCCAGCTTCACTACCACTTCGCGGGCATTCTCGTCGGTGATGCCGCCGATGTACCAGACGTCGCGGGGCTGGCAATCGGACGCGATGAATCGCGTCTCCACAATGGAATCGGGAATGGCATACACGAACCGGGTGGCATTGGAAATCACCCCTTTCTTGCCATCGGACAGTTCACCCACCCCTTCGGCAGCCTTGTTCAGCGAGGAAATCTTCGGATGACGGGCCGTCACGATGTAGTCGCCCGGCTCGGCCATGAGGTAAAGGGAGGTGTCCCAATCCACCGCCACGTCCTTGATGAACTGGAAGGCATCCATGAAAGGTGCATAGTGTTCCGGAAAGTCGGCGGCCATCTGCAGAGGTGAGTAGAAGGTGACGTAGAGGCCCAGTTGGTTGCAGATGGTGGTGTTCATCTTCTGGCCTGCCCTCCACGACACGAACTTGCCCATGTCAGGCTCGAAAATACCGGGGGTGTAGTCCATGGGACCGCCCTGAAGCCGCGTGAAAGGCAGGATGGTGGCGTGTCCGGGTGGGATCCGGCTCTTGAACTCGGTACCCATGGCACTCTCATTGCCGATCATGTTGGGCCAGGTGCGGCAAAGGCCTGTCGGGCGAACCGCCTCATGGGCGTTGATCATGAGGCGATGCCCGGCCGTTTCGGTGACCGCCCTGTGGTAGTGCCGTATGATGGACTGGCTGCCGTGATGCTCACCGAAAGGCACTATGTCGCCCACATAACCGCTCTTCACCGCGTCATAACCGTACCGCGTCATCAAACGGTAGGCGGTGTCCATCCAGCGGTCGTAGTTCGGTGTCACGGAACCGGTCTCGTGGTGCATGATGAGACGCACTCCCTTCTCGTGGGCGTAGCGGTTCAGCGCCGGCAGGTCAAAGTCGGGATAGGGCGTGACGAAATCAAAAGGCATCTCCTTGAGGTTGCCCACCCAATCTTCCCAACCGATGTTCCAACCCTCCACGAGGACGGCATCGAAGCCATTCTCAGCAGCAAAATCAATGTAGCGGCGCACGTTCTCGTTGCTGGCGCTGTGGCGGCCATTGGGCTTCGCATGCACGAAGTCAGTCTCACCAAGTTTCACGCTGCGAAAATCGTCAGTGTAGTTCCATGTCCCTTTGCCCGTGATCATCTCCCACCACACGCCCATATATTTCACGGGATGAATCCAGGAGACATCCTCGATGGCGCACGGTTCGTTGAGGTTGAGGATAAGGCGCGAGGCAAGCACATCGGTAGCTTTCTCACACACCATCACGGTGCGCCACGGAGTATGGCACGGGGTCTGCAACCGCCCTTTCACTCCTTGCGCGTCGGGGGTCAGCGCCGCACGGAAGACGAAGTGCAGTGTATCCAACGCCAAATGCATGGCAGGGAAATCAACAGCGGCCGCCTCGTGGATGTTGAGGTAGAGCCCGTCATCTGTGCGCATCTGCAGGGCAGTCTGCACCGATGCGCCGGGAATTGGAGTGAAGACGTTGTCGTAAGTGGCCTGAATGTGGCGGATATGCCTCGGTACCTCACTGAGACGACTTTGGGTGATGTAATACTCCTGCGTGTCATAGTCGCCGGGAATCCACCAGGCGGTGTGATCGCCGGTCATGGCAAACTCGGTCAGTTCATCCTTTATATTGAAGTACGTCAGTGCATTGTCGTAAGGAAACTCGTATCGAAACGCGAGCCCGTCGTCGTAGAGACGGAACCGAACCAGCATGACGGTGGCTTGCGGAATCAGCTTGCCCTGCCAGTCGAGGGCGCCGTGCTGCTCCAAGGTCACGAGCAATTCGTTGTAATGATTGCGAATATGCGCCTCCTCACCCCACACCGGCTCCCACACCTCATCGAAGGTGCTTGTCTGCGAATCCGTCAGCGTGAAGTCGCGGTCGAGGCTTTTCCTCCCGATGAGGGTGAAGCCCATGCGGGAGGGCAACACAACGGGTTTCCCCGCACGATTGAGGGTGTATTGCGGCTGCCCGTTGACTACCGCGAAACGCAGCTCCAACTGCCGGTCGGGACTTTGCAGCGTCAATGCCTCGGCGGGCATGGTTTGTGCTGACGTGTGGGTTTGTGACACGGCGTACGATGACAAAAACATCGCCATGATGGTCAAGAAAATATGTAATTTATTCATTACAAGTATTTTATATTAGAATTCTATTTTTTCAAACAACTTTCTCAATCCAGCGAAAAAAGGGCCCCTATTTTCGCGATGCTTCCTTGGCAAAACGGAACAGTTCCACCGGCAAGTGGCAATAGCCGTCAGGATGCTTGTCGAGGTAGTCTTGGTGGTACTCCGAGGCGGGGAAGTAGTTGCGCAATGGCTCCAACTCCGTCACGATGGGTTCTGCGTAGTCCGCCTGCTTCTCCCGGAACACGGCTTCGATGACCGCTCGGTCCGCTTCGTCCACGTAATAGACCCCGGTGCGGTAGCGCGTGCCAATGTCGTGTCCCTGCCGGTTGAGTATCGTGGGGTCGATGGCATGGAAAAACATGTCGATGAGGAACCGCAGCGAGATGCGCCGCTCGTCATAGACCACTTTGACGGTCTCCGCGAAACCGGTGGTGTCGGTATAGACCTCCTCGTAGGTCGGATTGTCGGTGTTGCCGTTGGCGAAGCCCGTCTCGGTGGAGAGTACCCCGTCCATCTGCTTGAAATAGTGCTCGGTGCCCCAAAAGCATCCGCCAGCCAAATAGATTTCTTTCATAATCGTTTTTTCGAATAAAAAATTACAGCCAAGATACTTATCGACCTTTGACCTTGGAAAAATCAACGTGTCTCCCGCACCGACACCGCGAAACCGCCACATGGTGCCATCCGCAGCTTCAGCACGTTCTTGGATGTTACGTTTTTCTTTGTAATGGTGTATTTTTGAGGATTGTAGCCGTCGCCGGGCAGGCCACAGGCATCCTTCGCATCGGCATAGATGGTGGCCTCGTACTTCACGCCAGGTTTCAGGAAATCCAGCTTCACTTCCACCTCGCGGGCATTCTCGTCGGTGATGCCGCCGATGTACCACACATCGCGAGGTTGGAAGTCGGACGCGACGAATCGCGTCCCCACAACGGAATCGGGAATGGCATAGACGAAACGGGCGACGTTGGAAATCACCCCCTTTTTGCCATCGGGCAGCTCACCCACCCCTTCGGCAGCCTTGTTCAGCGAGGAAATCTTCGGATGACGAGCCGTCACGATGTAGTCGCCCGGCTCGGCCATAATGTAGATGCTGGTGTCCCAATCCACAGCCACATCTTTGATGAACTGGAAGGCATCCATGAAGGGTTCGTAGTGCTCCGGGAAGTCAGCGGCCATCTGCAAAGGTGAATAGAAGGTGACGTAGAGACCGAGCTGATTGCAGATCGTGTGCTGCATCCGGTTTCCCTTGCCCCAACTGATAATCTTGCCCATGTCGGTCTCGAAGATGCCGGGGGTGTAGTCCATCGGACCGCCCTGCAAACGCGTGAACGGCAGGATGGCTGTGTGGCCGGGTTTGATGGTTCCGCGGAACTCAGTGCCCATGGCGCTCTCGTTGCCGATCATGTTGGGCCAAGTGCGGCATAGGCCTGTCGGGCGCACAGCCTCGTGGGCGTTAACCATGATGTGGTGCTTGGCCGCCTCCACGACGGCGTAATGGTAGTGGTTGATGATGGGCTGGCTGTAATGCCCCTCGCCGTGCGGCAGGATATGGCCCACGTAGCCACTCTTCACCGCGTCGTAGCCGTATTGGTTCATCAAATTGTAGGCTTTCTCCATCCAACGCTCGTAATTAATTGTAGATGAGGAACTTTCATGATGCATAATCAGTCGGATACCCTTCTCGTGGGCATACTTGTTCAGTGCGGGCAGGTCGAAATCGGGATAGGGCGTGAGGAAGTCGAAGACGTAATCCTTGTCCTTGCCGTACCAATCCTCCCAACCGATGTTCCATCCCTCGATGAGCAGGGCATCGAAACCGTGGGCGGCCGCGAAGTCGATGTAGCGGCGCACATTCTCGTTGTTGGCGGCGTGACGGCCATGCGGCGTGGCTTTCGTATAGTCCGTAACCCCTTCAACCTCGGGCGTAACATCCTTGTTTTCAAGATTTCCAAGCCGCACGGAGGGAAAATCGTTGGTGTAGGACCAGCAGTTTTTGTCGCTGATCATCTCCCACCAAACGCCCATGTACTTCACGGGGTGAATCCAAGAGACATCCTTGATAGCGCACGGCTCGTTGAGGTTGAGGATGAGGCGCGAGGCAAGCACGTCAGTGGCCTTCTCGCAGACCTGCACGGTGCGCCAAGGTGTGTGGCACGGTGCCTGAAGTCGTCCTTTGTAGCCAGTGGCGTCCGGCGATAGCCAGGCGCGGAACACGAAGGTCTTGTCGTCGAGATCCAAATGCATGGTCGGGTAGTCCAGAACCGCCGCTTCGTGGATGTTGACATACAGTCCGTCGGCGGTTTTCATTTGCAGAGCGGTCTGCACACCCGTGGGCGAGAACCCCTTCCACGGCCAGCCTCCGCCCTTGTGGGCATCATCGTACAGGCCGCGGATTTCCGACAGCTTCGACTCGGTGTAGTTGTATTCCTGAGTGTCGTAGTCGCCGGGAATCCACCAGGCGGTGTGGTCACCGGTCATGGCGAACTCCGTCAGCTCCTCGGTGAGCCAAAAATAGGCCAGCGCATTCTCCACCGGAAATTCGTAGCGGAAGCCGAGACCGTCGTCATAGAGACGGAAACGGATGCGCATCACCGTGGCTTTCTTTTCCGTGGAGTGGTCCATGCTCTCCACACTGCCGACAGGCTGCTCAAGGGTTACAAGCAGTTCATTGTAGTGGTTGCGAATGTGCGCCTCCTCGCCCCAAACGGGTTCCCACGTTTCGTCGAAAGTGCTATAAGTCTTGTCTTTCAGCACAAAGGCGTGTGCAAGGTCATCGCGCCATTCAAGGGTGAAGCCCATGCGCGAGGGCAACACCACAGGCTTCCCCGCGCGGCTGAGGGCGTACTGCGGTTGTCCGTTGACCACCGCAAAACGCATTTCCAACTGCCGGTCCGGACTTTGCAGAGTCAGCGCGTCCGTCGGCATGGCGGGGGCTTTGGGATAATTTTGGGCGAAAGACGGCAACGCGGTCAAGACCGTCAGAATCAAAAGGAGGGTAAAGGTTTTCTTCATCGCTAAGGATTCAAAATATGAAAGCGCAAAGATAGAATTTTTTATCTTTGCCGATTTTATTTTTGTGATATTTGTTGACAGATAATGGAATACTTAGGACTATTGTATGATGTTCAGTTACAAGACTTGCATATTCCGGGTGACGATGATCGTTGTCATCCTTTTTCTCTCATTTCGGACAGTCATGGCGCAGATTTCACCATTTGACTTCGGGCTGCGCGAGGCGACCGACGGCATTGAGCGCTATTGGGCAATCTACAACACTCATGTGGCGGCGCGCGCGCACAATGCGGAAGTGTCTTACGAAGGCATCGACACGATTGAGATGGATCTGCCTTCCGATTTCCAGAGCATCCCGCTGGGCCCGCGAACCGATTTCGGCGGACTGGTCATCCATGTCACGAACAACGGTCATGACGGCCCGCTGTTCGCCTTGCAAAATGCCATCGCAGCGGTGGACATCCCCAAGGCAATGGTCGATGGCGGCGATTTCCGCACGGTACCGGCACTGGCAGACGGCGACTGCCTGCTCATCCTGACGGACCAAAACCCGTGGACTGAGCGGGAAGGATACGGCTATCGTGTCTATCGTCAAGACATCATCTGGATTCACGACGGGAAAGGGATGAACCGTCCCATCGCGCCGTGGAACACCGACAGCACCCGTTTGCATACCACCTTCGTGAAGGTGGACACAGCTCAGAAGGTGTTCCGGGGACTGACGTTGAACCGCGTCATGGGCTCCCAATACAAGACCTTCTGCCTTTCGTTGGCAGGACAATACAACGTGCTGGTGGAGGATGTCCACGTGCACACGCCAAAGAGCAAGCTGATTGCCGACGGGGTGTTCGGGGTGCGCGACTGCGCGAGGGTCTCCTTCCGCGACGTGACGGTCGAGGGCACCTACTCGGGCTATGGCCGCTGGCGCGACTACGGCTACGCTTTCTCCCTCAACAACCTGTGGGACACCAAGTTCGAACGGGTGACAGCCGACGGCAACTGGGGAGTGTTCGGCACGAACAACCTGTCGACCACCACACTGGAGGACTGTGACATCAACCGCTTCGACATCCACTGCTACGGGCGGGATGCCCTGCTGAAACGGTGCACCCTCCGGCAACGGCAGACCCAGTTCTCCTCCATGTACGGCACGGTGGAATTCGACTCCTGCCGATTCATCGACTGCATCCCCGTGCGCATCCGCTCCAGCTACAACGCCTACACCCCGTTCGACATCGTCATGCGCGACTGCACATTTGAAATCACAGCCCGCTACCATTCGTTAGTCAACGTCATGCTGCTCGACACCGCCGCCAACAGCCGCCCCGAACTGCGGATGAAATGCTGGCCTAACCTGCGGGTCGAGAACATGACCGTGGTGGTGCCAGGCATGGTCAGCGCTTTGAACCTGTATCATCCCACCGGAACTCTTAGTGAACTGAAAAAACCTGTGGAATATCTCAGCAAGGTGTCTGTCAACGGGTTGACTGCCGTGAAGCGCGACGGGAAGCCCGCCAAACTCAAAGTGCTGCTTTCCTCGCGGGAGTTCCATACATTGCAAAAAATGCAATTTGATTTGGACACATCCACCCTGCCAAAATAAGCGAGGATTTTATATTTTTGCCGCCTCATAAATTTAAACGATGAACGAAAACAGACGTAACGGATGCCTCATCTTTTTGTGGATTCTCGTGGCTTTTCTGGCGGGATTCTCCATTGCATTACGCGTGAACCCCAACCGTTTGAGCCGAAAAAGCAATGCACAGCTCCAAAAGATGAGCGAAGTAATGAGTTATATCGACCAATTCTATGTGGACTCCGTGAATGTGGACTCCATCTACGGATTGGCCATCAATGCGATGCTGCAAGGCCTCGACCCGCATTCCACCTACTCCACCGCCGAAGACAACAAAACCATGATGGAGACTTTGGAAGGAGCGTTTGAAGGTATCGGCATCCAATTCAACATCATGAACGACACCCTGATGGTGGTCTCCGTGATTTCCGGAGGCCCGTCCGAAAAAGCCGGGCTCATGGCGGGCGACAGAATGATCGAGGTCGATGGCAAGTCCATTATCGGCATCAAGAACGAACAGGCATTCAAGTTGTTGCGCGGAAAGAAGGGATCCAAAGTGAAAGTCGGAATCCTTCGCCCAGGCTTCAAGGACAAATACACCTACGAGATTACCCGCGGAGTCATCCCGACCTATACGGTGGACGTAGCCTACATGATGGACACGCGCACCGGCTACATCAAGCTGAACGAATTCGGCAGCACCACCGCCAAGGAGTTCAGCGACGCCATCCTGAAACTGAAACGCCAGGGCATGACCGACCTGATGGTGGACTTGCGATCCAACACCGGCGGCTTCCTTGACGCGGCCATCAGCGTATGCGACGAACTCCTGCCCAACCGCCGCGAAATCGTCTCCATAGCGGGTTCCAAGACTCGTCCAGAGGTCATCTATGCCACCCGGCACGGCAACTTCGAGGACGGCAAGGTGATCATCCTGATTGATGACTTCAGTGCCTCCGCCAGCGAAATTGTGGCCGGTGCCGTGCAAGACAATGACCGCGGCTTCATTGTGGGACGGAGATCTTTCGGCAAAGGATTGGTACAGCGGCAGTTCGACCTTTCAGACAAGTCCTCCATCCGACTGACAACCTCCCGATATTATACGCCAAGCGGACGCTGCATCCAACGGGAATACCACAACGGCACGGAAGCTTACTACGAGGATCTCTACAAACGCCTGCTGAACGGCGAGATGGAGAGTGCCGACAGCATCCATTTAGACAGCACCAAGGTGTATTACACGTTGACCGGCCGCAAAGTTTATGGCGGTGGCGGCATCATGCCCGACTACTTCGTGCCCATCGATCGCGGTGACGACTTGAACGCGTACTATGACATCGCAAATTCGTCAGCCCTCATCCAGTTCGCTTTCCACTACGCCAACGAGCACAAGTCGGCACTTCAAAGGCAGTACACCAATGCCAAATCGTACGTCGCAAGCATGGCAATAACCGACCAGATGCTCCAGCAACTCGTCGGCTATTATGAGAAAAACAACAAGAAAAAGGTTTCGGCGATGTCGGCAAACGCTTCCAAGGAGCTGAAAACATGGCTTAAAGCCCTGATAGGTCGCAACCTTTACGGTGACGAGGCGTTCTATCCCGTCATCAACAAGACCGATCCGGTGATTTTGAAAGCGAAAGAAGTGCTTACGACAAACGGCGAGCCCAAGTAAAGAGACATTGTATTCTCTCAAACTCCAACCCTCGATAACCAAGGACACTCTTTTCGAGAAAAATACGTAATCAGATTTCACGCAAAATTCTCCACCAACAGCTCGCGGATGCGTTCTACCACAAAAGTCTGCTGTTTGTTGTTGAGGTTGAACCCGAAACGGATGGTTTTGGTTTTGCCCGATGATGTCCGGTATGTCGCGCAGATGGTCGGGTTATGGGTAGGAATTGCAAACAGCAAGGGCGATTCCGAGTAGGGCTTTATCTCCATCATGAAGTCCCACGGGATGACAAGTTCCCTCCGGAACAGCCTTTTTTGTTGGATGTAGATGGCAGATGGCGAATAGTAAACAGTTTCGCCGCCGAATAGGTCCCAGTGAAGGGCGGAGACCAGCAGAACCAGCAGCCATCCGGGCAGCAGTTGGAACATAACCAAAATGAATAGGTCCTCCCAGCCGATAGCAACAACAATGTCGCCCTCCCACAGTGAAACGGTGAGGGGAATGAAAAATATGGAAATGAGGAACAGCATCGCGCCGTGCGCTACCGCTCCGCCGGGATCCGGCTTGTTGCGCAGCAGGACATGCCCTTCCACTTCGTTATCGGCATCGTTTCGCATCGTCTTGTTGGTCGTTTAGCGAATCTCTATCGCCGCGCCCCCGCCCGGAGCCAACTCCACTTTCAGCTTCCCGCCAGCGGGAACAGCCACCGTTTTCTTCTGGTAGTCAATGCCTTTGCGGTGAGCGTTGGGACCATCGACGAACATCGTCACGGTGCCGGAGGTGATGCCTAAGGCTTTGAGGTCGAGTTCGACGGTGCGGGCGTTCCAGTCGGTGATGGCACCGATGTACCAGGTGTCGCCCTTGCGCTTGGCCGTGACCACAAACTCCCCGACTTTGCCGTCCAAAACACGGGTCTCGTCCCAAACAGTGGGCACCTTGGCGATGAACTCGGTGCATTCGGGTTCCTGCATGTAGGCCGTGGGTGCGTCGCAGAGCATGGCGAAAGGCGCGTCAAAGACCATGTACTCCGCCAATTGACGGCAGCGTGTGCCTTGACTCATCGGTTCGTTCCAGCTCGGGAAATAGCACCAGTAGGCACCGTTGCGCATCGCGCCCTGCGTGAAGTCCATCGGACCGGCGAGCATCCGGATGAAGGGAATCGTGACCTCGTACTTCACCATATCGGTCTTGCTGTCAGCCCATTTGCACTGCTCCAACCCGAACACGCCCTCGTAGTTGAGCACGTTGGGATAGGTGCGGCTCAGTCCCGTGGGCTTGTACGCGCCGTGGAAGTCGATGAAGAGGTGGTATTTGGCGGCCATAGCAGCCATCCGCTCGTAGAAATTGACTACAATCTGGTCGTCGCGGTCCATGAAATCGACCTTGAAGCCCTTCACGCCCATGTCGGAATAGTGTTGGCAGACCCGCTCCATCTCCTTGTCCATGGCGGCGTAACCCGCCCACAGCACGATGCCAACTCCCTTATTTTCAGCGTATTTTACCAACATTGGAAGGTCGATTTCGGGAACCACCTGGAAAAGGTCTGCCTCGCCGTTCACGGCCCAGCCTTCGTCCAAAATCACGTATTCTATACCCTTGTCGGCGGCAAAGTCAATGTAGTATTTGTAGGTTTCATTGTTGATGCCCGCCTTGAAATCCACGCCCCAGATGTTCCAGTTGTTCCACCAGTCCCATGCCACCTTGCCGGGCTTAATCCACGAGATGTCAGCCACTTTCGAGGGTTCGGAGAGCAGATAGACGAGGTCATTATCCACCAAATCCTTGTCTTCCGTGGTGATGGCGATGACGCGCCAAGGGAACGTCCGCGTGCCGGCGGTTTTGGCGATATAGTCGTGGCGTTCCTTCACCACATACTGCAGGTTGTTGTGCCCGCCCTGTTCCCACCTCTTCGGCAGCGGCGCGAAATAGCCGGTCATCGAGTTGCCTTCCGTATGCTTGAGGTACATACCGGGATAATCGTGCAGGTCGGCCTCGGTGATGACGGCAAGGCGCGACTTGTAATTTTTCCCGAAATCGCCCGGGAAGTAGTCCTGTGCCACCAGCAGTGGCAGGAAGGCGAGGCGACCGTCATCCATCTCTTTGAGCGGGATTTGAGTGTAAGTATTCTCGAACGATGTGCTGTATTGCGGGGAAAAATCGCCGTCGGTGACGGGTTTGGCATTCACGTAGGGTATTATTGCATCTGTGCCGATGAATCTGCCCGCGCTCATCTCGGGATAACCATCGGAGAAATTGAACTCCGCGATTTCGCGCGCAATCGTGATGGAATCCTTGAAGGCAGTCTCGAAGCGGTAGGCCACTCCAGAGTTGTACACGCGGAACACGACGCTATAGCCTGCTTTGTACTGTAGATACAGTTCGTTATACTGTTCGTGGATGGAGTCCTTGCGGTACAGCGGGGAGGCCACCATACGTTCTACGCTCCGGCGGCCGCCTTTGCGCAGGGAGCGGATGGGCTCACGCCCCAGCACCTTGCCGTTATCCAGTTCCATCCCGATGCTTGACGGCTTTAAGAATTCCCCGTTTTCACAGAAGATGGAATAACGGATAATCTCGCCACTGAGGTCCACTTTCAGCTTCAGCTTCTGGTTAGGGGAGAAGATGGTCTGGGTGGTTTGCGCGGAAAGATTCCACAGCAGTCCGCATAACAACATCAGAAAAAAAAACTTTCTCATAGCAACAAGATTTTGAAACGGCAAAGATAAAATATTTCTTCATTCACGGAAAAATTCTATCTTTGCCGCCCTATTTTTATAAATGGACAAACATTGATAAAAGTCACTATATGAAGAAGATACTCGGAATCGGCAATGCCTTGGTTGACATATTGGTGCACATCGACAACGACGAGATTCTCAACCGTTTGGATTTGCTCAAGGGGGGCATGGAGATGATTGATGCCCAGCGCAAACGCGAAATCCTCGAAATCATCGCCGGAATGCCCCAGGCCATGGCCACCGGCGGATCCACTTCCAACACCATGCACGGACTCGCACGCCTCGGTGCCGCCTCCGGCTACATCGGGAAAGTGGGCAACGACGACCTCGGACGGCTTTTCCGCCAAGAGTGCGAACGCTTCGGCGTGATTCCGCACCTCATCAACACGGATGAAGACACCGGCGTCGCCATCACCTTCATCTCCCCGAACGCCGAACGCACCTTCGCTACCTACCTCGGTGCCGCCGCCACCATGCAGCCCGACCAAATCGACACGCAGCTGTTTGGGAACTACGATATAATACATATTGAAGGATACCTTATCTTTAACCATGACCTCATCCTGTCGGTGTGTAAGGCGGCGAAAGCGCATGGACTGCAAATTTCCATGGACATGGCCAGCTACAACCTCATCGAATCCAACCTGGACTTCGTGAAAATGCTGCTTCACGACTATGTGGACATCATTTTCGCCAATGAAGAAGAGGCCAAAGCCTTTACCGGCAAGGAAGGCACGGATGCGCTGCACGCACTCTCCGAATATTGTCCCGTTGCCATCGTGAAAATCGGGAAAGACGGTTCCTTGGTCAAAATGAACGGGGAAGTCACCGTCATCGCCCCCGTTGACGCGCGACGCATCGACACCACCGGCGCCGGCGACATCTATGCCTCCGGCTTCCTCTACGGCCTTGTGAACGGCTACAACGCCCAGCGCTCCGGCGACATTGCATCCTACCTTTCGGCAAGACTTATTGAATATGTGGGAGCCAAATTACCTGATGAAGAATGGGAGAAAATTAGTAAAATCAAGTAAATCAAACACTTGTTTAAAATCAATTAGAAAAAAATTTTTTTTCATACCACATAATAAAAACCTTTGATCATCGTTAAAGCTGATATTTTTTTGAAAAGATATTTAGAGAATTTAATAACAATCAAAAACGATAAGCTACCTATGAGAAAAACAATCGCTTTAGTTTCTATCATCCTTCTTTTTTTTACGACACAACTACGAGCACAGAATAGTGGCCAAAGCAATGGCGTCAACCCGCTCGGGCAAACTTTGAATGCCATTACCACGGCTGTGCCGTTCCTCTCCATCGCCCCTGACAGCCGTGCAGGTGCCATGGGTGACATTGGATGCGCCACCTCCGCCGATGTCAACTCCCAAAGCTACAACCCCGCCAAATATGTCTTCAATGAGAACAAATTCGGCTTCAGCATTTCCTATAGCCCCTGGCTGAAACATTTGGTAAACGATATTAACTTGGCCTATCTTACGGGTTATTGGCGCATCACGGACATGGATGCCATTGCCGCCTCCCTGCGCTATTTCTCCTTGGGCGACATCGCCTTTATGGATGAATACGGTGAATTCATCAGCAACCAGAATCCCAACGAATTTGCCATCGACTTCACCTACTCCCGCAAACTGATCGACCAGCTGTCCATCGCCATTACCCCGCGCTTCATCTATTCCAACCTGACGGCTGGCCAGTTCGTGGCCGGCGAGGAGACCAAAGCCGGTCTGGCCGGCGCTGCCGACCTCTCCCTCTTCTACGAACAGGATTTCGATGTGAAGGGCATGAACAACAGCACGTTGCGCGCCGGTTTGTGCATTTCCAACATGGGCAACAAAATGTCCTACTCTTCCGGAACGCTGCGCCGCGACTTCCTGCCCACCAACCTCAAGTTAGGTATCGGCTATGAAATGGACTTCGACAGCTACAACAAGCTGGCCATCAACGGTGAAATCAACAAACTGCTGGTGCCGACCAACCCGGTTTACCAAACAGACAGCTCCGGACGCATCGAGTATAATGCCGCCGGCGACCCGATTATCGCCTACGGTATGAACCCCGATGTTTCCGTGCCCCAAGGCATGATCCAGTCCTTCTACGACGCCCCCGGCGGTTTCAAGGAAGAGATGCAGGAGGTGATGTGGGCCCTCGGTGCCGAATACAGCTACCGCAACCTCTTCTTCGTGCGCCTCGGCTATTTCCACGAAAGCCAATACAAAGGCAACCGCCAGTTCCTCTCCCTCGGCGCCGGTATCAAATACAGCATCTTCGGCATTGATGTCTCCTATCTGATCGCCACCAAACAGTACCACCCGCTGGCCAACACCCTGCGCTTCACGCTGAATTTCGACTTCGTCTCTGCCAACAAGAACGAAATCAAGCAGCAAGGACGACTGAACTAAGCGACAATATAATATGGTTGACTTCAGAGTAGGCTTCGGCTACGACTCCCATAGATTTGCCCCCGACAGACCATTGGTCATCGGGGGCATTGCTATACCCTACGAACTGGGATTAGCCGCCCATTCCGACGGCGATGTGCTTATCCATGCCGTCTGCGACGCACTTCTCGGCGCCGCCGGCCTCAAAGACATCGGCACCTGGTTCCCCGACACCGACAGCACCTGGAAAAATGCGGACAGCACCGTTCTGCTGACCAAAGTGATGGAACTGATGACCTCCCGAGGGTGGCAAGTCAACAATTTGGACTGCACCCTTGTCTTGGAAAAACCCAAAATGAAACCCTACATTGATGACATGGTGACAAAACTATCGGAATTACTGCAAACGAATCCCGAAAATATCGCCGTAAAGGCCAAGACCAACGAGAAGATGGGCTTCACCGGTGCGGGCGAAGGCATCGCCGCCGTCGCAGCCGTCACGTTGCGAAAACAATAGGGGGCAACAGCATCCCCAAGCCCGCCCCCTCATACCATAAAGGCAATCCCCGCAAGCATCACTTACCTGCGAAAAATCTGTTTCGCAGGTATTCATATTTTATGTACCTTTGCGCGTTTTAAAATGAGAAAAAAAATGAAACGTTTCGTTCTTTATATCACATTAACTATCAGCGTTTTATGCATAGCAGCACAACCTAAGCCCATCAAAAACGTGATATTGCTGATCACGGATGGCACCTCCACGAGCCTGCTGTCCGCCGCACGCTGGTACCAGACCTATCTCGACTCCACCCAAACCACCCTCAGCATCGACCCCTATATCTGCGGACTGGTGCGCACGCACTCGTCGGATGCGCCCATCGGGGACTCCGCGCCAACGACCTCCTGCTACGTTTCGGGAATGCCCTCGCAATCAGGGTTCATCTCCACCTACCCCGTAGCCACCGACCACGACCTGGTGCCCGTGGATGCCGCACGCGCCTACCAACCGCTATCCACCGTGCTGGAAGCCGCCAAAATCCTGCAACACAAATCCACCGGACTGGTGTTCACCTGCGAGTTCC
>Ga0310697_10002573_pt1 | contig 19068 bp, 5 predicted proteins | sample 172DNAGHGlowgp2_FD_203883 | JGI IMG/M metagenome (GOLD analysis project Ga0310697, IMG submission 203883) | Sheep rumen microbial communities from Palmerston North, Manawatu-Wanganui, New Zealand - 1728 DNA GHGlow gp2 (v2) (version 2) | ecosystem: Host-associated > Mammals > Digestive system >... | reverse complement strand
GACTCCATCCGGAAGAATATGTCTTCCCACAAGGATGCATCGGTGTTCGATGAAGATGCCTTCCCCGATTTCTACGTGAAGCGCGACTTGTTCTTCCCGATGTTCACTCACGATTATACCTTCTATGAGAAACATCAGCCCGATGTGGTCGCCGAGGAACTCATCGATACCCTGTCGGAACTGTCTATGGAGAACGATGTTTTCCAGTTGGCGAATGTCAATGTGAAGGGTCGTCGCCGTGGGCGCAGGGCCATTGACTGGAAGAAGCCGGCCTTCGTTCTTGATGCCTATGAGCTTTATAATGACATTACTGACTACGGCCTTTCGTTTGGCAAGGTCGACATGCGCCAGTTCCCTGTTCAGGTGTGCCGTTATCTGTACGGCAATATGAACCGTTACCGTTCTTACAATGTCGCCGGACGTATCGACGGGGCCGTCTACTATCGTAACTTCTCTCCTTTGAGCGGTACGGGTGAAGCCGAGCAGGCCGGGCAGTTCCGTGCGCACCGCACGTCGCAGTATGTTTATTCCAAGCTGAAGCTCAGTCGCCTGCAGGACATCCGTGTCTTTTCTGACTACGAACCCCGCACCGAAGACTCGCTGATGGTGGAAGAACGCTATTCCCCTGATGCTACTGTTGAGCTGGTTAATATCCCGGATGATGGCAAGCAAATAACCTTCCGCGACCGTCACATCGTGCTGCATGGTATCAACATGCCGGAGGATTTCTACCAGCCCGACTATAGCAATAGCAAACCTTCGGAGCCTACCGATTATCGTCGCACGCTCTATTGGAATCCCAATGCCGTTACCGATGATGAAGGGCGTTTCACTGCAACGTTCTTTAACAACAGTCGTGAAACCCGCATACGAATGTCAGCCGCCGGTGTTACCCCCGACGGTCGACTCCTACATAATCAATAATGTCTTTTTTTATTTCGCTAAAGTTATTTGAGGTGCTGATGATGTTATTTCACCAGCACCTTTTTTGCAGATGACCCCTTGTCCGACGCCCCCACAAGATAGAGTCCGCGAGGCAGTTCGTCGGTGGAAGAGTAGGGGAGTAGTCGACCTTGCAGGTCAAAGATTCTCACTTTTTCCTTTCCCATAGCCGAAGGCACCTGCGGGATGCTGTTCACCAGTTTGCCGTTGATATAGTCGGGCAGGTAGTAGCCCAGGTGTGGGGGCTGGTTGTATGCCGTGTTCTGCCATGCAATGCCCATTCGGTAGACGTGGTCGTGCATCAGTGTCGGCACGGTATAGGTGGTTGGAGTCCAGGTGGAGTAGATGTTGATTTCGGCAGGATTGTTCTTGTTCCACAGAATCACCTCCTCGCGCCAGTCGCCTAAGATGTCGGCCTGCAGGCAGGGAGTAGCCTTTGTTGTGTTGCAGGTTTGTCCGTAGTTGTAGGTGGCCGAGTTGAACTCCAGTACAGTGGTGAAGCTGCTGCCGTTCCATTTTTGGATGTAGGGCTTCGCCTCCGTGGAGCCGCTGGGCGCATTACCGTCGAACAGCTGGTCGACCATCGAGCCGTCCCAGTAGATGCGGAAGTTCACCGTACACGATTTTGAGATAGCCTCCTTACCTGTTGTTGCAGCCCTTGGCTGCCGGTTGTCGCTCGACCAGAACTGATAGCCGCGTCCTTTCGAGTCGTCCATCAGGGCGGCCGCCATGCCTCGTCCGTTGTCGCTCTCAGCCTTGTCACCGTGATAGACTACTTCACCGGTGCGGGCGTTGTGCAGGTCCCATGAGCCGTGGGCAGCCGTCAGTTTCTCCTCGTGTACGTCGAACACATAGAGGTCGTCATCATCGGGCCGCATCTTGCCTACGTGGATGGCATCGCCGTGACCGTAGCCAGTGGCATAGAGCAGCGATCCGTCGTTGTCGAGGGCCGCCGCACCCCATAGTATCTCATCGCAGCCGTCGCCGTCGACATCGGCGATGGAGAGGTTGTGGTTGCCGTTGCCATAGAGCGTATTGCTGCCTGCGATGCCTCCGCTGCTGTCAGTGCTCTTCACACCGCCAGTGTTGGCAGGAGCCGTCTTTACGGGGATTCTCTTCAGCACATCGCCGTCGATGGTATAGGTAAGCCCAGCCTGCCCTTCCTCGTATTTCGTGGCATAGACCAGCCATTGGGTGGGGTTATGCGATACGTGCAGCCACTCGGTGTGCAGCCGTTTTCCGTCGAAGTTGACGGCCCATACGTAGGCTCTGGTGTAGTAGCCTCGGCTGAACACGGCCGACGGTTTGGCATCCGCTCCGTTCAGATAGGCCACGGCGGCTAAGTAGCGCTCCGACCGTCCGCCGTAGCTGTCGCCCCAGAATGAGCCGGAGCTGGGGAATGTGCTTACCTTGCCCAGCTCGTCGCCGCGTTCCTCGCTCACGCTGCTGCCTGTTCCTGCCCGTCCCGGCAGATACCAGGTGGTGTGCAGGGCCTCGCCAGTCTCTCCGCTGAACACGGTCAGGTATTCAGGTCCGCTCAGCACGTGACCTTGATGCGAACCGCTTGTCACGCGATAGTCGGCTAAGTTCCCGTGTTTCAGGATGGTCTCGTCCGTTGCGGCCTTGTTTACGTACTGTCCCTTGCCGTCGATGGATCCCGGGGCAGTCTTGCATATCATTTCCGCCTTGCCGTCACCGTCGAAGTCGTACACCATGAACTGTGTGTAGTGAGCTCCTGCGCGGATATTCTTTCCAAGGTCGATGCGCCATAGTTTCGTGCCGTCCAGCCGGTAGCAGTCTATGAACACCTTGTCGGTTTTGCCGTCTTCCGAGTTGTCGTGTGCGGTTGAAGGATTCCATTTCACGAACAGCTCATACTGTCCGTCGCCGTCGATGTCGCCCACGCTCATGTCATTGGGCGTATAGGTGCCCCCCTCTGTGCCTGTGGCAGGCTGGTCGAGCGTCAGTGTGAGGAATTTCTTCGCCCACGGTGTCACGGGCTTCGATGTCTCCGTCTGCTGACCGTTGACCTTCGTCACAATCTCGTATTTTGCCGTTGCCGACCCGCCGTTGTCCTCGTAATTGGTATTGGTCAGGCCGCTGGCAATCACCTCTCCGTCGCGCACCACGTCGAAGGTGGTGGCAGCCTTGTCGTCGGTGCCCAGCAGTCGCCAGCTCAGGAAGGTCTTACCGCTGAGCACGCTGGTAGGAATGGCTACCACGCCCCTGTCGAGCCGTTCCATCTGGCTCTGCGGGGTCACTTGTGCGCTCATGCCCAGTGTGGCGGTCATGAGCAGTGAACTTAGATAAAGTCTGGATGTCATCATGTAGTAGTTTGTTATATAAATAGTTACGCAATAATGCTGCAAAGATACGATATTTCGTTGAATTATCCCTCATATTATTAGAATAATGTGTACAAAAGTCAAAATATGGTGTAATTTTCGCTAAAAATATGGACATGAATCTCTTTTTTTGTTTATCTTTGCACCCAAGTTAATATTTAATTATCGGACAATTAATAATTAATTAGCTAAAACTATAAACAAATCAATTACATGAAGAAGAGAGTTTTTTTTCTGCTTGTCCTCGGATTGGTTGTCACTTGCACGGTGCAGGCCCAGCGTGTTGCCGACAGGCTCACGCGAGGCATAGTAGCCATACCACAGGGCGACAAGACCGGTCAGGACAGCCGTTACGGCACGTCGGGCAGTGGCATCTTCGTCTCTTGGCGTAAGCTGGCCACGGAGTATTACGACACAGAGTACAATCTCTACCGCAACGGCACGAAGGTGAATGCTGAGCCGCTCACGGTGACCAACTATCAGGACAACAACGGCACGAAGGCCAGCAAGTACAAGGTTGTGCCTGTGGTGAAAGGTCAGGAGCAGGCGGCTCTGGCTTCCGAGGAAGTCACGCCTTGGGACCACCAGTACTGGGACATCCCCGTGAAGCCCGTCATAGGTCGTGACGGTGTGGTGGCTACGGGCTATTCGCTCAACGACTGTTCGGTGGCCGATGTCGACGGCGACGGCCAGATGGAGTTTGTCGTGAAGCGCCGCAACGACAATAATAGCCTGAACACCTCTGCCAACAAGACCAACTTCAACCTTCACGAGTGCTACAAGATGGACGGCACGCGTCTGTGGTGGATTGACATGGGTCCCAACCTTATGGCCGGTCCCGATGAGCAGTTCGACCTCATTCTCTACGACTGGGACCAGGACGGCAAGGCCGAGGCCCTGATGCGTGGTGCCGACAACATGATTATCCATACCAAGAGCGGTCAGGAGATTAAGATTGGCAATATGAACTATTACGCTCCCCGCGACGAGTACACCAAGGAGGGAGCCGAGTACCTGCTCTACCTGAACGGTGAGACGGGCGAGCCTTACGGCTGGGACGGCTCCCCCAACTGGACACCTGAGGCCTATCCGCTGCCCCGTTATGAGCAAGGGGAAAGCAACTATGCCGCGGTGTGGGGCAACAACGACACTGGTCACCGTGCCACGAAGCACTATTTCGGTGCTCCCTATCTCGACGGCCGCAACGCCAGCATCTTCCTGGGCCGCGGCTGCTACACACGTCATAAGTTCTGTGCGCTCGACGTGGACAAGACCACTCACAAGCTTACCCAGCGGTGGCGCTGGAACTGCTATGCCGGCGGTTCGCCTTGGTTTGGCAACGGCTTTCACAATTTTGCCATTGCCGACGTCGACTGTGACGGACGCGACGAGATTGTCTTCGGCTCGATGATTATCGACGACACGGGCTACGGTCTCTCCACCACCGGCTATGGTCACGGCGATGCCCAGCACTGCGGCGACCTCGACCCCTACCGTTGGGGACTGGAGCAGTTTGTCTGCTTAGAGGGCAGCAACGTTCCCGGCATTTGCTACACGGGTGCCACGGCTTCCGACATCCGCTATCAGAACGGCTCCGGCGGTGACCAGGGCCGTTGCATGGCGGGCAATTTCGTCAACAGCTATCCCGGTGCCTTGGGTCTCACCTATGGTACCGATGCCATCGGTCTCGTTTCCGACAAGGTGATTACGGGCGTCTCCATTCAGGGCGACGACTATCTGAACATGCGTGTCTATTGGGACGGCGACCTGCTCGACGAGTTCATGGACTCTCCGGGCGTGGAGAAAGCTCCCTGCGTCTACAAGGCTCCCGGCCAGACCGAGGTAGGCACGGGCCGTGCTGCCTATGCCAACGGCCGTTGCTGGATGGGCGAGGGCAACCTGAACAACTCTTCGAAGAACAACCCCGGCTTCTTGGGCGACATCATTGGCGACTGGCGCGAGGAGATTGTCGTTCGTACTGGCAATGCCCTGCGCATCTATACCAGCAGCTATGAGTCGCCGTGGGCCGTGACCACGCTGTGGGCCGACCATGAGTATCGCAACGGCATGACGTGGCAGTCGGTGGGCTACAACCAGCCGCCTCACGTCAGCTTCTTCCTGGGCGAGCTGGAAGGCATCACCAAGGAGCCGCCCGCAGTGGTGCTCGAAGGCCGCACGGAAGTGACCGGCACCATTCGGACCACTGCCGACCACCTGCTTATCTCCGGATATGAGGACAAGACCTTTGCCGTTGAGGAAGGAGCATCGCCTTGGGTGCTCACCGTCAATGCTCCAGCATGGGTAAAAGGCTCCGGCTCCCAACAGGCAGTGGCCTCCACACCGAAGCAGCCTAACCGCACCGTGGAGTCATATACCACCACGCTTACGGGCGGAGCTTTCGGCGGTGCCACCCACCTGGTGAAGCAGGGCGAGGGCACCCTGGTGCTGCCCAACGTCACGGAGAAACATACCGGTGCCACCGACATCTGGCAGGGTACCCTGCAGTTCGACGGCACGATGCAGTCATCGCCTGTATGGCTCAACCGTCATACCAGTCTTGTCTCCAACGGTGGTAAGTTCATGGGCGGTCTGAAGGCCGACTATAACGCCACTATCTATCCCGGCGGCAAGGAGACCGTGGGCAGCATCACCGCTTCCACCCTTCAGCTGGGCTTCGGATCGCGCATCGTCATCGATGCCAAGGACGGGCAGTTCGACCAGTTGAACGCCACTCACCTTACCATCGAAACCAAGGCCACTGCTGCATGGAAGAACTACGGTCCGCGCTATAAGGCCCCTGTGCTGCAGATCAACGCCGCCAGCGTGCCTGCCGTGGGTACCTATACCATCGGTTCTGTGACCGACATCGAAGGCAACGTGGCCAACCTGCTCATCGAGGGCATCGACAACAGCGTGCGTGCCTCGCTGCGCCATGAGGGCGGCAAGCTGCTGCTCGTCATCGAGGAGATGCGCGAGGCCGGCATGGTGACCTGGAACGGAGAGTCGGGCAACAACACCTGGCAGCAGGCCGTCACGGAGAACTTCCTTGCCGACGGTAAGGTCAGTGTGCAGGCTTTTGGCGACGATATAGTTTTCGACGATCAGGCAGCTTCCACCTCTGTGGTCATCAGCGGAGCGGTCAGCCCCAACTCTGTGACCTTCAACAACGAGACGAAGAGCTATACCGTCAGCGGCGACAGCATCGTGGGTGGCGGTACGATTACGAAGAACGGCAAGGGCCTCGTCAGTTTCACCAACTGGAACCATACGGGCAACACCACCATCAACGAGGGGGTGGTCGCAGTGACCATGCTGGCCAACAATGCCGGTCAGGACTGGGGTGCCTTGGGCAATGCCAAGTCGCAGATTTATCTGAACGACGGTGCCACGCTGCGTACCAACGGTGTCATCGTGACCGACCAGACGCTCAATGTCTCCGGCGAGGTGAACATCGATGTGCCTGCTAATAAGAGCGTCATCTGGAACAAGGCTATCAAGGGCTCGGGGGCTGTCGTAAACAAGACGGGTAGCGGCTCGATGGAGACGGGTACGCAGACCAATACCTACGCCAAGCTGGTCATCAAGGCAGGCACCGTGTCGAGCAATCACTCCTCTTCGTTAGCCGAGATGCTGCCGAAGACAGTGGAGTTCCAGGGCGGTACGCTCTGGGGGGCCAACAACGAGAGCTCCAATGTGACAAACACCACCAACTTCGTCGTGCCGCAGGGCAAGACGGGCAGCTTCTACAGCTCCTTCCGCGGCACCTATACGGGTACGCTCACGGGCGAGGGTACATTCAATGTCTACACCGGCGGCGTGCGTGCCTATTTCGACGGCGACTGGAGTCAGTTCAGCGGTACTGTTAATATAGGTAAGAACAACCGTCAGAACAAGAAGAGCTACGATCCCAGCTTCATGTTCCGCAATGCCAAGGGCATGCCGCTGGCTACGGTCAACGTGAACGAGGGTGCTCGTCTGAGCAACGAGGGCACCAGTATCCGTGTGAAGAAGTTCGGCGGCAGGGGTGCGCTGGTCGGCAGCGGCACCTGGATTGTGGATTGCGACGAAAACTTTAGCCTCACCACCGAGGTGGGCATCACCTCCGAGCGTACCGATGACTACGGCGGCACCATCGGCAAGAGTGCCTCGAACCTTACCAAGCGCGGTGAGGGCAAGATGGTGATCACGGCAGGACGCATGAACGGCTCGCTCGCCGTAGAGGGCGGCACCGTGGCCTTCAACAATGCTGCTCTTGCCACGCTGGTACACGGTGCCTATACCACCACCGTCCGTAACGGTGGCCGCGTGGCCGGTCAGGGCCTGCTCAATGCCGTTGTGCTGCAGAGCGGTGCCGAACTGATGCCATGTGCAGCCAGCCTGCTTGCCGAGACGATGCCGGGTACCATCAAGTGCAACAACACCATCAATGTGCAGGCGGGAGCCGTGCTCCGCTTCATTGTGGGCAGCACGAAGAACTCCATGCTCGATACGAAGAACCTCACCCTGAACGGCACGGTGATGCTGACGCTGAACCGCGAACTGAAGGCTGGCGACGAGCTGACGCTCTGGACGGTCAGCGGCACCTTCAGCGGTACGCCGCAGTTCGACCTGCCTGCTGGCTATGAGTGGGACACCAGCCGCATCAGCGAGGGCATCCTCAAGGTGGCTGCCGTCAACACGGGCATACGGGCTGCTCAGGGCGATGCCGATCCCCGCAATGTCTATGACCTGCAGGGCCGACTGGTGCGCCGTCAGGCCACTGCCATCAGCACCGAAGGCCTCCCCACGGGCATCTATCTCCGTGGTGGCCGTAAGGTTATAGTGAAGAAGTAGGCGGTTATATCTGATAGGTAAAAAGCGGGGCATCAATGCTCCGCTTTTTCTATGCCTATAGTTATTATGTTTTGTCTATCCATTCCTCCATTTTTCTGTCTTTTGAAGTTAATATCAAATTGCATCGTAATTCGATATTAATTGTCGTGTAATTCAATATTAATTATCATGCAATTCGATATTAACTTCACGGAGACCCGAAATCAGCTTTTTGGGGTGCTTGACGGACGAGACGCGAAGTAGCAAAAATTAGAGACGTTTGACAAAAAAAACATATCCTTTTTTTTGCCGTATATCAAAAAAAACGTATCTTTGCACCCAAACTACAAAACAAATAACATCTTTTATTAATAAATAAATTACAAACATCATGAAGAAAAAACTACTTTTTGTAGCTCTGGCAGTGATGACGGCAGCCACTTCGTTTGCAGCGCAGTACGAGGTGAACAGCTATGCCTTCAGTCAGACCCAGAGATTTAAAATTACTGGTGAGAACCTGGTGACGAACGGCAATTTCGCCAATGGTCGTGACGGATGGTATGGCATTGATAAAGCGACTGATGCCAGTGCCGAAGTTTGGGACAAGGCCGAGGGCGAAGGTCCGAATGGGGAGGCTGTGATCAAGAGTCTGAATGCAGATGCCGATCAGCCGTTCTGCAATAGCTGGAAGTTGGATGCAGGTTCATATATTGTGTCAGTAGACGTGAAACTCACAGCTGCCGCCAATACTTCCATTCTTAGTGCTGGTAGCGCTGCAGGTGCTCAGACATTCGACTTCTTCCTTAATAGCGATGGCTCTTTTGCCAAGGTTGCCTCTTCAGATGATGCACCGGTTGTGAACGTTGCCACTTCTCGATACGTATCTGCTGAGGAATGGACTACACTTGTTTGGTCTTTCACTGCAGAACAAGACCAGTATCTTGTGATGAATTTTGCGAACATTGCTGCTGACAATATGTTCACCAATGTTGCCATTCATCAGGCAAGTGAGGTGTGGGATGTCCGCACCATGAATCGTCGTTTTGAGTTTGTCCGTAAGCTTGCAGAGGATTCTAATTTCAATGTAGATGCTGCTCAGGATGCAAAGACTGCATTATTGGGTATTATGACAAGTCTTGAGGAAATGGCTGCAGCAGGTGAGTTGGACGATCCTGCCAATGCCGAAGAAATGATGAACAGCTTTGAAAGTGAGTATGTCGCTCCTTTCCTCGATGCATCCTCCCAGAATCTGACCGCAAACTCTTTCTTCAACTACATTGAGGATTTTGGTGACATGGGCAACTATAACCGTGGTGGCATCAAGGACGGCCAGCAGATTGGCGGCTTCCTGTTCCATGGCGACAATTGGCAGCATGGTTCCTATCGTGATGCCAACAACAAAATTGTTGAAGGACCCACCGGTAAGAAAGGTCTGCCTTATATCATGAAGCAGATTCAGGGTACTTATGTTAACGGTTCTGGTTCTGTAGCTCTTGCCAATGCCAATCTCCCTGCCGGCAAGTACTTCATTGCAGCTGACATGCGTAATGCATACTGTGCAGCCAGCTATGCTCTCACCTATAATCTGGAGGGAACGGTAAGAGCATTTGTCGGCTCTGATTCTGTTTCTGTAGAGAATGCTGTGGCCATTTCGGGCGAAGATTATGTGAGACTGTATTTCGTGGGAACATTAAAAGAAGGCGAGAACTTCGAGGCCGGTTTCTACTGGAATGACCCTGCTACGTCTGGTACACGTTTTGAAATCACCAACTTCGAAGTGCGCAGCTTTGAGGACGTGCTGACTCCTTACAAGCATAAAGAGGCTTGGAATAAGTTCATAGCTCAGTACAATGCAGCAGTATCTGCCCGTGAGAATGTGTTGGCAAAGATTGATAATACCGCTTATCCCTGGGGGCAGGATTCTCTGAAAACTTCACTTACCAATTGGGATCCTTATTATAACGCCATCGTTGCAAAAGGTTGGGTGAATGCTGACGGTGCTGATGCTGGCATCGCTACGACGGAAGAGCTGGAAGATTGGGCTCTCTACCAGGGAGTGGAACTCTATAATGAAGAAGGCACTCGTTTGGAGTATCAGTTGGTGCGTGGCTATCAGAATGCCAACAACTATGCTGAGACTTCTAATGCGGTAATCACTAATTTGGCTACAGCCATTTCTTCTGCTGAGGCAGTGTTGAACGACCCGCAGAACGGTCAAGGCGACAAGGCTACTTTCAAGGCTATTATCGATTCTGCCAAGGAAACCCTCGATGATATTCAGAAAAATACAAATGACAGTCGCCGTGAGGCCGATGAGGCACGTATCGATGAGGCATTGCAGGCTCTGTCTGACGGTACTGAGGCCTTTAAGGAGAGTGCTGTAATTGTTCCGTTCATCGACATCGATTTCTCTAACACTCCGCGTCTTGTGTCGCCCGAAGATGCTTCTGAATACTATGTGATTGACGGCACTTCCGGCACTATTGTCTTTAATACAGGAAACTTCAATGCAGAGAGTACCGATGGCAATCAGTTTAACCTTGGTGTTGGCGAAGAGTACACCGATGTGCTTCGTGTTGGTAATGGCGAGGCTAAGGTGGCAATACCCGAAGGCGTGGAAATTGCTGATACGGATGTGTTGAGGGTTTCGTTTGATGTTTGGTTTGGCAAACTGATCGGTAAGACCTTCTTCGTTAATCTGCTCAATGCTGCCGGACAGCGTGTTGCAGGCTTCAGCTATGATCGTTATAACGATGCAGTGTCTTATAACGATTTCAATAACACTGAGGGTACTGGATTCCCCATCAAAGCCGCAAATCTTTACAACATCCAAAACGTGAATAATGCTGATATCTGCACTGAAAATAACCGTACAAGTATCGACCTGATTGTAGACTACAAGGCACAGGCCGTGTCGGGCATTCTCAATTCACAGAAGGGAACCTTCGCAGGCGAGCTTGTTCCATTCCGTGCAGTTGATGATAGCGAGGTGGCTATTGAAGACACCAAGATAGCAACAATTGCTGTTGGCTCTAACTATAACAATACTGGTCGTCGTTGCTGGTTCGACAATCTGACTGCCAAAAAGTATGCCTCTACAGCCGAAGGTCCTCTGCCCAACAGCATTGTTGAGGTAGCTAACGCAAAGGTGGCCGACAACGCTGTCTACACCCTGAGTGGTGTTCGCGTGACCAGTGCTGCCAAGCCCGGCCTGTACATCCGGAACGGCAAGAAGTTTGTTGTGAAGTAAGACTCACCTTCATTTCACATCTATAACCAACAGGGGAACACCTACGGGCGTTCCTCTGTTTTTTTCGTCGATAGTACCCCCGATTTTTTGTTTTTCTTCTGTCTTTTTTGAACATATTTACCATATTTCATGGGTTATTTGTTTGTAATTATATAAAATTATGTTATCTTTGTAGCCAAATTGCTGAAGTGAAGGCAATAATGGCCTGTTACACAAACTGCCAATAAGTACTAAAACATATTTAATAACAATCTTTTTATGAAGAAATTCTTTGTCTGTGTCTCTCTCGCTTTGACGGGACTGATGACCTCTTGCGTAGACAAATACGAGGAGGTGGATGCCGACAGCAAGCCCTCATGGCTGGGCGGAAGCATCTATGCAGAGCTGAAGAATCCGAATCCGGAAAGGCTTACGGGTACGTTCACTACCTACCTGCGGCTCATCGATGACCTCGGCTATGGCGAGGTGCTCGACCGCACAGGCTCGAAAACGGTGTTCCCTGCCAACGATGAGGCCTTCCAGCGATTCTTCAGCAGTAATGACTGGGGTGTCAGCAGCTACGAGCAGCTGAGCGATGCCCAAAAGAAGCTCTTGCTCTACAACTCCATGCTCGACAATGCCATGCTGCTGAGCTTGTTGCCCAATGCCTACAACGGCACCTCGGAACCCGACAAGGGTGCTGCGCTGAAACATGCCACCAACGTGAGTGTCATCGACACCATCCAGCACATGAGCAGTGCCGCCGACATGCCCAAGGGCAATCCCTACTGGACGAAGTACTACAGCAAGGGCATCGACGTGGTGACCGACGCTACCAGCCCGATGATGGTACACCTCACCCGTGAGTACATGCTCAACAACGACATCACCACCCTGGGTGACAACAGCGACTTCGCCATCCTCACCGGTTCACCTTATACCGATGGAACAGCCTATATCTTCAACAACCGTGTGCTCAACGGCGACGTGACCTGCCAGAACGGCTACATACACCAGATGGAGGATGTGCTCGTGCCCCCGGGCAACATGGCCCAGGTGCTGCGCCGCCACAAGAAGACCACTTACTTCAGCCGTATCCTCGACCACTATGCAGTGCCGTTCTTCGATGAGAACACCACCCGCCTGTATAACGACTGGGCCATGAACAACGGCAGACCGCTGAAGGACAGCATCTTCCAGATGCGCTATCTGAGCACCAACTCCCAGTACGCGCAGCTGCTGAAAGACCCCAATGGCACGGATATCTCCTCTACGCAGACCATCGCCTTCGACCCGGGATGGAACGGCTATGCTCCCGGAGTGGAGAGTGCCAAGTATAAGGACATGGGTGCTTTCTTCGTACCCGATGATGAGGCCGTGAAAGCCTACTTCCTCCCCGGCGGTGCCGGCTCGCACCTGATTGATATCTACGGAGCACGCGAGAACACCGAGGCCAACCTTATGGAGAACCTCGACTCGCTCCACGCCCGCAAGCGCGACGTGCTCGCATCGTTTACCAAGCTCCTGATGAAGCCGAACTTCTCTGCCACAGTGCCTTCGAAGTTCGAGTCCATCACCAACGATGCCTCCGAGAACATGGGGATCACCCTCAGCCTGCTCGACAGGAAGGAGGACGGGAAATATGACATCACCATCGCCAATAACGGTGTGGTCTATGTGCTCAACGAGATGATAGTGCCTGATGAGTTCCGCTCGGTAATGGCTCCTGCCACCACCTATCCTGACATGAGCATCATGAACTGGATGATCAAGGATGCCTATATCCGCAACAAGCAGAACCCCAGCTACACGGTGAAGTATGCTGACTTCTACTACTACCTGAAGGCAATGAGTGCCAACTATGCCTTCTTCATCCCCGAAGACAAGGCCTTCGACTTCTATTACATCGATCCCGCTTCGCTGGGCCATGTGGGGCCCAACGAGACCCTCCGTCCCGACGTGCTCCATATCTACTATGACACGCTGGCCACGAAGAACCCCTATGTAAAATGTACGCGTTACTATTATAATATGGAGACTGGCGAGATAGACCTCTCTTCTGCCCGTAACGTTGACGACCCCGTGAGCATTGCCAGCCAGCTGGAGGATATCCTGAACTATCACACGCTGGTGCTTCCCACCGGTACGGTGATTGGCGAGAACCACTACTACAAAACCAAGCACGGAGGTACTATCTATGTGGATGGCAACAGCGAGAACGGACGTGTGATGTCGGGCTCACAGATTGAGAACCCTGAACTGATGCCCGCTCCCCGCATCAAGGACATCTACAACGAGAAGAACGGTCATGCCTATCGCCTGGACCGTCTCATACAGCCGCCCCACAAGAGCGTCTATGGCGTGCTCTCGGAGAACAGCCAGTTCAGCGAGTTCCTCGACCTCTGCACGGGCTTTGAAGTCACCGAACTGCTCACATGGGCCGGTATCTCTGCCGATGTAGACCCCGCCAAGGGTACTTCACAGCAGGATGCCTACACCATCTTCACCCGCAACTATAAGCTCGGTGCCACCAGCATCCTCAACGCCTGTCTCGACCAGAACGTGAAGATGTTCAACACCTATAACTACACGCTCTTCGCTCCTGACAATGCTGCCATGGCCAAGGCTTATGCCAACGGGCTGCCGAAGTGGACCGACGTGGAGGCTCTCTTCAACCAGTATCCCACTGAGGAGCATGATATCACGCAAGCCGAACAGAACGATATGGATGCGGCTAAGGAGATGATCAGGCAGATACGCGACTTCGTGCGCTATCATTTCGTGACCAACTCCGTCTATGCCGACAATACCGTCGAGGGCGGCGTGTACCAGACCCTGAGCTCTGACGAGAACGGCATCGCCAAGGAAATCACCATCTCCGGCGGCAACGGCCAGATGCAGGTGACCGACCGCAACAGCCATACCGTGAACATCAGTGCTGCCGACAACAGCAAGGTAGTCAACAAGATGACACGCGACTACTGGTTCAACGCCCCGAAGACTTCAGCCACCGGCATCGAGACATCGTCGTTCTGTGCCGTGCATCAGATTTCCGAGCCACTCTGCGGTAATGCCTCTGGCAAATTCAACGAGTAATTATCTTAACAGCGAACTCTAAAGACTATTAACAATGAATATCAGAAAAGTCATATTTACCGCCCTGTTGGGGCTCGTCTGTCAGATAGCAGCGGCTCAGGGGGTGCGTATTTCGGGTACGGTGACCGACAACGACGGTCCCATCATGATGGGTAATGTCGTGGAGGTCGATGCCAACAACCGTATCGTTTCGGCTACGCAGACTGACTTCAACGGTAACTTCTCCATGCAGGTGAAGAGTACCAAGAACAAACTGAAGTTCTCGTATGTAGGCGACAAGGAGAGAACCGTCAACATCGGTACCCAGACTACGTTCAAGATCAAACTGGAGCCTGCCACGCAGCTGCAGGAAGTGAAGGTCGTGGGACGCAGAGGCAATGCCGGCGGCCTGATGCTGCAGAAAAAGGAAATTGCCACCTCGCAGCAGACCATGAACATGGCAGAGGTGGAAGGTCTCGCCTTTACTTCGGCCGACGAGGCTCTGCAAGGTCAGATCGCAGGTCTCGACATCGTGTCGAACTCCGGTAACCTCGGTGCCGGCACGCAGATGCGTCTGCGCGGTGTCACCACCCTCTCTGCCAATGCCAACCCGCTGATTGTGGTCGACGACAAAATCTTCGACAACCCGGACGAGGACTTCGACTATGCCAACGCCGATGAGGAACAGTATTCTTCGCTCCTGTCCGTGAACGTGGAGGATATCCAGAGCATCACTGTGCTCAAGGATGCTGCCGCTACGGCGGTATGGGGCTCGAAGGGTGCCAACGGCGTGATACAGATCACCACCAAGCGTGGCGCCCGCGGCAAACCCCGCATCAACTTCTCCTATAAGTTCACAGGAACATGGCAGCCCGAGAGCTATAAGCTGCTCAACGGTGACGACTACACCATGCTGATGAAGGAGGAGTTCTACAACCCGACCCAGGACCCCGAACGCACCGCCAATATGGCTGAGCTCAACTACGACAAGTCGGCCTATGCTGACTGGGAGAACTGGAACAATAATACCGACTGGGTGGACGCTGTGACCAAGTTTGGTGCCATGCACGACTTCAACGTCAACCTCACGGGTGGCGGGCAGAAGGCTACCTTCCGTATCTCTGCTGGCTACAAGCACCAGACGGGTACCATCATCGGGCAGAAGTTCCAGCAGTTCACTACGCGTATGGCTCTCGACTACAATGTGTCCGACCGCATACGCTTCATCACCAACTTCGCTCTTACCTATACTAATAATGATAAGAACTACGAGGGGAAGGTGAACGGAGTGAACCACTCCAGCCTGCTGAGCATCGCTCAGAACCAGGCTCCTAACATGGCCATCTATCGGCAGGATGCCGACGGCAATGACCTGGGAGAATACTTCCTCATGAACCCCACGGCTCCTAACAGGAACACTACTCCCTACGACGGTTCCTACTCCAGCTACGACCTCTCAGGCATCTACGGACTGGGCAATCCCGTTGCCATAGGTAACGAGGCATGGATTCGCGACCAGACCTATCGTCTGACTCCTGACTTCACCATCAAATATGAAATCCTGGGTACGGGGGCAGAGAAGCATCGCCTGACCTTCAACGGTCGTGTGGACTTCGATATCTTCGCTGAGTCGAAACCCACCTACTGGCCCGCTTCGCTCTCGAACGCCAACTGGAACTCGTCGGAATACAACCTGACCACCAACTATGAGTTCAACCGCATGAAGATTGGCGGTCGTGCCGAGTTTGTGTTCACTCCGTATTTCACCAACCGCGACTGGTCATCGACGATGCTGCTGCGCTATGAGATGTCAACGCAGAACACCAACAACCAGACGGTGATTATGAACCACCTGCCTAACAACATCACTTCGTCTACCGTGGACGCTGCCCCCGGCACTCCCGTCAGCAGCAACGGACGCTCCAACTCGCAGAACATCCTATACAACGGACACGTGAGCTATCTCGACGGCCGCTACTCACTGGGCTTCTCGCTCCGTGCCGACGGTGACTCGAAGTTCGGACCGAAGAACAAGTGGGCTTACTTCCCCGGCGTGTCGCTGCGCTATAACATCATTGACGAGCCGTTTATGAAATGGTCGAAGGAGGTGGTGTCGATGCTCGGTCTGCGTGCCTCGTGGGGTATCGTGGGTAAGGCTCCCGACAGTGACTACCTCTTCTATAACACGTATAATGAGTCGGTGGGCAGCTATGGTAAGGGTACGTCCAACCTGGCTTCCTATACCACCCTCAACGGCATGAAGCTCGATGACCTGCGTTGGGAGAAGACCACCAGCTATAACCTTGGCTTCAATCTCGGACTGCTGAACGACCGTTTCGAGATTGAGTTCGACTACTATCATAAGGACACGAAAGACCTGCTGATGAAGGACGTGAACATTCCTTCCTTCACGGGCTACGGCTCAATCAGCTATTCGAACGTAGGCCGCATGACCAACGATGGTTGGGAACTGAACTTCAACGCCAAGAAGTTCATCAAGATCGGGAAGTTCTCGGCCGACCTGGGCATCAACATCGCGCAGAACTCCAACCTGCTGAAGGAGATGGACGAAAGCGTGCTCCAGTCAATCAATGGTACTACATGGGATGCCAGCGCCCGCGGCAGCTATCCCATCCGTGTGCAGCTCAACAACTCGCTGGGCTCTATCTACGGTTTCCGCTATCAGGGCGTGTATGAGTACACCTACGACTATCTGCAGAACTATGCCAAGGAGCGCAGCCTCACGACAGAGCAGTATGAGGCATGGATCAACCAGTTCCTCGCCGAAGGCCATACGGCTCCCGTTGCAGTAGGTGCCGACGGTAAGGTGATTATGAACAATGTCGGTGCGCCGCAGCGCATGGTGTATGCCTATGAGCAGCTGACGGAGAACAACCATCAGGGCTACTACTTCCAGGGTGGTGATGCCATCTATGAAGACGTGAACCACGACGGTCAGATCAATGCACTCGACGTGGTATACCTGGGTAACTCTATGCCGAAGGTAAACGGTGGTTTCAATATCTCGCTCAACTACGGACGCTGGTTCGTCAAGGGACGCTTCAACTACCGTTTCGGCAACAAGGTCGTCAACCTGGCACGCATGAGCCTGGAGCAGATGTACGGCACCAACAACCAGAGTGCTACCGTGAACTACCGATGGCGCAAGGACGGCGACGTGACACCCATGCCGCGAGCCATGTACCAGTCGGGCTACAACTGGCAGAACTCCGACCGATATGTGGAGGACGGCGGCTTCGTACGCTTCCAGAACCTGCAGGTGGGCTACCGCTTCGACAACAAGATGATCAAGAAGTGGGGACTCAACCAGTTGCAGGCCTACGCCTCGATGAACAACCTCTTTGTTTGGACACGCTACAGCGGTACCGACCCCGAAGTGTCGCAGAAAGGCTATCAGCCGGCCCTCGACAACTCGAAGACTCCGCGATCGAAGCAGTTTACCTTCACACTTAATTTCGGATTCTAAAAAAGAATTATCCTATGAAGAAATATTTATTGATGTTTGTTTCCAGCCTGATGCTTGTGTCGTGTGTCGACACCATCATCCTGCCCGATGACAAGACTGTCGACGAGGACTACTGGAAAACCAAGGAACAAGTGGCATCGATGGTCAATGCGGCTTACGCTGCCATGGCCGACAATGCCGTGATAGAGCGTCTGATTGTGTGGGGCGACTTCCGTACCGACGAGCTGCTCGGTCCTTCAGGAAGCGTGGACAACAGTACCACGAAAACGGCTCTTGACGAGATTTCGGCCGTCAACATGCAGACAACGAACATGTTTGGACAATGGTCGGCCTTCTATAACGTGATTAACCGCTGCAACATCGTGCTGGAGAGAGCCGAGGCCGTGCAGCAGGTCGATCCTAACTATGAGGCGGGCGACTATCAGGTGGACCGCTCGCAGATGCTGGCATTGCGTGCCCTCTGCTATTTCTATCTTGTACGTAACTTCCGCGATGTGCCGTATATCACGGAAGCCTATATGAACAGCAGCCAGAACATGCAGGTGCCGCAGTCGGCTCCCGCCGTGGTGCTCCAGCACTGCATCGATGACCTGGAAGAGGCTGTGAAGACTTCGAAAAAGAGCAACGGACTGAGCGTAAGCGACTGGACACGCGTAGGCTACATGACCGAAGATGCCATCAACTCGCTACTGGCCGACATCTACCTCTGGCGCGCCTCTGTGATGCACAGTCAGGCCGACTACCAGATGTGTATCGACTATTGCGACAAGGTTATCGCTTCGAAGAAGGCACAGCACGTACGCGGCTTCAACGAGATGACGGAGAAAGAGTTCCCGCTTTACTGTGATGCCAATGTGCTCTATAACCGACTGTTCGTCGAGCAGAATGCCGAAGAGAGCATCTTCGAGATTCAGTCACGCTCCAACCTGCCTGTGTGCCAGTATTTCTATAAGTATAAGAGTGCTAACAACAACGGTGGTGAAGGATGGCTCCGCGCAACGAAGTTCTTCGGTTCTGCTGCCTCCACCTACAACACTACAACGAGCTTGAGCAGCACCACGCTGTACTCCGACAAAGACCTCCGCTATTATGCTGCATGCTATATCCCAAGCACGGGAGACGAGACCTTCAGCGTAAGGAAGATGATTTCGGGAAATGGTGTCACCGACATGACGCCG
>Ga0310697_10002571_pt1 | contig 19079 bp, 16 predicted proteins | sample 172DNAGHGlowgp2_FD_203883 | JGI IMG/M metagenome (GOLD analysis project Ga0310697, IMG submission 203883) | Sheep rumen microbial communities from Palmerston North, Manawatu-Wanganui, New Zealand - 1728 DNA GHGlow gp2 (v2) (version 2) | ecosystem: Host-associated > Mammals > Digestive system >... | reverse complement strand
AAGAATTCCCACGCGCACAGCTTTATCATGCAGCTTCCCAAACAATACGATACCGTGATAGGTGAGGACGGCGGGCAGCTCTCACAGGGGCAGAAGCAGCTTATCTGCATAAGCCGCATCATGCTTTCTCTCCCGCCCATGCTGATACTCGATGAGGCGACCAGCTCCATCGATACACGTACGGAACTTAAGATACAGGATGCCTTTGCAAGGATGATGAAAGGCCGCACCAGCTTTATCGTAGCCCACAGGCTTTCCACCATCAAAGAGGCCGATACCATCCTGGTCATGAAAGACGGCAACATTATCGAGCAGGGCGATCATAAGAGCCTGCTTAGTGCCGGAGGTTTTTATTCGAAACTCTATCGCAGCCAGTATGAGATCTGAGGGCTGGGTACAGGGGGGATGGGTACAGGGGACGGTTCTCTGTGTTCATGGGGGTTCATGAACACAGAGAACCGTCCCCTGTACCCATCTTTACTTAAGTATCTGTGCAGAAGTGACGTAGAATACCTCGCAGGAACCGCCGCCGGTGTCCGTGCGGGTGGTGCTGGAGTTCCAGCTGAAGGTCTTGGTTCCGGAGCTGCCGGATATACGTACCAGATAACCTTTAAGATGAATATGATCGCCGCGGCGTATCCTGCCGATCGTGCGCTTTATGCTGCTGTCTGCCGCGATCACGTGAGTATTGGCGGACTGCAGGCTGACAGATGTTTCCGGATCCACTCCCGGAAGGCTGACGGGCGCTATCTCACTAAATGAATCGACATGCCAGTGATACCAGCGGTTGGTCTGTCCCCAGTGAAAGTCTATTGTCTTATTGTATGCGGCAACACTTCCCCAGGCCAGCGCCAGATCCCTGGGAGCAAGTTTTCCGCCTATATCTGTCTGGGCATAATCCATCGTATGGAGCACCAGCGCTTCTATATCGTAAGCATAATCATAATCAAAATTCAGTTTCCAGCCGTCGATCGTGCGTTCAAAATGTCCGCTCTCCGGAGTCTGGATGGGTTCGCCAAGGCCGGCTATGGCATTGCGGCTGCCGTTTCTGTATACGAAAAAGGCGACCAGGAGCACCAATGCTACGGGTATGATGTAGACAAATATGGACTTTTCGTTGCGTCTTCCGTACATAGGCCAATGATACCACACTTATGCTAAAATGTCCCGCGGGAGGATCGCGGGCTGTATTTGCATATTACGCTGCCCGGTGCTATAATATAAGACCATTAAACGGAGGGATAAAACAAATGATAAACATGATCGAAAATGCGATGTCACAGATAAAGGAGATACTGACTCGCAGCTATAAGGAACTTGCAGCTGAGGGAGTATTCATCGAAAGCGACGAGCTGGAGATGAATGTCGAGATCCCGGCTGATACCAATAACGGAGACTTTGCGTCATCCTTTGCGCTCACAGCAGCTAAGAAGCTGCGCAAAGCACCCAGGATGATAGCCGATGCGGTGGCCGGGCGCGCAAAGCTCGACGGCAGTTATTTTAATAAGATAGAGGTTGCCGGTCCCGGTTTTATCAATTTCTTCGTGGATAAGAAATGGTATTCGGAAGTCCTTGATGTTATAGAAAAAGAAAAGAGCGAGTACGGCAGCAGCGATAAGGGCAAGGGAGCGAAGATCAATGTGGAATTCGTATCCGCAAATCCTACGGGACCCATGCATATAGGCAATGCCCGCGGAGGTGTACTGGGCGATACTCTTGCCAACCTGCTCAAGAAGACAGGATATGACGTATCCAAGGAATTCTATGTAAACGACGCCGGAAACCAGGTGCACAAGTTTGCCGTATCGATAAACGGAAGATATATGCAGCTGATCTACGGGGAGGATGGCTTTGAGTTCCCCGAGGACTGCTATCAGGGCGATGATATAAAGGAGCTGGCACAGGCGATCTACGACGAGCGCGGCAAGGAGCTTCTGGATATGGAAGAGGAAGCCAGACTCGACTACATGGCAGACTTCGGCCTTAAGAGGAACATCCCCCAGATGAAGAAAGACCTTGAGAAGTACAGGGTTACTTATGATACCTGGTTCCTTGAGTCGACACTGCACGAATCGGGACAGGTGGCAGATACGGTACAGAAGCTCATTGATAAGGGGCTTACATACGAAAAGGACGGCGCACTGTGGCTTAAGACCACAGAGCTTCTGGTAGATAAATACACAAGGGACGGAAAGACTCCCGAGCAGATCGAGAACCTGAATCTTAAGGACGATGTGCTTAAGAGATCCAACGGTTTCTATACTTATTTTGCGGCAGACATAGCATATCACCGCAATAAGTTTGAACGCGGATTCACAAAGGCCATTAATATCTGGGGAGCGGACCACTTCGGCCATGTGGCAAGGCTTCAGGCTGCACTGGACGGTCTGGGACTGGACGGATCCGGCAAGCTGGTCATAATCCTTATGCATCTGGTAAATCTGGTCCAGAACGGTGAGCAGGTAAGAATGTCAAAGCGCTCCGGAAAAGCCATAGCATTAAGGGATCTGCTGGATGAGATAAGCGTGGATGCGGCAAGATATTTCTTTAACAGCCGCGCGGCAGCCAGCGCGATAGATTTCGACCTGGATCTGGCAGTTAAGAACGATTCCGATAACCCCGTATATTACATACAGTATGCATATGCCAGGATCAATTCGCTGGTAAACAATGTATGTTCCGAAGAAGAAAAGGCAGGAATGGACTTTGCTACCATCGATACTTCGGTACTGGATTCGGAGTCGGAGATAAACCTGATCAAATGTCTGGCAAGATATCCCGAGGTGATGAAGACCGCAGCCGATGAACTGGATCCTTCGCACATCAACAGATATCTGCTCGACGTTGCCGGAGAGTTCCACCGCTTCTACACCGCCAACAGGATCAAGGGGGAAGAGGAGAATATACGTAACGCCCGTCTTAAGATGGTAGACTGCACCAGGCTGGTACTTAAGAACGGTATGGAGATACTGGGACTGGATCTTCCGGAGAAGATGTAATCAATGAACGGTCAAAGCTGTAACGGACTGATAGCGGCCGGCCGCCCGTAAAAGCAGGGCGGCGCGGCAGAAGGTCTTCCTCCCGTGGGGAGGGGGACTTTTTTGAAATTATGATGGATACTAAAGATGCAAAAAGATCAAGCAGGATAAAGGCCTTACGGGGGGCAGCGCTTAATGCGGCACCTGTCAGAAAGAACAGCGGAGACGGACCGCTGGCTTTTCTGCGGCCTTACAGGGGCGTGTTCATTGCACTGGCTATATTTCTGCTGGGCTGTACGATAGTAAACCGCATGTCGGTATCTGACAACGGATACAGACTTGATGAGCATCTTGACGAGTGTGCGTTCAGTATCACTTCTCCTTACGGACAGAGCAGTGAGCTTACGATGGCAGATCTGAGCAGGTATATCATGCGTATCGAGCGTGAAGGCGATATCCACGCTAAGGCATATGATGCGAATGATACATCGGCCTACTGGAAGCTTCGCATAAGCACCGATCAGGAAGCGGCCTTTATATCGACGATGGGCAAAAAAACGGTGATGGATTACGCGCTGAGAGATGAGATATATGCAATGGAAGCGCAGCATGCGGGTTTTGCGCCGGATGAGGATGCGTTTAAGGATCTGCATTATGAGGCGGAGCGTGAATATCTTAAGATGAGTGAGCGCGAAAAGCTCTCTACCGGTCTCACCGTAGAGGCTATCGAAGAAAACATGAAAAAAGAGACACTTGTACATGAATATATGGTATACTTAAACGATGTGGCCGGTGAAGGGACTGATGTCGGCGGCGCTTATTATGAAGGCCTTAAGCAGACCTATGAAGTGAGTGAGCATACGGATGTGACCGGACCGCTGCGCATCGGCTATGTTACGATAAATTAAGATCACGGAATAAAAAGAACGGCCCGGTGATGCATGTGCCGTAAAAATGATCAAGGAGAAACAGTATGAACAGGGATGTGTTGATGCAGGAATTTATGGAAGGATCCGCACTTAAAGCTTACGAGTACTTCGGCGCTCATGTATCAAAGAGCGGGACGGTATTCAGGACCTATGCTCCCGGGGCAAGGGGAGTGAACATCTTCGGGGATTTTAACGGCTGGATAGAAGAGCCGATGGAGCGTGATGACAAGGGCGTATGGAGCATCACGATAAAGAAGGCAAAGCCCGGTGATCTGTATAAATATGTTATCTACGGTGATAACGGCTGGAGGGCGGAACACGCCGATCCCTATGCTTTCGGCGCGGAACTGCGCCCGGGCAGTGCATCAAAGATAGTTGACCTTAAACAGTACAGCTTTAGCGATGACGAATGGATGAAGAGCCGCAGCGACTGCAAAGATAAGCCGCTCTCGATATATGAGGTCCATCTGGGAGCGTTTAAGCGTAATCCCGATGATGAACACGGCTGGTACAGCTACCGTGAGATCGCTGCCCCGCTTATAGAGCATGCAAAAAAGAGCGGATATACGCATATAGAACTGATGCCTTTGTGTGAGTATCCTTTTGACGGATCATGGGGATACCAGCTTACAGGGTATTTTGCACCCACCTGCCGTTACGGCAGTGCCGCAGATCTTAAATATCTGATAGATGAGTGCCACAAGGCGGAACTGGGCGTGATCATGGATTATGTACCGGTACACTTTGCGCTGGATGACTTTGCCATGAAGCTTTATGATACCACCAGGCTGTATGAGGATTACCGCGACAGCCAGTGGGGAACCTGCGTGTTTAACCATAAGAGACCGGAGGTGGTCAGCTTCCTGCTTTCCGCCGCCGATTACTGGATAAGTGAATTCCATGTGGACGGACTGCGCGTGGATGCGGTAAGCTGCCTGATATATAATGACGGCGAGCAGGGCAGGGGAGAGAATGCGGCAGGCATGGCCTTTGCGCGTAAGCTTACCACGATGATAAAAAAGAAATATCCTAAGGTGATGCTCTTTGCGGAGGATTCATCTTCATGGCAGGGCGGTGTGACAAAGCCTGTTGCCGATGGCGGTCTGGGCTTTGATTACAAATGGGATATGGGCTGGATGTATGACAGCCTGTATTTCCTCTCACTTCCCGCAGAGCAGAGAAAGGCCAATTATCACAAGCTTACGTTCTCTATGTGGTATTATTATACGGAGCGCTTTATCCTTTCGCTGTCGCATGATGAAGTGGTGGGCGGAAAAGGTACCATACTTGAGAAGATGCATGGCAGTGAGGAAGAGAAGTTTGCCCAGATCAGGACATATTATGCTTATATGTACATGCATCCCGGAAAGAAGCTTTCCTTCATGGGCAACGAGCTGGGCGAGCGTACGGAATGGAATGAATCCAGAGAGGTCGAATTTGAGCTGCTTAAGGAAAAGCAGCACAAGGGCCTTTACGACTGGGTATGCGATCTGCAGAGACTGTACCGTAACAACGAAGTCTTATATGCACGTGAGTACGAACGCGATAATTATGAGTGGCTCTACTGCGATGACAGTTCGGAGCTTTTGTATGTGATGAAGCGCATGGATAAGAAAAAAGCTTATGTATGCGTGATAAACTTCGGACGTGAGAGTATATTGAACTTCCCGCTTTCGCTCGATAAGCCTGAGCCTGAGGAAGAGACAGCAGAAGCTACGGCCAGGAAAAAGAAGAAAAAGAAAGCAGAAGAGCGCTGGAAGACTGTATTCTGCAGCGAATGGCAGCAGTACGGCGGCAGCATGGCGCTCAGGAAAGATACCATTACTTCAAAAGAGCGTATAATGGATATAAATATCCCCGGTTACTGCGCTGTCATTTATGAGGTCGAGTAAATGAATTATGCCGATATCCCCATGGGGGTAAAAGTGCAGATCAGTGTATCAAACGGCGGCGATACGCAGGCCAAGTTCATCTCCCGTGTGATGAAGACGGGGGACCGCAGCCTCTTGGTCATCCCTTTCATGCATAAGGGGCTCCGTGTAAACTTTGCGGGCAGCGGCGTGCAGATACATATGGAGGTACCGGACGGAGAAGGAAATAACTGGACCTTCAAAAACTGCAGGATAGATACGGTAAAAAAAGACGGCCTTATATACCACAGGATAATCTCGCCCATGAGCGAGGGTATAGAGAACCGCCGCGGCGAGCACAGGACCTATGTGTGGCAGCCGGCTATTTTCAATATAGAAGGCGTGGCGGATCAGGTATTTTCCACTTTGAAGGATGTGAGTCCCAGTGGCTTCGCATTCGTGCTGGATGCAAAAAAACGTCTTTCCATCTTGAACGGAAAGACAGTATCGTGTACCATTAATGAGAAGGACGGAAATGTAGTCCACCTGCGCGGAAAAGTAATACGCAGGGAAAAGATGGACCAGTATGTTCTTTACGGCTGCAGAAGCGGCGAGAAGAATCAGGAAGTGCTGGATTATATCGAGCGCCTGAATAAAAAAAATCCCGAGAGGGACAATTTTGATAACGGAGGGATATAGGCAATGGCAGATGTGTTCAGAGAAAGGAAACGCTGGCTGTTTTTGGGGCTGCCCTGGACGTTCACCGTCTATCACGTACGTGAGGACATGATCACCATCGACAGGGGCTTCTTTAACAAGCAGGAAGACGACTGTTATATGTATAAGGTGACAGATGTGCGCCTTAACTCCAGCCTGATGGAGAGAATGTTCAAGCTGGGTACCGTTACCTGTTTTACCGGTGATGTTACCGATTCCAATCTGGTATTTAAGCATATAAGAAACGCAAAGGCTATTAAGGATTATATCCTGGAGAAGGCAGACAGTGAGCGCATCAAGCGCCGCACGGTCAATATGCAGGGCATAGGTTACGGAGCCAACGGCGATGTCGATGGGGACGGAATACCTGACGATCTGGGATGAGCCCGGCAGAGACAGCCGGATATATAGCCGCTCTTAAGAGCAGGGGCAGCAGGCCCGGGCTTTTAGCAGTAAGCGCTCTGGCCGCTAAAATGGGCGATCCCCAGAAAAAGCTCAGAGCGGTGCATATAGCGGGAACGAATGCAAAGGGATCGGTCCTGGCATATCTTTCCAATACGCTTAAGGCGGCGGGGATAAAAAGCGGATGCTTTTATTCGCCTGCCCTTAAAGACGAGCGTGACAGCATATGTGTGAACTTAAGGCCCATCAGCAGAAAAGACTGGGACGCATACTGGGATGAAGTAAGATCGGCAGAGGCTGAGCTTGAGAGCGAAGGAGCACTTCTGCCTACATTCTTTGAAGCGCTTACGGTGCTGGCTTTTAAGTATTTTGCAGATAAAGGCTGTGAGATCGCGGTGATAGAGTGCGGCATGGGCGGAGCGGGTGATGCCACCAACATACTGACGGATACGAAGGTATGCGTGCTGACGCCGGTATCCTACGATCACTGTCAGTTCCTGGGCAGCAGTTTAAGCGATATAGCCGCGCAGAAGAGCGGCATAATAAAGCCCGGAGCGGTAGTCGTGAGCGCACGCCAGGCCGGCGAAGTCATGGCGGTGATAGAGCGCACGGCAGAAGAGAAACACTGTAAGCTTATGCTTGCGGATGAGCCCGAAAAGATCCGCTACGGCCTTACGTCCCAGAGCTTTACGCTTAAAGGACACACAAGACTAAAGATAAGCTTATCAGGGGCGTGCCAGCCGGAGAATGCGGCGCTGGCCGTCAAAGCATTGGAAGCGCTCGCCGGGTGCGGATATAAGATAAGTGAAAAGGCGGTCGCGGCCGGCCTTCTGGCTACAGCGTGGTACGGAAGGTTTACCGTTCTGGCAAAGAATCCTTATGTGATAGCGGACGGTGCACATAATGAAGCCGGAGCGCTGGCATTAAGGCGCAGCCTGGATACGTATTTTCCGGATACAAAACAGGTGCTCCTTATGGGAGTGCTCAGGGATAAAGAATATGATAAGATGCTTAAGATACTGGGTGAGAGAGCGGCTTTTCTGGTGTGCATAACACCGCCGTCAAATCCCAGGGCGCTGGATGCGCTTAAACTGGCGGAGTGCGGTGCGGAATATGTTAAAAACACCACTGCTGCCGGCAGTGTGGAGGAAGGCCTGGAAATGGCGCTGCTCTTATCCGGCGGAAAGATGCCGGTGATAGCCTGCGGATCCCTCTCATGGCTACAACGCCTGCGGGAGGCAGCCGGGAACCCAAAGGTTTAACCGTCGTATGACTTAAGCACAAAGGATCTTATCAGGAAAAAGAAGGAAACAAAAATGGTAGATGAAGCAAAGATAGAAGAAGCGGTACGCCTGCTCCTTGAGGGGATGGGCGAGGATGTGAGCCGTGAGGGGCTTAAGGACACTCCGGCAAGAGTGGCACGTATGTATGCCGAGACTTTAAGCGGCATGGACGAGAAGGCGGCGGATCATCTCTGCCGTACCTTTACCACAGGCAGCTCGGACATAGTACTGGAGCGTGATATCACATTTTTCTCTACCTGCGAGCATCACCTTATGCCCTTCTTCGGAAAAGTTCATGTGGCATACATCCCTGACGGGAAGGTGGCCGGGCTTTCAAAGCTGGCCAGGACCGTTGAGGTATTTGCAAAAAGACTGCAGATGCAGGAGCGCATGACCGGGCAGATAGCCGATGCTCTTATGAGTGAGCTGGGATGCAAAGGTGCCTGTGTCATGGTGGAAGCCGAGCATACCTGCATGACCATGAGGGGAGTAAAAAAGCCCGGGAGCAGTACGGTAACGGTGGCGTTAAGAGGTGCGTTTGAAGAGGACAGAGCATTGGAAGAGCGCTTCTATGCTATGCTCGGCAAGAGCAGATAATACGGATATGATGGATGAGATATTCATAGAAGGACTTAAGATATACGGATATCACGGAGTGTATCCGCAGGAAGAAGCCCGGGGGCAGAACTTCGTTCTGTCCGTCAGGCTTTTTTTATCGTTGCAGCAGGCGGGGCTTACGGATGATCTTACGAAGAGCATCTCTTATGAGGAAGTATGCCTCTTTCTCAAGGAGGAGTTTAATAAAGAGCGTCATCAGCTGATAGAGACGGTCGCTGAGCGGCTTGCAGCTGCGCTGTTTAAGAAATATGAGAGCCTGTGTGCGCTTGAGCTGAGAGTGGCCAAGCCGGAGGCACCCATAGCCGTGGATTTTAAGAACGTGTCCGTGTGCATAAGCAGGAAGCGCCATATCGTCTATCTGTCATACGGTGCCAATGAAGGTGACTGTCCGACGCAGATCGAAGGCGGATTTAAGCGGATAGATGAAGATCCCTGCTGCGGGGTGATAAAAAAGACACAGCCGCTTATCACCACACCCTACGGCGGTGTGGCCCAGCAGGATTTTTATAACGGAGCAGCAAAGATATGGACCCTTTATGAGCCGCATGAACTGCTTAAGTTCCTTCACGATGTGGAGGCATCGCAGGGGCTTGACCGCAGTAAGAAGACACACTGGGGGCCAAGGGCTCTGGATCTGGATATACTGTTTTATGATGATATAGTGCTCGATGATGAGGAGTTGACCATACCACATCCGGATATGGGAAACAGGGATTTTGTGATGAAACCCCTGGCGGAACTGGCTCCGTTTTACAGGCATCCTTTAACAAAAAAGACCGTAGCCATGATGGCTGCGGCCCCTATGGAAGAGCATATAGTCAGTTAAGGTATTTTTACCGCGGCTGCGGCTGCATCGAAGACTTCTATATTGCCGCTGCCGTAGGCGGGCAGTCGGTAGATGGGCATATCGGCATTGAAATCCCTGAAATAAACATAGGAAGAAGTGACCTGTATGTCCTTAACCACACCTTCCTTTATCAGTTCTTCGGCACTGCCGTCCGTTCGTATACGCTTAAAGGCGTAGCCGCCTCCGCCGCTTTCATCTATGGTCTGATAATAGATATATTCACCTGCGAGGTTAAATGTCTCTATACGTCCCGGACTCAAGGTTATGGTATCTGAAGTATCCGAAAGGGCGGTTCTTTTTAAACTCATGTTATCGCTCATATCAAGGTAGTAGACATAGCCGTCTGCTATGGAGGGTTCGTACATGTTGATCTCCATTACGCGGGTTATGCTGCCGCTGCCGGGATCTGCCGAGTAGAGGTAATGGTCCTTAGTCATGCCTGCGTAGAATACCATTGTGCCGTAAGCACAGCCCGGCTTTATCTGGTCGTTTACCAGCAGCTTTTCGTTCTTGCCGGAGAGGTCCATGCAGTTTAATACCTCTTTGGCGTCTTTTGAGCTGTCGGAATCCAGCTTTGAATATATCAGGCTGTTACCAAGAAGCATCAGGCCGTTTGAGGTGATATTGCTGAGTATGATGTTATGCCTGCCGGCTTTATCGGTGCGGTAGATGCCGCGGCCGTCACGTATATAGCCCAGTCCGGACTGCCCTGCTCCGGAGGAAGAATAGTAATAGATATGATCGCCGGCAACATTTATGAAAGAGGCGTTTGCAGCCACTACTTTGCGTATATCGCTCCCGTCTGACTTCATGGAATAGATGCTGCCGCCGTCATAAGGATTGGCGAAGTAGACCATGCCGCCGTATTCGCAGAACGTGCCGCCGTTATAGAGATTGCCGGCACTGCTGCCCGCAAGGTCGGACGGATTAGCGGGTATGGCTCTGGCGCGCTGTCCCAGAAAGCTGCCCAGGACGATGAGCAGTATTATCGCGACAGGTATCAGTATCACCAGTATGTTTTTTAATTTCCTGTTCATAAGCATATACCTCTCAAAATGATTATATAACGCGGATAAATTATTGGCAAATGATTGATTGATAAAATCCTTTCCTTTTGGTATAATGTTCGGTAATTGTGGAAACTTGAAGGAGATATTTTAGATGCTGCACGAGAATCCGTCACTGGTGGATGTTAAACACGAAGTGCTTTATCTGGTGGCGAAGGCGGAATTTGAAGGACGGCTGGAGGAAGCCCTGGCGTCCATACCGCATGAAATAGTACCGGGGCCCTTGCCCGCTTTCCGCTGCTGTGTATACAAGGAAAGAGAAGTGGTACGTGAGCGTATCAGTCTGGCCAGGAACTTAAATCCCCTGACCGGAGAGCCCTGCCATAATACCGTGCAGATACTGCCTGCGGCCTGTGAGGGCTGCCCCATCACACGATTTGTCGTAACCGATAACTGTCAGAAGTGTATGGCAAAGGCGTGTTTTAATTCCTGCAATTTCGGGGCTGTTACGATCGAGCGCGATAAGGCTCATATAGATCCCAACAAATGCCGTGAGTGCGGCAGGTGCCATCAGGCCTGTCCCTACCACGCCATAGCGGATCTGCAGAGGCCCTGCAAACGTGCCTGTCCCGTTGATGCCATAGGCATGGACGAGAGCATGAGGGTGCGTATAGATGATGAGAAGTGTATAAGATGCGGTCAGTGCATCGCAGCCTGTCCCTTCGGAGCGGTATCGGATGCTTCAAGGATGATAGAGGTGATCGATGCGCTCAAGTCGGGACGTGAAGTCTACGCCTGTGTGGCGCCTTCGGGCGACGGACAGTTCGGGCCGGGCATCTCTATGGATTCACTGAGGGAAGCCATTAAGAAGCTGGGCTTCGTGGACATGGTCGAGGTGGCTCTGGGTGCCGACTATGTGGCATATGAGGAAGCAAAGGAGTGGGGAGAAGCCTTAAAAGAAGGCAAAAAGAAGACCACATCCTGCTGCCCCTCTTTCGTACATATGATAAACAGGCATTTCCCCCAGCTGGCGGAATGCATTTCCACCACCGTATCGCCCATGGCGGCTACGGCCAGACTGGTAAGGGCTGCACATCCCGGTGCCATGTGCATTTTCATAGGCCCGTGTATCGCAAAGAAGAGCGAAGCAGGGCAATATCAGGACATAGAAGGCGACAATGCCGATCTGGTACTGACATTTGAGGAACTGCTGGCATTACTGAGGGCCAGGGATATAGTACCCGAGCCTATGCCTCTTACCAATCAGCAGGGAAGTTTATACGGAAAGAATTTTGCGAAAAACGGCGGTGTCATGAATGCCGTTAAGCAGGCATATAAAGAATCGGGAGCAACGGACGAGCTGAAGGTCTGCGCCTGCAACGGGGCGGATGAGTGCAAGAAGGCTCTGACCCTGCTTAAACTGGGAAGGCTTCCGGAGGACTTTATCGAAGGCATGATATGTACCGGCGGCTGTGTTAACGGACCGGGAAGCTTAAAGGCGGCGGGCAAGAGTGCGGCTGACAGGAATAAGCTGCTGGCAGCCTTGGATAACAGGAGCATAAGCCAAAGCCTTGAGGAGAATAAGGATCTGGAATTTGAGATGCACCGGGACAGAAAGGATGCCGCAAAATAACTGACAGGGCTTAAACAGCGATAATCATACAGGAGGATGAAAGCCGATGGGCAGTGCTGCGATCGAGGCTGCAAAAGCACAACAGACGGGCTTTAACGATATGGAGGTATCGGCAATAGGAGAGGTTGCAAATATCACGCTGGGTAATGCGGTTACAGCGCTCAGCCTGCTCTTGCACAATGATATCGATATTTCCACGCCCTTGGTTGAGATAAAGAACAAAGGCGATCAGGTCAGAGCGCTTTCGGAAAAGACTATCGTGACCAGGGTAGATTATGTTAAGGGATTAGACGGTAACTGTCTGCTTTTCCTGAAGGAAGACGATGTTAAGATAATGACGGATCTTATGATGGGAAGCGACGGACACGGCATGTTTTATGAACAGGACATTTCCGAACTGCATTTAAGCGCCGTTTCGGAAGCCATGAACCAGATGATGGGATCGGCAGCTACAGCCATGGGCATGATGCTTGATAAGCTGGTGGATATATCAACGCCCTCAACAAGGCATGAGGAGGCGGGAAGCTATAACCATGATGCGTTCGGAACAGAGGAGCGTTTTGTACAGATAAGCTTTGACGTAGATATGGGAGAGCTGATAAAGACAAAGATCATACAGCTCTATCCGTTCAGACTGGCAAAAGCAATAGCGGATCTGTTTATAGTCAAAAGAAATCAAAATGAAGGAGCAGGGCTTTTTTAAGCCGCTAAAGAGATGAGCGAAGAATGTTCAAATAATTGCAGCAGCTGCGGAGAAAGCGGCTGTGCCTCACGCAGAGATCCGTTTGCAAAGGATGCACCCAATGCGGGATCTGATGTAAAACACATGATAGCCGTCATAAGCGGCAAGGGCGGCGTTGGAAAATCCATGGTAACGGCCCTTTTAGCGAACAGCTTTAACAAAGCCGGGAAAAAGACGGCCATACTGGATGCGGATATCACCGGACCGTCTATCGCAAGGATGTACGGCATCCATGAGCCGGCCGGAAGCGACGGAAACAATGTACTGCCGGCAGTAAGCGCGGGCGGGATAAAGATAATGAGCATAAACATGCTGCTGGAACACGAGGATGATCCCGTGATATGGAGAGGCCCCGTTATATCCTCTACGGTCAGACAGTTCTGGACCGAAGTGGCATGGGGCGATGTGGATGTTATGCTCCTTGACATGCCTCCCGGAACGGGCGACGTACCGCTTACCGTATTCCAGTCTTTGCCGATAGAAGGTATACTGGTCGTAACATCACCTCAGGAGCTGGTGAGCATGGTGGTAGGAAAGGCCGTGCATATGGCGCAGGCAATGAACGTACCGCTTCTTGGTATCGTTGAGAACATGTCCTATCTGGAATGCCCCGACTGCGGAAAGCGCCTCGAGATATTCGGAAAGAGCCATCTGGATGAGGCGGCTGAGGCATATGGCATAGACCTCACGGCAAAGATACCGATGATACCGTCCAATGCGGCATTATGTGATGCCGGGGCGGCTGATGAACTTGATGAAAAGCTGCTGGGTGAATGCAGCCTGGCACTTTACAATAAACTAAAAGGAGATAATGAACAATGAAAGACGTAAAGGTAACGATAGCGCCTACCAATATCAAGACGCTTAAGTTTGAGAACAATTACAACGCTAAACCCGGAGAGCAGGTTAAGCTGGGAGTGCAGATGAAGGTTGCTGTACATCTTAATCCCGCAGCACCCACCACGGCGCTGGCTCATGTACACTTTGCAGTAGCCGATGAGGAGAAGAAACATGTGAGCATGGAGCTCGAGACCCTGACTCCCATTACGGTAAGCACCTTCATCGATAATCTTGATGAAGTGGTAAAGAGCAAATACATGAACGATATCATGCTGGCAGTTAACGAGAAGATCCGCATGACCACTTCCATGCTGGGACTGGGCATACAGGTTCCTGCGATCACTCTTCCTTACAGAGAGACCAACGAAGCACAGGACGGTTCTTTGGACAGCGAGATATTCACGAAATTATAAGTCATGCTTCTGTCAATACGGAACGCAGACGTTTCATACGGCGGCGAGCTTATCCTCAGGGATGTGAACTTTGACATACGTGAAGGGGAGAAGCTCGCCGTTGTGGGCAGGAACGGCTGCGGAAAAACAACACTGCTTAAGCTGATATGCGGGGAGCTTTCACCCCAGCCAAGGGATTCTGATGACCAGCCGGTAATAGCAAAGACGGGCGAGCCTGTCATAGGCTGGCTTTCACAGATGACTTTTGCTGACGAGAAGGCCACGCTGGGGCAGGAACTTAAGAGGGTATTTGAGCCCATACTTGAGCTTAAGCGCGATATGGATGATGCTTTGGCACAGCTGCAGCGGAGCGATGACCACGCTCTGGCGGAGAAGTATGCCCTGATGGAGGAACGCTTTAATTATCTGGGCGGCTACCGTTATGAGAAGGATTACGATATGCTTTATTCGCGCTTCGGCTTCTTAAAGGAAGACGAGGACAGGCCCTTATCGGAGTTTTCGGGAGGCCAGCGTACCAAGATAGCATTTATAAAGCTTCTGCTTTCAAGGCCGGATATACTGCTTCTGGATGAGCCTACCAACCATCTGGATATATCGACCATAGCGTGGCTTGAAGATTACCTGGCCGAATATCCCAGGGCGGTCGTGGTGGTTTCCCATGACAGGCTTTTTCTGGACCGCGTGGCAGAGACGGTATGGGAGATAGAGCGCGGCAAATTAAAGCGTTATCCCGGCAATTATTCCGAGTTCGTGCGTCTTAAGAAAGAGGCGTACGACAAGCAGATGAAGGATTATCTGGCACAGCAGAAGGAGAGGGAACGCCTGCAGGCGCTGGCGGACCGCTTCATACACAAGGCTACCAAGGCGACCATGGCCAAGTCGAAGCTTAAGGCCATAGAGCATATGGAGATCATAGAGAAGCCGGAGGAGTCTGATACAAAGGCATTCCACGGGCTTTCGGAGCCGGCTAAGGAGAGCGGACGTGATGTCCTCATCACCGAGAACCTGGCTGTGGGATATGATGAGGTACTCTGCAGGGTGAGCCTGGTACTGCAGAAAGGAAAGAAGCTGGGAGTGATAGGCGGAAACGGCCTGGGCAAGTCCACCTTCTTAAAGACCCTGATGGGGCAGATACCTAAAAAAGGCGGTAAATACAGCTACGGCTACGGCGTAGAGGTGGGATATTTTGAGCAGCAGATGGCCAAAACTTTAAGCACCAAGACCGTGCTAAACGAATTCTGGGATACATATCCCACACTGACAGAGACCGAAGTAAGGAACATACTGGGAGGCTTCCTTTTCTCCGGTGATGACGTGTTTAAGAATGTATCCGACTTATCGGGAGGTGAGAAGGTCAGGCTGGCGCTGGCTAAGATACTGCAGACAAGGCCGAATTTCCTGATACTGGATGAGCCTACCAACCATATGGATATAGTGGGCAAGGAAGCTCTGGAGGAGATGCTGGCGGAGTATAAGGGAACGGTACTGTTTGTTTCGCATGACCGTTATCTGATAAGGCGCCTGGCGGATGAACTGCTGATACTAAGGCCCGGCGGGGCAGAGTATTTTCCTTTCGGATACGAGGAGTTTGAGCGCCATTACGGTAAGGAAAAGCTCTTGTCTTCAGATGAAGTATGGAAGATAGAGAATGCAAAGAATGATGCGGTGGCAGATACGGAAGCTGCGGCTGCACCCAAGCCTAAAAAGACCAATCCGGGCAAGGAAAGAGCCAGGGCGGAACGCAGACTGGCAAGGCTCGAACAGCTGATAGAGGAAAACGATACAAAAAAAGCCGCTCTGGAAGAAGAGATGGCCGATCCGGCAAATGCCAGCAACTATTCTAAGCTGCAGGAACTGCAGGATAAGCTGGATGAGCTTAACGGGCAGTCGGATGCATATCTTGAAGAGTGGGAAGCGCTGGAAGAGGAACTTTCAAAAGAAAACGGCTAGGGAAGACGAAGCCGTCCCGGACATAAAAAAACAGGCTTAAACTTACGCTTAAGCCTGCAGTAGCAGGGGATGAAGGAGTCGAACCCTCTTCGACGGTTTTGGAGACCGATGTTAAACCGTTTAACTAATCCCCTAAGCACAAAGGGTATTATACTGGCAGAGGTTATAAATGTCAAGTAATAAAATAGGGCCAGCAAAAGCGCCTAAAAAGCTGCCGGTGATAAAAGGAGGCAAAGATGGATAAAGCAGTTATAGACGAATTGTTTGAGGATGCAGATAAGGTGAGTGCCTACAGGCATACGGATGAAGAGTTAAGGGCAAAGATAGGCGAATCCGAAAATGACGCAAAAGACGTAACCGGGCGTATAGAGGCGATCAGGGATGAGCTTAAGCAGCTGCAGAATAAGCTGGGAACGCATGCTGATGAGCTGGAGGATCTGTATGATGATCTTGACTTCTCGCAGCAGACGCTTGCGGGGGGACCGGCATCCGATATAAGCGATAAGGCGGATGAATTCCGCAGTGCGGCCGAAAATCTGGATGAAGCGATCGATGCGCTTTCGGATCTTTTATTGTTCAGGTTTAAGTAAGAAAAGGCAATAAAAAACCGGATACCGGCTCCTGCCAATTGACTCCTAGCCTAAGCCAGGTGGGCAACCGCAACCAACGCATCTGCCTTCCACTGAAAACTGCTGAGGCCTGACATCCGCTTGGCGATATAGGAATCCCGTTTAAAGTACTGTAGGCTCAAAACGCAGGAACCTTTGTGTGGTACCCGGAACTACTGTAATTATATCGGATAAATACCATATTTACAATACTGTACAAGAGGGCTTTTTTCGGGTATAATAAGGGTTATGGGTGTGCTGATTCAGATAGTCTTTGCGGTCGGGACTCTGGTGTGGTTATGGACGATGTTCAAGATCAACCAGGGCGAACCTTCTTACATTCAGAAAGGACTTAACTTCACGGGACTGGCAGTATCGCCGGGGCTTATCGGGTTTTGCCTTGAAAGCACTGCGGAAAATGCGCAGACCCTGCAGATCGCGCTGCAGCTGCAGTTCATATCACTGGGTGCCTTTATCGTGGCACTGGTGTTTTTCTCCATCAGAGCCTGCGGAGTGGATATACCTACGATGTTCCGTCTGCCGGTATTAAGCCTGCTTCTGGCGCATCTGCTGCTGGTACTTATGTATCCCGGTCCCGGATTTTCCTATCTTGAGGTGTATGCTTTCGGTAACGGGTACAGATCTTCTTACGGTATACTTTTTGATATAGACATCTCGGTAATGATATTCATAGCCGTATTCGGCTTCTACATTACTTTCCGTTATTATCTCAACAAGATGATAGAGACCAATAAAGGTACCCGCTGGCTTGCTATAGTGGAACTGATACCTGCCGTGGGCGGGATACTGCAGCTGGCTCTGGTGGATGTGCTTCCCTGTACCATCAGCACGTTTTTTATGCTGCTCTCGTGGGCGCTGGTGGTGCTTCTGGTATTCCGTTTCCGCATGTTCGATTCCATGATAATGGCCAGGGACGATATCATAGAGACGATAGAAGAAGGTTTCGTGGTGGTAGATGCCATGGACAGGGTGCTGTTGGTAAACGAAAAGGCAAGGCAGATATTTCCCGAGCTGAATTACGATGCGACCCAGGAGGATGTGGCAAAGAAGCTAAAGCGTAAAGACAGGCAGGAGATGATCATCGCGGACAGGCATTACATGATATCGCTGGTGCCTTTTTACGATAAGGATACCTATAAGGGTACCACGATATGGATCAATGATAAGACCGAAGAACATGAATTCACGGAAAGACTGACACGTCTTAAGGATGAGGCGGAAGCCGCCAACCAGGCCAAGTCCGTATTCCTGGCCAACATGAGCCATGAGATAAGAACGCCCATGAACGCCATAATAGGTATGACGGAGCTGATCCTTAACGACAATATCAACAGTAATGTCGAGGAAAATGCAAATAATATACGTAATGCAAGCAATACCCTGCTTTCGATCATAAACGGTATCCTGGACTTTTCAAAGATAGAGACCGGAAAGGTAGAGACTGCGGAGACGGAATACAATCTGGGCCTGGTGCTTAAAGATATCTGCAACATGATAATGCTGCGTCTGGCCGATAAGAACGTGGAGCTTATAGTTCATGTGAAGGAGAGCCTGCCTACGACCTTTATGGGTGATGAGACCCAGGTGCGCCAGATATATTCAAACATCCTGACAAATGCGGCCAAGTATACAAAGCGCGGTTACATACGCGTGAATGTGGACTGGGAAGAGGGCGAAGACGAGCTGGCGCTGATAAAGGTATCCGTTGAAGATACGGGAAGCGGTATCAAAGAAGAGAGTCTGCCTACACTCTTTGACAGTTTCCAGCGTGCCGACATGATAAAGAACCGTACCATAGAGGGAACGGGACTGGGCCTGGCTATATGCAAGCGCCTGGTGGAAGGCATGGGCGGAGGGATCTCCGTAAAGAGTACTTACGGCATAGGAAGTGTGTTCTCGTTCCATTACATACAGAAGGTGGCGGATCCCGCGCCGCTTGGAAATTATGATTATCTGGAACTCCCGGTGCAGCCCGAGCATGAGCGGAAGAGCTTTATTGCTCCGCTGGCAAAGATACTGGTTGTTGATGACAATATCACCAACATCAAGGTGGCGCAGGGTATACTCTCTATGTATCAGGTGCGTGTCGATACTGCGATGAGCGGCAGGGAGTGCCTGGAAAAACTGGAAAAGAACAATTATCATATGGTGCTGATGGATCAGATGATGCCCGAGATGGACGGTATCGAGACCACCGCCCTGATCCGTGCAAATAAGGATCCGGCGATAAGAAGGCTTCCT
>Ga0310697_10002570_pt1 | contig 19081 bp, 14 predicted proteins | sample 172DNAGHGlowgp2_FD_203883 | JGI IMG/M metagenome (GOLD analysis project Ga0310697, IMG submission 203883) | Sheep rumen microbial communities from Palmerston North, Manawatu-Wanganui, New Zealand - 1728 DNA GHGlow gp2 (v2) (version 2) | ecosystem: Host-associated > Mammals > Digestive system >... | reverse complement strand
TTATTGAAATATATGATAATAATAATAAATTAAAAACTATCAATAATAATAAATATAATAGATTCTATTTTTATATAATAGACAAACTAGTAAAAATATCTAAATTATTGTTAATCCCTTTTAAAACACTATATAAAGTTTTAAGAGTAATTAAGAGAGCTTGGACAAAGTATCATTTTTTAGTCCCTCCAAAGGTTATAAAAAATTATTTGAAAAGACTATTAAAAATAGGAAAAAGTGCTTATAATCCGTGTGAACTTCTATTAAATCCAGCAAATGTGGAAGAATATAACAAGTGGCTCAAGAAAAATGAAAAAATTTCCAAAATCGAAAAATTAACCTACAATCCTTTAATATCATTTGTTATTCCAGTTTATAATGTTGAGAAAGAACTTCTTGTAGAATGCTTAGAATCAATTTTAAACCAAACATATAGCAATATTGAAATATGTATTGCTGATGATTGCTCAACAAATAAGGAAACTATCGAAGTTTTAAAAGAATACGAAAAAAGTCATCAAAACATAAATGTTGTGTATAGAAAAGAAAATGGTCACATATCCGTAGCTAGTAATACAGCCCTTGAAATAGCAAAAGGTGAATATATAGCTATGATGGATGATGATGACGTTATTCCGCCTAATGCTATTTATGAAATGGTAAAAGTATTGAATCATGATAAAACAATCGACATGATATATACAGATGAAGATAAAATTAATAGCGAAGGCAAAAGATGTGATCCTCATTTTAAAACTGATTATGCTCCGGACACTTTGTTAAGTGTAAACTATTTTTGTCATTTTACATTATTAAGAACAAGTATATTAAAAAAAATAGGCGGATGGAAAAAGGGATATGAGGGTGCTCAAGATTGGGATTTATTTCTTAGATTCGTAGAAAAAGCCCATAATATATATCATTTACCAAAATTACTATATAGATGGAGGATGATCGAAGGTTCGGTTTCTATGGGAGTAAACAACAAAAAATACTCAATAGATACAGCTAAAAAAGCAATTGAAGACGCATTAGTTAGAAGAAAAATAAACGGTATTGTTCACCAACATGATAAAGTACCATATTATTGGATAGAATATAAATATGAAAAAGAACCAATGATTTCTATAATTATTCCTACAAAAGATTTTGCAGTCACCTTGAACCAATGCATAAGTTCAATTTATTCAAAGACAACATATAAAAATTTCGAGATAATAATAGTAGATAATAGAAGCGAAAAAAAAGAAACATTTGATTTGTTTAAAAAGTATAAGAAAAAATATAAAAATATTAGAATCATCAAAGCTGACATGGAATTTAATTACTCCCGAATTAATAATTTAGCGATAAAAAAAGCCAAAGGAGAATACATAGTCCTATTAAATAATGACACTAAGGTAATAACCCCTAATTGGCTAGAATTATTAGTTGGCTATGCTATGCAAAAGCACATAGGAGCTGTTGGTGCCAAACTCCTTTATCCCGACGAAACAGTCCAACACGGTGGGGTAATAGGTGGCCTAGGAGGAGTAGCAGGACACACATTTATCAATGAACAAAGAGATAGTTTTGGAGTTTTCGGTAGATTATGTGTTCCATACAACTACTCAGCAGTAACTGCCGCTTGCTTAATTGTTGAAAAGAAAAAATATATGGAAGTTAATGGTTTAAATGAAGAACTGAAAGTAGCATATAATGATGTCGATTTCTGTTTTAAATTAGCAAAAAAAGGTTATTATAATGTAATGCTACCTATGGTTGAATTGTATCATTATGAGTCCAAAACAAGGGGACAAGATGATACTAAAGAAAAACAAGAAAGATTTATGCAAGAGATTAATTATATGAAAAAAAATTGGAAAGAGTATATTGAAAACGATCCAATGTATAACATTAATTTAAGTAAAATAAAAGATTTTTATTTAGATAATGATTAAAACACAACTTAATAGCCATTATCCAAGAATAATAGTAAGACGACATCTTGATAATAAATAGGTTATTTGTTATAATTTTACGATGAGAGGAATGAGGAAATGTCAAACATAAAAAATATTATTAGTAACTATAAAAAATACTCTTTTCTAATGAAACAATTAATATCTAGAGATTTTAAAGTAAAATATAAAAGAAGTGTATTAGGTGTTTTATGGTCTCTATTACAGCCATTATTAATGATGACAGTTATGGCAATAGTTTTCTCTCAAATGTTTAAATTTAAAGTTGAAGGAATTAATTATTTAGTTTATTTGATGACGGGAATTATTATGTTTAACTACTTTAGCGAAGCTTCAAGTAGCGCAATGGTTTCCGTTGTCGGTAACTTTGGCTTAATAAATAAAGTATACATTCCAAAATATATTTTTCCAGTTTCGAAATGTTTATTTGTAGGAATAAACTTTTTGTTAACTTTAATTCCGTGGTTAATTATTATCGTTTTAACACACTTTGGGTTAGGTAGCTATACATGTCATTTTAATATTTGGTATATATTATTGCCATATATCTTTTTATGCCTATTTATGTTTACTCTTGGCATCGGCATGATACTTTCATGTGTTTCTGTATTTCTAAGAGATATGTTCTATATTTATAGTATTATCTTAACTATCTGGAATTATTTAACACCAGTTTTCTATAGTATCGAAATAGTACCTAAGGGTTTACAAATACTATTAAAATGTAATCCATTGTACATGTTTATTACAGGAGCAAGAACTATAGTATTATATAATGCTAGACCCTCTATAACTCAAATGGCAATTATGTTTTTAGTTGGATTTGGAACCATGCTAATTGGAATGCTTATATTCAAGAAAAAACAAGATAAATTTATTTATTATGCATAGTAGGAGCTGACAATATGAATAAAAGTATGATTAAAGTTGAAAACGTATCGATGAAATTTAATTTAGGCATGGAAGCTGGCTCTCTAAAAGAAACATTTATATCAATCTTCGATAAAAAAAGAAGAAAATTAAAAAAAGACAATGAATTTTGGGCTTTAAAAGACGTTTCTTTTGAAATAGAAAAAGGGGAAGTAGTAGGAATTATTGGCTCTAATGGTGCCGGAAAATCAACAATATTAAAAATTATAAGTGGTGTAATGAAACCTACAAAAGGAAAAGTCTCTGTTCAAGGAGTAATATCTCCAATGATAGAACTTGGTGCAGGCTTTGACTACGAATTAACTGCTCGTGAAAATATATACTTAGACGGTGCAATATTAGGTTATTCAAAAGAATTCATAGATGAAAAATTTGATGAGATTGTAGAATTCTCTGAATTAGGGAAATTTCTGGATGTTCCTGTAAAAAACTTTTCTTCTGGTATGACTGCAAAACTTGCCTTCTCAATAGCAACAGTAGTTAATCCGGAAATACTTATCGTTGATGAAATTCTTTCTGTTGGCGACATTAAATTTCAGGAAAAAAGTAGAAATAAAATGATGGAAATGATTACAGGAGGGACAACAGTGTTATATGTCTCTCACTCGCTAGAATCTATAAAAGAGCTTTGTAATAAAGTTATTTGGTTAGAACATGGCCAAGTACAAAAGGTTGGAAACGCCAAAGAAATATGTGCAGAATATTATTATCATATGTTATTTGATGATACTAGTGGTGCAGAAAAAGAAATAAAAGTTAAAAAAGTTGTTTGCAAGAAAAATAAAATTTCTTATGACTATGAGATATCTGACAATCTTAAGCCATTCTTTGATTTAAATAAAACCCTAGAAATTGAATACCCATTAGACGTATCAAAAGTACCATATGAAGTAGCGATAATACCTTTTATAACTGGAATTTTACCTATGATTTTCTTGGAAAATATTAAAGTACATGTAGATAAAATAGATAAGGATTTTTATGATTCGCTAGACGGAATTAGAAATGCTTATAAAAAAATGCTTCCAAAAGGAAATTGGAAAGGAAGAATAATAGCTAAAAAAATAGTTGATCTAAATAACAATGCTCGAATTGGAAACACTTCAATGCTATATTCGGGAGGAGTAAATTCTACTTATTCAGCAATTCTCCATAAAAAAGAGCAACCAGATTTTACTTTTATATTAGGGGCAGACATTTTACAAGATAATACTAAAAACTGGGAAATGGCAAAAAAAGTATTAGAAGACAATTCCCAAATATTTAAAAGTAAATTGAATGTAATATCTTCAAATTTCAGATTATATTTAAATGAAAATGCTCTTACTACTAAGAATAGAAGTCTATTATCAATTAGTTGGTGGCATGATGTTCAGCATAGCATTGCTATTATTGGACACGTTGCTCCACTAGCATATCTTAATAATTATTCAAGCTTATATGTTTCATCAAATAGTTGTGTTGATGAAATTGTAGCTTCTAACCCTATGATACATAACAATATACAGTTTTGTGGTTGTAAAGTTGTTCATGAAGGAGAAAAATATAGTAGAATTGAAAAAATTAACGATATAGTTAAATATAAAAAGAGCGAAAAAATTGATAAATTAGATCTTAGAGTATGTTTTATAGAAAAAAAACAAAGTGTAAATTGTTCTAATTGTGAAAAGTGTTATAGAACTATATGTGAGATAATTGCATGCGGTGGCGAGCCAAAAGAATATGGTTTTAATATTACCAAGGCTGAGATAAAAGGTATTAAGGAATTTATGGATAGTAACGATATTCAAATAAACAATATAAAATATTGGCAAGAAATAAAAGATTATCTCATTAAAAATAACAACAAAAAATCAGATATTTTGTGGTTATTAGATTATGATTTAAATGAATTGACAATATCTGATTTTTCTCATGACGTATGGAATGAAAAGGGCGAAAAAGTTATCTCTGATGAAAAACAAAGTGAGGAATAAATTGTGAAAAATAATAAAACAAAGAATTATTTATATGACATATTTGATACAATTGTTTCAAGAAAAGTTCAACCGGAATATGTAAAAAAAATGTGGGCAACTAACATAGTCAAAATATTTAACCTAGAAATTAGTGCAATAGATTTATATAAATTACGTTTTGATATTGAGGCTGATTTAGGTAAAAAAACTCTCGAAAATGGTTTCGATGCTGAAATAATCTATGATGATATAATTAAAGAAATTCATGGAAAATTGAACACTAATATTCCCTATAAAGATTTTTTATCAAAAAGCAAAGCTGAAGAAATAGAAATAGAAGCAAATGTATTGTACACAAATGAAGATGTCATAAAACAGATTAAAGAGCAAAGAAAAAATAAAGGTAATATATATTGTGTTTCGGATATGTATTTATCTAAAGAAATGATTTTATCAATATTCGAGAAACTTGGTATCGCTAATTTGTTTAATGATATATTTGTATCAAGTGAATACAAAGCCAACAAAAGAAGTGGCAAATTATATGATATAGTGTTGAAAAAAATAAAAGCCAAAAGTGAAGACTGTATAATGTACGGTGATAATAAAGATAAAGATTGTGATATGCCTCTTAGCAAAAATATAAAAGCTAAGCATATAGATCGTTCAAAACTATATAAGCAATATGATGAGTTTTTAGCCAATAATACACCAGAAAAAGTTAATGGTGATTTATGGGCAATTTCAAAAGAAAATAATGATAACTTTAATAATATGATTTTTTCCTTATATAATTTCATAGATAAACTATATTTTAAATTAAAAGCTGATGGATATCACGAAGTATTCTTCCTTGCTAGAGAAGGAGAGTATTTAAAAAAATTATTTGACTATTATGTTGAAAATTCATACAACGAAAAGATTAAAAGCCATTATTTATATGTATCTCGAAAATCTACTTATTTACCATCATTAAGATCTATAGAGAAGGAAGATTTTTCTTACTTATTAAATCAATATAGTTATGTAACAGTTAAAGAATTCTTAAAAAGCTTAAATCTACCAAATGAAGATATTGATCTTATAGAAAAAGATTTAAAAGATGTTTTCTCTTTTAATTATAAAATACCTAATTTCAAGAATTCTATAGAATTCAGAGTACTAAAAAAATCACCTGTTTTTCGTGAGTCTTTTGAAAGAAATCGTATAGAACAAAACGAATTATTTAACAAATATATTAAGCAACATAGTGACTCAAAAAGAATTATGATTGTAGATATAGGTTGGAACGGATCTATTCAAGATAATATTCAGAACATTTTAGGTAATTCCTATGACGTATCTGGATGTTATTTTGGTTTATGTCTAAGAGACAAAAAGTATTCAGGTAAAAAATATGGCTTGATATTCAGCAACGATCCGTGCGAAAACAAACAATATAGACTATATTATGAGAATAGGACTTTGTATGAAATAATGTGTGGAGCTTCTCATGGAAGCGCAAATAAGTATATACTTAATAATAAGAAACAAGTTGAAACTTTACTCTTTAGCAAGAAAGAAGAACAAGATATATTTAAAAATGTTGTTAAACCTGCTCAAGACGTAATGTTCGAGAGATTCAAAAACATAGTTAATACTGTTTGTAATAAGTATTATGACACTATTGAAGTAGAAAAGATATTTAACAAGATTCAGTTTGATATGCTTTACTATCCTTCTAAAGAACAATTAGAATTCTTTGATAAGATATATCACTATGAAAACTTTGGTGTATTTGAGTTTACTACATTTAATAATAAAAACGGTATTAGTCTTAAGAAATGTATTAAAGAACACATTAAATTTTTCATACACTATGGAAGATATTTTGACGATGCCTTTTGGCCTGTGTTAAAGCTACACAATAATAAAATGTATATACCTTATTTAATATATAGAAGTAGAAGAAAAAAAAGATATAAAAAATATGGCTTATTTTAAAGGAGATTTCAAATATGAAAGTAATATTTACCCTAGGTTCTGCAGTTGTTGGTGGAGGAACTAATGTTATTTTTGAACATGCTACTAGGATGGTAGATGAAGGTGAAGATGTTTATATTATTACAGATAGGCATATAGAACCTGAAGAATATGCTTGGCATGCTTCTGCCCACAAATTAAAATGGATTACCTATGACGACTTGGAAGGTATGACTTTTGATGTCGCAATTGGAACATGGTGGAGAACCATATATGAATTATATAGAATTAAAGCAAAACAATACATATATTTTATTCAATCCATAGAATCAAGATTCTATCCTGATAGCGAAGTTGGAATTAAGATGTTAGTTGATTTAACATATGCCCTAGGATTAAAAGTTATTACAGAGGCAACATGGATAAAAGAATGGTTAGAAAGAAAATATGGTCTAGATGTAACACTTGTAAAAAATGGTTTAAAAAAAGAAATATTCACTAAAGAAGGAGATACTTATGATAAGTGTGAAGGACTAAGAGTACTAATAGAAGGTCCTGTAGACGTAGATTTTAAGAATGTCCCTAAAACTCGTGATTTAGTGAATAAAAGTAATGCAAGTGAAGTTTGGTTATTAACATCATCTGAAATAAAAAGCTTTAAAGGAGTGGATAGAGTCTTTTCACGTATACCTGTTAAAGATTGTGCTAAAATTTACCGTTCCTGCGACTTAATAGTTAAACTTAGTTACGTAGAAGGTATGTTTGGACCACCTCTTGAAATGTTTCATTGTGGGGGGACATGTATTGTATATGATGTAACCGGACATGATGAATATATCAAAGATGGTTATAATGGATACGTGGTTAAGACCGACGATGATGAAAAAGTAGTAGAATATATTAATAAGCTATGTGAAGATAAAAAAGAGTTAAATCGTTTAAAGAAAAATGCTTTGGCTACTGCAAATAAATGGCCTTCGTGGAAAGAATCGTCAGGAGAATTCTATGAAGCTGTTAAAAGCATTTGCAAGAAAGAAAAAATGGCTAATGATGTATTAGAATATAAATCAAAATTTTTCTTCGATATTTACGTGAATTATGAAACTAAAAATCAAAGTTCTAATAATGCAGAATCTAAAAAAAGTTTTAAAAGAAAAATGGGAGATAAATTTCGAGAAAAATTACCTAAAACTTATAAAGTATATTATAAGATTGTTCATAAATTGAAAAAATAACTATAGAATGAGGTGTTTTTGAGATGAAATATGGTTTGATAGTATTTAGAGAAACAGAAAACATAGGCGATGATATTCAATCATATGCAGCACTAAAATTTTTGCCTAAAGTAGATTATTACGTAGAGAGAGAACATATGGATACTTTTGTTCCAAATAATAAAGAATATGTTAGAGTTCTAATGAGTGGATGGTTTTTACATAATAAGTATAATTTCGACTTTTCGCCATACATTTATCCTTTCTTTATATCTACCCATCTATCATCATATAAAACATATGGGATTGAAAATGAACATATTAAACTATTTGCACCTTATTTAAGAAAATATGGACCTATAGGTTGCCGAGATACACATACTCATGAATTATTAGACAAATATAAAATAGATAATTATATTTCAGGGTGTATAACTTTAACTATTGACAAATTAAAAACTCCAAAAAGTAAGTCAAAATATATTTGTTGTGTTGATGTAAGTAATGAAGTAGAAGAATACATTAAACAAAATACAAAATTAAAAGTAATAACGAAAACTCATAGATTAGATAAAAAAGAAAATATGAAATTAACCTATGAGGAACGATTTGAAAATGTTCGTAATTTATTAAAAGTATATCAAAATGCTACATTAGTTGTTACAAGTAGACTTCATTGTGCTTTGCCTTGCCTTGCTTTGGGAACACCAGTTATTTTGGTTACTGATGACAATTCAATTTACTATAAAGATAGGATAAATAGTTACTTATATTGTCTGTCTTATTATGGTGAAAAAGATTTCTTAAAAACACCTATTGCTGATTTATTAAAACACAAAAATAAGAATAGCTATTTAGAAATAAGAAATAGTTTGATAAAAAGAATTAAAGATAATATTAACGTACCTAATAGTGATGAAGAAACATTACCAGATGTAAAAACATTCAATAACATATATGTCAAAAGAAAAGAAAAAATTAATAAATTGTTAGATACTTTATCTAATAATTATAAAGAGACATTTGACGAAAATTATAATTTGAAATGTGAAGTAGATTATTGGAAAGAAAACTATAACAATGCTTTAAGTGATTCCAAAAAAGCAGTTAGTATTAATGATAACTATTGGCGCAAAGAGTACAATGATCTCTTAAAAAACAAAGAAGAAGCAGTTAAAGCAAATGATGACTATTGGAGAAAAGAGTATAACGATTTATTAGAAAAATATAATCAATTATTTAATAATAAGGAGTAAAAAATGGAAAAGAAAAAAAATGAAAAAAGAAGTAAAAATAAAACTATAGAAAACAATAATTCTCTATATATTGTTATGCCAGCTTACAACGAGGAAGAAACGATTGAAACCGTTATTAAAGATTGGTATCCCGTGTTAGAACTAGGAGATGAAAAATCTAGATTAGTTATTGCAGATAATAAAAGTAAAGATAATACTTATGATATATTAAAAAAATTGCAAAAAACATATCCAAAGTTAGATATAATAAAAAGTGAAATCCCTGGGCATGGACCAACGGTAATTAAATTATATAAGTATGCAATACAAAAAAAAGCCGATTATATATTCCAAACTGATTCAGATGGACAAACTAACCCAAAAGAATTTGAAAAATTTTGGAACGAAAGACAAGAATACGATGTGGTTTTAGGAAATAGAGTGGTTAGAGGTGATGGAAAATCTCGTAAATTTGTTGAAAATACACTTTGTTTTATTTTACGTATGATTTTTGGCGTAAAATTAAAAGATGCTAATGCCCCATTTAGATTGATGAATACAAAAGTAGTAAAAAAATATATTGATAATTTCGATGAAGATTATAATCTACCAAACGTAATGTTAAGTACATATTTTAAATATTACAATGAAAAAATGAAATATGAAGAGATATCTTTCAAGCCTCGTCAAGGCGGAGTTAATTCAATAAACATCAAAAAAATAATAAAAATCGGTTGGAAAGCATTATCAGATTTCAAAATTTTTAAAAAACAAATGAAAAAAGATAAAGCGGCTAATAATAATTAAAGAGGTATTACAAATGAAAAAATTTTTAAAAAATAATTATATATTAATTATAATATTATTCTTAATATCGATTATTTTAAGTTTTTTAACCTCACGTTTATTATTTCCAGATTATCAATTTGCCATATTAAGTGAAGATGGAAAAGACTATATTTCTATTGGAACAAAAGATGATATAAAATATGAAATTTATAAAGATAATAAAAAATACAGTATTAAATTACCGGACTATTTTACCGGATATGATTTAAACATTTCATACGAAAAAGTTAACAATAAAATAGAAAAAGTATTAATTAATAAAAATGGTGTCGAAACATATAAACTAAAATCATATAATAATAAAAAATATGATAACATTACTCTGTTTAACGTTAAAAGAAAATCAAATTCATTTAAGTATTGTTTTATAATTATGTCTATTATTTTGATGATGCTTTTAACATTTGTTTTTAGTAATGGTAAATATAAGGTTTTAAATAATAAAATAATAAACATTATCGGAAAGAAACATATAATTATTACTTCAATAATAATATTGTTAACAATGTTTTTAGTATGTGGCTGTGATGCGAAAGTAATCATTAATTGTGCAAGATGGTTTAAAGATAATGTTGATGTTTACCAATTTCAAATCAATTCAAGAAACCTTTTGGGGACAACTTATGCCCAATTCCCATATAATCCAGTTTCTATGTTTACATATGGAGGATTTTTTAGCATAACTTACTTTATATTTGGTAAGCTACCTTTAGTAAATGGTTATCCATATTTACAAGTATTTACAATAAAAATTCTTAATTTAATCTTTGTTCAAATAACAATATTAAACATATTAAACTATTTATATAATAAGAAACGAATCGACAAGAAAAAATTAAGGTTAATTTATTATTTATCTATATTCAATCCTGTGACATTTTACGTAGCATTCTTATTTGTCCAACTTGATCCGTTATCATTGTTATTAATATCTACAGGATTAGTATTATTAGAAAAAATTAAAGATAATAACTATATTGGTGTTTTACTTGTTTCATTAGGATTAACTATTAAAACCCAATTACTAGTATTTTTCCCAATTTTCTTTTTATCACTAATTGTCTATTCTTATCAAAAAGAAAAATATTTAGACGGCTCAAAAAAATTTGTAACATCTTGCATTATACTATTAACTACGATTGGAATCTTTTCTTTGTCAAATAATATAAAACAATCACCATTCTTCTTGCTTAATGCAAAATTACCGCAAGCAGAAAGACTATATTATACATTGATAAATTATATGGGTACAACAAGTATTTATGTCTCAATATTTTTTGTTGGATTAGCTGTTTTTGCATATTCATTTTGTTTGAAAATGGATGTGAAAAAAGAAAATTTATTTCGCATTAATTGTTTATATCTATTAGCTGTTATATTTATTTTAAGTGCCACTATAGTTCCAACTCCATCTATTTATGTTTTATCATTACCAGCATTTATTGTGTTGTTATATGATGAAAAAGAAATATTAAAAAAATTAATTATAACAATGTATTCATTTGGTATTATCCTACTTCCTATGTTGAGCGATTATGGTGATATTACAATATTATTAAAAGGATTCAATGGAGAGTCAGCACTAACTAAATACATGAAGGGCTTAGAAGCAGTAGATTTTATAAAAATTAATAATATTATTTTTACAGTTTCTGCAGCATCTATGATTGCATATTCTATTTACGCTATAACAAAATCTAAAAAGTTAATGGAGGGAAAAAATGACTAAATATGATTATTTAATAATAGGTTCAGGACTGTTCGGATCTACATTTGCAAATTTGGCAAAGAAGGCTAAGAAAAAAGTATTAGTTATTGATAGAAGAGAACATATAGGTGGAAATATCTATACTGAAAATGTTGAGGGTATAAATGTTCATAAATATGGTGCTCATATATTTCATACAGATTATAAAGATGTTTGGGATTACGTTAATTCATTTGTTGAATTTAATAGATATACTAATTCACCAGTTGCTAGGATTGGTAATGAAATATATAACATGCCTTTTAATATGAATACATTTAGCAAAATATGGAATGATGTATTTACTCCTGAAGATGCTTTAAGACATATAGAAGAAGAAAGAAAAGAAATTCAAGGAGAACCTAATAATTTAGAAGAACAAGCTATTTCTTTAGTAGGAAGAACTATCTATGAAAAATTAATAAAAGGTTATACAGAAAAACAATGGAATAGAGATTGTAAAGATTTACCTGCTTTCATTATCAAAAGATTACCTGTTAGATTAATATATGATAATAATTATTTCAATGATAAATATCAAGGAATACCTATTGGAGGATATACTAAATTAATAGAAAACATGTTAGAAGGAATAGAAGTAAAACTAAATACTAACTTCTTTGATGATGTAGAATATTTTAAATCTATTGCAGATAAAATAGTATATACTGGACCAATTGATGAATATTTTAATTACTCATTAGGTAAACTCGAATGGCGAAGCTTAAAATTTGATACTAAAATATTAGATCAACAAAACTATCAAGGTAATGCAGTAGTTAACTACACAGGGCATGAAGTGGAATATACTAGAGTAATAGAACATAAACATTTTGAATTTGACTCAACTAGCCCAAAAACAGTTATTACTTTTGAGTATCCATCTGACTATGAAGAAGGAATGGAAAAGTATTACACAGTTAATGATGATAAGAATAATGAATTGGCTGAAAAATATAGAAAATTATCCTCTAAAGAAAAAAAAGTAATATTTGGAGGAAGACTTGCAGAATATAAATATTATGATATGGATGATGTCATAAAATCAGCATTTGAAGTAGCCAAAAAGGAAATAAAATAATGAAAAAAATAATTAAAAAGAGTTTATCTATTTATAAATCTCATGAAGAAGTATTTAACTATTTAATAATAGGATTTTTAACTACTGTTGTTAATTTAGTAACTAAGTATATTTTATTGTTTACTATATTTGATGCATCTAATTCAACACAACTTCAAATAACAATAATTATTTCTTGGATTGTTGCTGTATTATTTGCATATGTAACTAATAGGAAAATAGTATTTAAAAGCAAAGAAGAAAATATTATCAAAGAGTTATTCAAATTTGTTGAAGCAAGGATTGCAACACTACTTTTTGAAATGATATATATGTGGTTCTTTGTTACATTATTAAAACTTGATTCTGATATATATGTTATTATTTGGACAACATCATGTCAGTTCCTAGTAATAGTCTTTAATTACATATTTAGTAAACTATTTGTATTTAAAAATAAAAAAGAAAAAATATAAAGCCCTAATCGAAATTGATACTCGATTAGGGTTTTATTCACCAATAATAAATTTAATTTTTGATTTTTTTATTAATGAAGTGATTATATAACTAAGAAATCCTAGAATAAAAAAGTTGACTAATATAGTGATTAGAGGATGAACTTTTGGGAAATAATAAAACATAAAAACAATAGAGGGAGAGTGAAATAAATATATGCCGTATGAATTATTAGCTATATTATTTATAATAGTTATTTTTCCAAAATTTTCAAAATTAATGTTAAACATAATAATTAATATAAATAAAAGCAATAATAGTTTTAATACAAATAATACATAACCAGCTAATGTATAATGGTTAAAAACAACTAACATTAATAAGGGGATTAATATGAAAATAATATTTAACTTCTTTTTAAAAGGATATTTATTTAATAATAATCCAAAATAAAAATAAACGGAATAATAAGTAATATAATTTGCATATTGAGTGAATTTATATGAGATTATATTAAGTGTTGCTACAAGAAAGAAAATAATTATATCAACTAGTTTACTACTATTTTTATTTATAAAAATGAAAGGAATCATCATCAAAAATAATGTTAGTAGGAACCATAAGTGACCACAATCATGACCGAGTATAATATTATACCAAATATTATAAATAAAACTATTTCCATTGTATGACTCGTATTTAAATATATATCTGATAGGTATTACTAAAATAAAAGAAAAAACAATATATGGAATAATCAATCTTTTAAATTTGTTAATAATTAGTTGTAATTTTGATGATTTCTTTGAAATAGTATAATAAAATACATATCCTGATATCGCAAAGTAAAGAGGCATTTGTATTACATTTATAATATGTTTAGTATTCATCAAAAAATTTGATTTAACAGAAGTAGTAAAATACGCCCATCCAGGATCATATATAATAATAGAATGGCCAAATACTACGATTAATATTGCTAAAAATCTTAAAAAAACGATATTATAATTTTTGTTGTTTTTCATTTTTCATCACAAGTTAATTATACCAAAAAAGAAAAAATAATATATATTAATTACTCATAAAATATTAATAATTTTTAAAGTCTTATGTGTTATAATTATTTTGATAGTATTGGAGAAAACAAAATGAATAATAAAGATAGAATTAATTATATTGATACAACAAAATGCTTACTAATTTTGCTAGTATTATTAGGACACATTTTGATATGTTTTGTTTACAGAGGTAATGAACATTATAGATTAATTAAATTTATATATTCATTTCATTTACCAGCATTTTTTTTAATAACAGGAGTGTTGTTTAATAAAAAAAAATGGATTGAAAATAATAACTTTATTAATTATTTTAAATCAAGGGTGAAATTATTACTTATACCATATTTATTCTTAGATTTACTTGGTGGTTTTATATATATGTTTTTATTTAATAAAGTATCGAAAAAAGAACTATTATTGGTTTTTAAAAATACTTTGTTATTAAAAACTAATGTAGGTGGAAATTGGTTTTTGATTAGTTTATTTGTATCTAGTATATTATTGTATTTATTTATAAAGCATTTTAAAAAGATATATATATTATTTATGATAGTATTAGTGCTAATGTTATATAAATATAAAATGAAAATAGTTATTATTGATTATCTAGTTAGATCAACATATGGTTTATTATTTATGGTTAGTGGGTATTCATTAAAAAAAATAATATTTAGTAACGCAATAATAAAATACTCATATATTATACTTTTCTTGTTATTAACAATTACTATTTCCCAATTTAATGATCAAGTAGAAATATCTTCATGTACAATTGGACATCCAGTATTAGGATTTATTAGTGGCATAACAGGTGCATTATTTATACTTGGTATTTCATATCATCTACAAAACAAATTATTTAATAATATTGGTCGAAATACTTTAATATTTATGTCATCTCATTATATTTTAATTCACACATTTATTAAACTATTTAAGTTTAATAATAATAACATTAATATTATTTTTATGTTTCTATTTGTTTTATTTTCTGAATTGCCAATAATATATATTTATAATTTATCAAAAACAACTACAAAAAATATAAATGGAGGGATATAAATGCTAAAAAAAGCACTTAATATCATTGCACCTGCAATGATGACTTTATCTTTAAAATATCAATTTGGCATAGATATAAGTGGAGTAATAATTATAGTTTTATATTGCTTACTATATAAAATAATTGCTTCATTACTAAATAAAAAAATTGATAAAGGTATAATCATTATTTCTCTTATATTTTCATTAAATATGGTTATTGGAAAGTATTGTTATTTAAATATGTATAATAAAAACAATTCTTTCGTATTAGGTTTATTGAATTATAAAAATATTATTTCCATAATAGGTTTGTTTTTTATAATAATTTCAGTACTAGAATATCTATTAACGAGAATTAAGGATTATAAATTCATAAAAGAAAAAAACAAATTAAATAATTTGCTGTTATTTTTAACTACTTTTGTAGTAATAATAATTATGTGGCTACCATATTTAATGACTTTTTTTCCTGCAACAATGTCTTTAGATTCTTTAGGAGAATTCAAAAATGGACTTAACCATAATATATGGCATGATAGTCAACCTGTTATTCATCAATTATTAATAATGATTTGTTGTGAAATAGGTAAAGTGTTTTCAAGTAAAATAATAGCTCCTATAATTGTATATACAATAATCCAATATACATTACTAGCATTTGTTGTTTCATATTCTGTTATTTTCGTTTATCAAAATATTAATAATAAAAAAGTAGTTCTATTTATGATACTTTTTTATGGTTTAGTACCAATTTTTGGATATTATAGTATAGTTATGTGGAAGGATATTATATATGGGGCCTTTGTGTTATTGTTAACCATATTTACATATAAATTAATTACAAAAGAGAAAATAGAAAAAATATTTTATGTAAAATACTACTTGGTAGCACTTGTATGTTTACTATTTAGAACGAATGCAATTTACATGTTTTTTCTATTATTAATAACGACTATTATTTTGTATAAGAATAATAAAATTAAAATAGTAATATTATATTTAAGTGTAATAATCTCATTTTATATTATTAAAATACCTATATTTAATCACTTTAATATTCAGAGAAGCGCCTCAGCGGAATATTTGGCAATACCACTTCAACAAATTGGTCGAATGAATTATAAAAATATAAAACTCAGTTCAAAAGAAACTAAGGTAGTAAACAATTTAATACCTATAGAAATATTAAAAGAAGCTTACGATCCAAAAACATCTGATGGGATAAAATTTAATCCAAATTATAACAGTGATTATTTCGATAATAATAAGTCTAAAGTATTAAGCACATGGTTTAAGTTATGTTTAAAACACCCTGATGTAGCAATTGAATCGTATTTTATTTCTACATTAGGATATTGGTATCCTGATTTAGAAGATAGGTATTATGAAAATACTATTATAGATAATGATTTTGGTTTACATCAAATACCTGTTAATAACAAATTGATAAATAAATATGTTGAAGTTGCAGGAGATTATAAAAATCCAATTATAAAAAATCTTTGGAGCATTGGTTTATATGTATGGTTATTGATTATTTCAATATACCTATTACTAAAAAGAAGAGCAAATAAGTATTTGATTTCATATATTCCAGTAATAGGCAATTTAGTCACATTATTTATAGCAACACCCGTTTTTAATGAGGTAAGATATGTTTTTTCACTTTACTTATGTTCTATATTATTATTGCTAATACCATTTTTTAATGAAAAAGTTGAAAAAACAGATAAATCAAATAAATGATTAATAAATGTAAGGGATAAAACAAATAGAATAGATATTTAGTTTTTATTCCCTCTTTTTTATTGTATAAACTTATGGGAATAAAAGCAGTTAGAGTTCCCAATAGTATTAATGAATAATAAATAGGATCTATAAATATAATGTGTAATAAATAACGAATAAGAAATGTAATGCTGAAGTAAAAAAACATTTTTATTTTATTATTCTTGAAATAGTAAAATAAAAATATAGTAACTATTCCAAATATCCCATAGTCTACTCTTATAATACTCCCTAAACAACCAATTAATAGTAAAACAATAAAGCAAATTATTCTATTGTTTATTTTGTTAAATAGAATTATAGAGAACAAACCTAGTATAATAGTAAACATCACATTTAAAGTAAAACGCTGTTTTAATGTTATATATAATAAACTAAATGGTATTTGAGAAATAAATGCAAATATCATCATTTTTATTAAATGTTTTTTTACATCTTTAGTATGCTCATACCCAATTACTGCTTGAAAAGCAAAAATAGGAAAAGCTATTCTTCCAATTATTCTTAAAAAAGAATGATTAAAAAAAGCAAAACCAATATGATCACAAAGCATCGAAATAATTCCAATTAATTTTAAAACAAAACTACTCATAAATATAACCTCTTTATAATTATCATATTAATAATATAAAAAATCAATAATACACTATATGTAAACTATTATAAATAGTTTTTTTCTTAAACTATAAATGATATACTTATTATAGGTGAATATAACATGAAAAAGATACTATTGATTATAAGTTTCTTATTTTGTTTAACTGGATGTGAACTATTAGAAAAAGAGGAAACAATAGATGATTACGAAAAAGTTAATTATTTCGAAGGCGGACCTATAGATAGTGATAAAATTGCCTATCAAAATATGCTTATTACTAGTTATTCCAAGTATTTAGAAGTAATAAATCATTATGGTATTCAAACCAAAATAACAGAGGAGAATTTTGAAAAATATAATTATTTAGTAATAATTGGTGAAGATAGATATTGTAATGGCAAAATAGATTCTCTAGCTGGAATAAAATTAGAAGATAATGAATTATATGTTAGATTTAATATTAATAAAACTTGTAATGAATGCGCCATCAGGTATTATTTATACCTTGTAGAATTAGATAAATCAAAATATAGAGAAGAAAAAGTAGTACGATATGAATACGTACCTATCAATGAAATATACTGTGATAAATAACGCTAATTCACTAGTGTTATTTTGGGCGTCATAAACTCAACCATAATCAAAACAATTACTTGCCGATATAGCTATTTGTAAACCAACATCTCCAACTATATTGGACTATTTGATATTACTAGTAAAGAAAGAAAAAGTGTCTAAAAAGAACAAATTATAGCTGCTCGGTTAAAATACGAAAGTCCTTTGACGTGATATTATTGAATTACATGATGCTAATTGGCACATAAATACGTGTTGTTTTTTTAAACATTTATTGCTGAAATTATCTAAAAAGATAATCTTTTTTTTCGACATTTTTAAAACCTTATGTTGATTTTTCCAACATTAGTGGCTATAATATGAGCAAGAGGTGAAAAAAATGAGCGGAAGATTAGATTCTATTAACATTGGAGATGTTTTAAAAAACGCTAGAGAAAATAGTGGCTTTACTCAAGAAGAAGTCGCAGAAATGTTAAAAATAGGTAGAGATGCTATTATTAGAATAGAAAAGGGGAATAGAAAAATTACTGCCAAAGAATTAGATGATTTTTTTAGAATATATGATCTAAATATAGAAGATTTTTTTAAACCAGAAGAAGCAGATGTAAAAGGCTTTAAAGGTATTATTCTAGCTGGTGGCTC
>Ga0310697_10002569_pt1 | contig 19083 bp, 11 predicted proteins | sample 172DNAGHGlowgp2_FD_203883 | JGI IMG/M metagenome (GOLD analysis project Ga0310697, IMG submission 203883) | Sheep rumen microbial communities from Palmerston North, Manawatu-Wanganui, New Zealand - 1728 DNA GHGlow gp2 (v2) (version 2) | ecosystem: Host-associated > Mammals > Digestive system >... | reverse complement strand
TAGTCTGAACCATGTCTCTTTAGAGGATATGCACCCCGCCAATGTGTTTATCGATGAAGTGACCTCGCTTCCCATCTGCATCGACTGTATCGTCAAATTCGTGAAGAAATGAATTTGACGGCACTTTGAGAAATTTGCATCTAATTGATTATAGGGACGATAGCCAAAAACCCGCACAAATCCGCACATTGTTTTTCTTGACAGGTGTGGGGGTATTGGTGTAGTTTTGCCGAAAATTTAACTACGTTGAATCTAACGATTTCAAATCTAAATTTCAAAAATCTACAGTTATGAAAACGACAAAACTTTACACCCTGCTTGCGCTCCTGCTGATGGTGGAAGGGGCGACGATGCAAGCCATTGCCTATGATTTCCAGTCTGAAAATCTGTTGTACACAATTATCAGTACCGACCCTCCTTGTGTATGTCTTGACGGTCACATCGACGGGCAATCCGCACAAGGCGAACTCGTCATTCCTGCATCGGTGGAGCATCAAGGTGTAAATTATGAGGTGAAATCCATCAAAAAAGAAGCTTTCTGGAACTGTAGCGGTTTAACAGGAGAGCTTGTTTTGCCTGAATCGATAACCGAGATTGGTGAGATGGCTTTTGGTCGCTGCACTGGATTTGTTGGAGAACTCCGTTTGCCACAATCGTTGACCAAAGTCAAGTATGGAGCTTTTTTCGAGTGCAACGGATTCACGGGAACGCTTACCATCCCTGATTCTGTGAACGAGTTGGGCGACACAGACGACATGTATTATTTCAATTATTCGGTATATTTTGGTGCTTTTATGGGTTGCTCAGGTTTCAACCGTTTGGTACTTCCAGAGTCTTTGAAGGTTATCGGGGTGGCATGTTTTGCCGATTGTACTAACTTGGCAGGCCAACTTGTATTGCCCGAAGGCTTGGAAAAAATCAAATATGGTGCCTTTGCTAATTGTGGCGGTTTTATGGGTGAACTTGTCATTCCAGATTCTGTGACGGAAATTGGCCTTACCGATAATGATTATTATCTATATGACTATGGAACTTTTATGAATTGCACGGGATTTACTAGATTGGTGCTTTCTGAGTCGTTAAGGATTGTTGGAATCTCAAGTTTTTCGGGTTGGAATCAGCAAGCTGGGGCACTCGTGATACCTGATAGTGTGAAAACGATTGCCCAAAACGCATTTTTTGAGAGCAGAGGCTTTACTGGCGCTTTGGAGTTAGGCAAATCCGTACAATTCATTGAAAATTCTGCGTTTTGTGGATGTAGTGGCTTAACAGGAACATTGACAATTCCGGAATCAGTAAGGGAAATCGATTTCCTTGCTTTTGCGGATTGCTCGGGTATAGAGAGCGTTATTCTTCCTGCTCGATATGTTTTTGAGAATGAATCCGACCAAGGTTACGGTGTCTTTAAAGGTTGCACGAGCCTTAAGGATATTGTGATTCCCGATGGTTGGGAAAAAACAGGAAGAGAGACTTTTACCGGTTGTTCCAATTTGGTTTCCGTTGTTCTTCCTGATGGACTGAAATATATTAATTCCGATTGTTTCAAAGACTGCATCAATCTTTCAGAAATCAATATGCCCAACGGGGTGATTAGCATAGGTAGTCAAGCTTTTTCCCATTGCGAGAGACTTGCCGAATTCGTTTTTCCCGAAAGCTTAGCGGAAATTGGAGCAGGAGCCTTCTCACATTGTACGAGTCTTACGGGCGATTTGGTTATTCCAGACTTTGTGGAGAGGATTCCGATTTACACCTTTGATTCTTGCATCGGTTACAACAATCTTGTCATTGGTGAATCAGTGAATTGGATTGCTGAGTCAGCTTTTGATAATACACAATTCGAGAAAATGATAATCAAGGCGACCACTCCACCAGAATTGAAACGCATGATGACTCCGAATGCATGGCATTTCCCTGTTGACATCCCCATCATCGTTCCATGCGGTACTCTTGATGCCTACCAAAACGCCGAAGGATGGAGCGAATTTACCAATATGCATGAGAGTTTAACTGTAATTTTATCGGTGGTTTCAGCCGATGAAACTGCGGGAACGGTCAGGGTTTTAAAAGAGGCTACTTGTGAGGATAAAATGGTGCAAGTGGAGGCTATTCCCAATGAAGGCTGTTCGTTCTTGTATTGGGAAGTCAACGGCAATCAGGTTTCAACGGAGAATCCATATAGCTTTGAGCTTGAAGAGGACATTGAACTTGTTGCGCATTTTTCGGGAGTAGGATTGGAGGAAATAGAAGGGAGCGTTTCTGTCTATCCCAACCCTACCAAGGAAACGGTAATGATAGATGACATTGAGGCTGCTGAAGTGCAGGTTTACAATGCCCTTGGGCAGTTGGTGAAGACGGTGCGGAACTCAAACGAAATTAATGTGGCTGGTTTGGCGGAAGGAGTTTATTTGGTGAGGATTACCGATGCAAAGGGAGTTTCGCAGGCGGAACGCATCACGGTAAAAAGATAAGCCATAGAATATGTAACTTTAAAATCAATGAGTTATGAGAACAAATAGTTTCAATAAGCAGATTTTGGCCACAATGGCTATCGCTTTGCTTTGCTGCTTTTCGGCAAAGGCACAAGACACGAAAGAATGGTCGATTATTCCTTATACACAAATAGGCTATGTATTGGATGGTTCGGTACGACTATTAGATGAGGTCTATCACGCGAATGCAGGCGTGAATGCCAAAGTCAGCTTCAACAAGCATTGGTCGTTGCTGGCTGGTGTTGAGTATAATTACCGATGGGGCTTTTCCGAAGGCGGTTATATTTTTCCAGACGACCACAGGGAAGGACTACGGCATTTCATCCGCATTCCTGTTCGCGCCGAGTTCACGCACAAGTGGTTTTATGTTAATGCAGGACTGTTTGTGGAACGCGCGACAAACACACGCTATGATGCCAACGAGACCATCAACTTTGGTATAGGCCCAGAAGTGGAATTGGGCGGTCGCATACGACTATCCGAAAAGGATCGTCTCCGTATAGGCATGCAAAGTCAATTATGTGCCAACCATGTAACCGAAAAAGGCCAATCCTCTTTTTATGGAGGTTTCTTTGGTACCTTTCTTACGATGGGTTATGAGCATCGGTTTTGAGTGTGGTTAGGGGATTTCGTTATTAACTTCGTTGAATGCTTTGCATTTCGTACTAACGTGCTAACGAAGTGGGAACTCCCCCGCCGCGAAGCGGCACCCCAAATCCCCCTGGCCCCCTTAAAAGGGGGATGAGGGGGAAAGGACAGATAAGACTAATAGAACAATGAGAGCGATAAGGATTTTTATTTTGGTTGTGGTGATGGCCGTTTTGTTGGCGGGATGCCGGAGCGGATGTGAGCAGGACAAAAACTCACGGCCTGAAGAGACCTCTCTGGATTGCTTCGTTCCTCGCAATGACAGGGGGATGGACTCGCTCGAGGAGTATTATGAGCGGATGATGCGGTGGAGGGTGCTGCATGGTGGGATGAGCAGGTGGAAGAGCGATAAATAAGAAGGGTTCCCTGTCCTATCCCATTTGGGAAGCTTCTGCCGCAGTCTTTTCAAGTTATTTTACCCGCTTGGTGGGTAGTAATGAGAAGTTTTTCTATTTTTGCATCGCATTTCGCAAAAATGCAAGATTTGCAAAAATTCGAAACGAAACATGGAAATAAAACGTGACAAATACCTCAATCGTCTGGTCGCTCATCAAGTATCTCGACCATCTGACCGATGCCTTTATTTTGGAACGAGCCGATAGATACGACATCAAAGGGAAAAAGTATATCTCCACACCTTCGAAATATTACTTCACTGATACGGGGCTCCGTAATGCCCGCATTAATTTCCGTCAGCAGGAAAAGACCCATCTGATGGAGAATATCCTTTACAATGAATTGTGTGGACGTGGTTTTTCCGTCGATGTAGGAGTAGTCGAAGTCAATGAGAAACAATCCGACGGAAAGTATGTGCGTAAACAACTGGAGATCGACTTTGTGTGCAATAAAGCTGACGAGCGCATCTACATTCAGTCTGCATTTTCGATTCCATCTACGGAGAAAAGACAAAATCAGGAAAGATCCCTCATTTCGGTGGACGATTCCTTCCGCAAAGTAATTATCACAGCAGACAAAGTCATGAAGCATCGTGACGAGCAAGGAGTACTCATCATGGGCTTGCAGGAATTCTTGCTGAACCCTGAAGCATCATTATAATAGGAAACTCGCTCCGTTATTCTCCATTGGTACTGCTCTACGACCAGCCACTTTCATGGCTCCTGTTCGCTTGAGTGGTTGCTGACCGTTGGAAATGCACCCAAATAATTATTTTGCCGTTTCAGACAATAATACAAACCGTTTAAGGTTATTTTGCCAGATAATGATGAACCTTTATCTTTAGCAAACGAACCATCATGCGCAAAACAATTCCTTTTCTTTTCCTTCTGCTGTTGTCATTGTCGGCGATAGCGCAGAAGCATTGCATCAGCGGCTATGTGATGGATGCCGCCAGCCGCGAGACCTTGATTGGGGCGACAGTGCTCGACCGCAACACGGGCCAAGGTTGCGCCACCAACAACTACGGCTATTATTCTCTGACCTTGGACGAAGGTCACGTCGACCTGCAGTTTTCCTTTGTGGGTTATGACGCTGTGAACCAAGCTTTCAACTTGGTCGCCGACACCCTCATCACGGTGAAGATGAGCAGCAACATCCAGTTGCAGGAAGTCACGGTGGAGGCCAACCGCGCCACGGTAGGCGCCAACAATCCCCAGATGAGTGTCATCGAGTTACCCATCAAGCAAATCAAAAGCATTCCGACCCTGATGGGCGAGGCCGACGTGCTGAAAGCCATCCAACTGTTGCCTGGCGTGCAGAACGGCTCGGAAGGTTCGGCCGGACTCTATGTGCGCGGCGGTGGCCCCGACGAGAACCTGCTCCTCATGGACGGCGTGCCGCTCTACAACGTCAACCACATGTTCGGCTTCTTCTCCGTCTTCAACCCTGATGCGCTGAAGAATGTCACCTTATACAAAGGTGGTTTCCCAGCCCGTTACGGTGGTCGCATCTCGTCCGTTGTGGATGTGCGCATGAAAGACGGCGACATGCAGAAATATCACGGCAACTTCAGCATCGGACTGATTTCTTCAAAACTCAACCTGGAAGGTCCGATTGTGAAAGACAAGCTCTCGTTCAACCTGTCGTTTCGCCGTACCTATTCCGATGCCCTCACTAACCTTTACGGCCTCATCGGAAAGTTGGCCGACCCAAGCATCGACAAGTTCTCGGTGGGCTATTATTTCTACGACCTCAACGCGAAACTGAACTGGAAAATCTCAGACAAAGACCGTCTGTTTTTGAGTTGGTACAGCGGCGACGACAAGATCTACGCCAATGTGAAATGGGACTACGCCTATGAGGACATGTACGCCGACCACGAGAAACTTGGCCTCAACTGGAAATGGGGCAACAAGGTGGGCGCGCTGCGTTGGAACCACATCATTTCGCCCAAACTCTTCATGGATGCTTCGATGAGCTACACCCAATACCGCCACGACCTCGGCATGAGCCAAAACTACACCTACGAGGAGTTCAAGCCCAACACCTACACCACCACCGACGAGATGGCCATGAACTTCCATTCAGGCATCCATGACCTTACGGCGCGCACCGATTTCCATTACGCGCCCAACCCGAGGCACGACATCCGCTTCGGCGGCGGCTACACCTATCATTTCTTCCGCCCCGAGGTGCAGTCGATGAAGATCAACTTCACCGAAGCGGAAGCCAACACGGACACCGTGGCCAATACTGGCGATGTGCACGCCCACGAAGCCATGCTTTATGTTGAAGACAACATAGCCTTGAACGAAGCCATCAAGATGAATGTCGGGCTGCACTATTCCGCTTTTGCGGTGCAAGGCAACTTCTACCACTCGTTGCAGCCCCGCTTCAGCATGAGCGCCATGGTGGCACCCCATTTCTCGCTCAAAGCGGGTTATGCCTACATGACACAATACATCCACCTGCTATCCAACAGCAACATCACCATGCCCACCGACCTCTGGGTGCCCGTCACGGCACGCATCGCACCCGAAAAGGGACATCAGTTCTCGCTCGGCGGCTTCTATGAATTGCCCAACCTGTTCGACATCTCGCTTGAAGGCTATTACAAGACGATGGACAATGTGTTGGAATACAAGGACGGCACCAGCTTCTTTGGCACCAGCCAGGGCTGGGAGGACAAGGTGAACCTCGGCAGAGGCTGGGCCTACGGCATCGAGCTGCTCGTTCAACGCTCCTTCGGCAAGACCACCGGTTGGGTTGGCTACACCTGGGCGCGTTCCATGCGCAAATTCGACCGAGAAGGCATGGTGATCAACAACGGCAATCCTTTCCCCGCCAAATACGACCGTCGCCACGACTTCAGCATCACCGTGCAGCACAAGTTCAGCGACCGCTTCGACATCAGTGGCACTTGGGTCATCAGCAGCGGCAATTGCGGCACCTTATCCACACAAACCTATCCAGGTGTTCCTATCACCTTTTACTCACAATATGGTGGCAGCGTCGTAGGCACGCCCAACATTGGCTATGTGGAACGCAACAACTTCAGGATGCCCGTATATCACCGCCTCGACCTCGGCATGAACTTCCGCAAGCAGAAGAAGCACGGCGAGCGCGTGTGGAACATCAGCGTCTACAATGTCTACAACCGACAGAACCCCTTCATCGTCATTCGTGGCTATGACCAACACACAGGGCTGCAGCAGCTGCAACAGGTCAGCATCTTCCCGATCATTCCTTCAGTTTCATACAGCTATAAATTCTAAACCTTCATTGTAAAGACGTAGCGCGCTACGTCTCTACCAGCAACAACAATTCAGATGAAAAAACTAATAATCCCAATAATATGCATGGTTCTGTTTTCGGCCTGCACCAAACCTCTGAAATTCAAAGGCGAATACGTTGACCCAAAATTGGTCGTCAACTGCATCGCCATACCTGGAGAACCTATCAAGGCGGTGGTTTACAAAAGCGACTTCGTTTTCGACACCATCACCGACTACGCCATGCCAGAGGGCACACAAGCCTTCCTTTTCGTGAACGGCGTAAGCAAAGGCGAGATGCAGCTGAATAGTGACACAACCTATTATGACTATCTGAATCCTCCCGTGTTCTTTGTCAAATATCATTTCACTCACGATTATGTGCCGCAAATCGGCGATGTGGTCAAAATCAGCGTGACGGCACCTGGATTTGACGAGATAGAAGGCAGTTCGGAGGCTTTGCCCAACGAGCCCATAGGTAGTTTTGAAGATGCCCGCATCACGAAGTGGGACACTACGAGCGCGAGCGGCTATAATGTTCCCGTACCTGGCACTGACTCAACCATATTGGTATGGCTGAAAAACTACCGAAAACACCTCACCGTCACGATAGAAATCACCGACCCAAATCCCAGCGCGTTGGATCTTTATTGCCTTGAAGCATCGATGCGCACGGAAGGCGACTGGACCTTCCCCGATGGTTTGGAACACTCTGAGCAACCCGCTGAGTTACACCAAGTCTATTTCAACGACCCCATCATCGGCACCTCGACGGTCGAATTGGAAGACCAGTTCGGCATTAATGTAGGCTTGACCAACCGCTCAAGAAGCACCTTCAACGATGCCACCTTTGACGGGGGCAGCTATCGAATGGAAATCCCGATGGTCACCGAAACGCTTTTCAAGGCCAACGACAGCATCAATGCCTTTGTTGAAATCAAGTTGCGGCATTTGACCGAAGGGGCATACAATTACTACACTACCATCACTTCGGGCAATAACCTATCGCAATACTATAGCGAGCCTGTTGGCGTATATTCCAATGTGCAGAACGGCTTTGGCCTCGTGGCGGGCAGCAACGATAAGGTGATTAGTTTCCCGGTTTGGTGATTTTTTTCTATGATAAAGGGAACAAAAAAGAAGAGGATGACTTGCGCGGTCATCCTCTTCTTGTATTTCAGCTGAGTCTATCAGAAATTATAGTACAAGCCGAATGTGGCTGTAGATGCTGAGAAATCAACACTAAAGCCTGGGTCATAGGGGAAAGGAAAATTGTCAATACCGCCCAAGCTACCTTTGCTGTAGCCGATGAACCCGATATGGAACACGGCTGCCCATTTCTCTGTGGGATGGAAGGCGATGCCTGGCTTGATGCCGGCCTGCCACGTCTTTTGTAAATCTCTGCCGTATGTGATTTCTCCATCAACGTTGTATTTGTCTCTCCAACCAATGAAGTCGAATGCTCCGTCAAGGAACAAAGTGAACTTTTCAATATTGTAGACATTGTAACGCACATAAGGCATGACATAGAAAGCATTGACAATATACTTGTTTGTCGGGCCTCCTATATGCGAAGTGATACCTGATGAGTAACCAAGCGCGGTGGCCACTGACCAGTTACCGAAGCTGTAACCCACTTCGGGACCGAGGAAATAATACGTGCCACGAGTATCCTCATACTTGTTGGTGTTGAAAGCCAAACTGCCGCCCAACCATACTTGGGCATTGGCCGCGAAGATGCCTGTAAAGGCAAGGACTAAGGTTAAGAGAACTTTTTTCATTTGTTTAATGGTTTAATGTGAAACAATAATGTTTGAATTGTAGAATAAACGGCTTGATATGCCGCTTATTGCTTACAAATCAAAATAAGTAGATGCCTGGCGCTCGCAGGTCAGTTTAGCGGCTCTGCCGCGGTACGACAGCCTTAAACAAATCATTTCTTCAGCGCCTCCTCAGCCTGTTTGATGGTGCCGCGCTCGCCGTTGACAAAGGCGACGACGAAGGCGTCTTTGTAGCCTAAAGACCGCAACTCGTTTTGGCGTTTGGTAGCCGCATCCTTGCTGGTGAACTTGCCTGAGACGTAGCGGAAAGCGCCGTTGTATTCATAGACATCGACCTCTTTCACACCGCTGAAGGCCTTGTCGGTTGAGGACACCTTCTTGTCGCGGCTGGCAAACTGGACGGTGAAATAGGTGTCGCCGACATTTGTTGCAGGTTGATCCTGCACCACTGGTTTTTGGCCAGAATGGTTCTCTGCCTCAAACTCTCGTTTGTAGTCTTCAAAAGCCCGATAAAGGGCAAGAGCCATCTGCGTTTGCCCCTTCTCCGAGTTGAGGAACTGCTCCTCCTTTGCGTTGTTGATGAAGCCCAACTCGACCAAGATGCTCGGCATCGAAGTCTTCCAAAGCACCAAAAAACCGGCCTGTTGCACACCACGGTCGTGACGGCCCTTGGCGACAAACTGCTTCTGCACCTTGCCAGCAATGTCGAGGCTCTGCTTCTGATACATGCTTTGCGACAGCGAGAAGAGGATGTAGGCCTCGGTGCTGTTGGGGTCGAAGTTGTCGTAGGCATCGGTATTGTCTTCCAACAAGATAGACGCGTTTTCCTTCTTAGCCACGGCTAAGTTCTTCTCGTTTTTCGACTCACCCATCACGTAGGTCTCGGCACCGTTGGCGGTGGTGGTGCCCTCGGTCGAGTTGACGTGGATGGAGACGAACAAATCGGCGTTGTTGCGGTTGGCGATGGCGGCGCGTTCGCTCAGTTCGATGAACTTGTCGGTCTTGCGCGTATAGATCACCTTCACGTCGGGCATGTTCTCCTCGATGTAAGCCCCGAATTTCTTGGCCACGGCCAAATTGATAGCCTTTTCGGTGGTCACCTTGCCCAAGGCACCCGTGTCCTTGCCGCCATGACCCGCATCAATCACGATGGTCTGGATCATTTCGCCTTTCTGTGCCACGGCGCATAGAGGCAGCAGAAAAATCAGGAAAAAAACACCAAATCGGGAAATCTTTCGTTCTATCATATTGAGTTCGTTTATTTATGCGCGAAGAAAAACTATCTTTGCAGCGGATTTCAATCGCACAAAAGTAATCGTTTTCACGTTGACAAAACGCACGGCACATAAGAAATATTTTCCAACGACGGCTTTTTCCTTGCTTGCCGCCATGGTCGTGTTGTTTTATGGTTGCAAGCAAACCGCTCATATTGAGAAAGATAAATATAATTTTGAACCCATCACAGCGGACAGCGTGGCGAAAGACACCCTCCGATTGTCCGAACGCATCGTCGACACGATTACAATGGTGGTCGACAGTCTCCCGACCGATTCGATTGTCCATCCTAGCCTGGATTCCATTGCGATGAACGATACATTGTCGCTTCCTGGCGACAGCCTTGCCCCGTTCGATTCGTTGCGCTACGACACCCTAAAACACACAAATCGCCGACGTTTCACCCCGCCGCGCTCCAACTCAGCCATCGAGGTGCAGGTGATTTGCTCGGCCTCCGACTCGTCATATCGCGACATGAACCAGAAGAAGATCTTCTACTATGGCAACGCCGAGGCCAAATACGACGACATCGTCTTGAAGGCCGACTATCTCGAATTCGACTTGGAGACCAGCACCTGCACGGCACGCGGCGTGCTCGACTCACTGGGCAAACCCAAGGGACGTCCTGTCTTCACCCAAGGTGAGTCGACATTTGAGGCGGTTGAGATGATGTACAACTTCAAGACCAAGAAAGGCATCATCACCAAAGTGTGGACCGAGGAACAAGGCGGCTATCTCCATGGCGAACGCATCAAGCGCATGGACGACAACAGCATCCACATCCGCACGGGCGGCTACACCACCTGCGACCTCAAGGAACACCCGCACTACCAGTTCAAATTCACCAAGGCCAAGGTCATCCCCGACGACAAGATTGTCACCGGACCGATTTACATGACCATCGCCGACATCCCGTTGCCGTTAGCCCTGCCCTTTGCCATGATTCCCAACACCAAAGGCAAGAAGTCGGGACTCATCATCCCCACCTACGGCGAGTCGGCCAACCGAGGTTTCTACCTCGAAAACGGCGGTTATTATTGGGCGATCAACGACAACTACGACTTGCAGATCTTGGGCGACATCTACACCCGTGGCTCATGGGGCATCAAGCCGACCTTCCGCTACAACAAACGCTATCGTTTCAATGGATCGATGGCCTTGGGCTTTGCCGTCAACAAAATCGGCACCAAAGGCGCTGCCGACTACCAAGAGAGCACCGACTTCAAGATCCACTGGACCCACAAACAAGACCCCAAGGCCCATCCGCGGCGCAACTTCTCGGCCGACGTCAACATCGTGAGCTCCAACTTCAACAAATACAACGCCCAGACCACCACCGACCAGCTGAGCAATACTTTCAGGTCGAGCATTGCCTATCAAACCAATTTCGGCGGCAAGGTCTACCTCACCCTTAATGCCAGCCACAGCCAAAACACACTGACACGCCAGGTGACGGCTTCGTTGCCCGAGATGACCTTGACCGTCAACACCTTCTATCCTCTGAAAAACGTCGGCAAAGCGGGCAAGAAACGCTGGTACCAAAGCCTGAGCATGGGCTACACGATGAACGGAAAGGCCTACATCAACGATGTGGACACAGTGCTCTTCCGCGGCTTCACCGACGACTTTGGCGGTTGGGCACGAACGATGATACGCGACCATGTGCAAACGGGTATCTCGCACAGGATACCCGTCAGCGCCACCATCAAGCTGTTCAAGCACTTCTCGTGGACCAACAACCTGACTTTCAACGACTACATGTACTTCAAGCATGTCGAGCGTCAATGGATTCAAGATAGCGACTCAACGGGACATCTTCAGATGGACACCATCCACGGTTTCCGCAACCTGGTCGACTTCAGCGCCAGTAGCAACCTCACCACCAAGTTATATGGTATGGTCAACTTCGCCAATGGCCCCATCCGTGCCATACGCCACGTGTTCACCCCCTCCATCGGCTTCACCTACCGTCCCGACTTCAGCGACCCAAGATGGGGCGTCTATGGCACATACGTCGACGCCAATGGCGAGGAACAGGTTTACAACAAATACGAAAGGGCACTCTTTGGCACTCCGTCGCAAAACCAGCAAGGCCTACTGACCTATAGCTTTGGAAACAACTTGGAGATCAAAGTGCCCTCGCGTAGCGACACCATCACAGGCATCAAGAAAATCCCGATTTTGGAGTCGTTCAGCATCTCAGGCAGCTACGACGTCACCAAAGACTCGCTCAACTTCTCGCCCGTCGCCATCAGCGGTCGCACCACCTTATTCAAGAAATTGGGCATCACCTATAGCAGCTCATGGGACCCTTACGCCGCCGACTCGTTAGGTCGACGTATCAACCGCTTCGAAGTCATCGACAACAAGCGACTCTTCCGAAAGACGGGTTCATCATGGCGTTTCAGCCTGAACTACAGCTTCAGCCAAAACGACCTCAAGAAACTACAGGGCAAGAAAGGCAGCCAGGCCTTACGTGACGAAATCAACGAAAATGCCAAGAAATCGGGCATATTCGACCCCGATGAACTCAACGAAATCCTCGGCAACCCCAACGCCTACATCGACTGGACGACACCGTGGTCGCTTTCGTTGAGTTACAACTTGACTTACACGACCTCCCTCGCCTATGCCGCCTTCATGGGCATCGCCACCAACACGGTAGTGCACACCATCGGCCTCAACGGCGACATCAGCATCACGCCCAAATGGAAAGTCACCTTCTCGACAGGCTGGGACTTCGTGAACAACAACATCACATACACCAACCTCAGCGTCTACCGCGACCTGCACTGCTGGGAGATGCGCTTCAACTGGATCCCGATTGGCAGCTACAAGAGCTGGAACTTCACCATCAACGTGAAGGCTCAGGCCTTGAAGGACTTGAAGTATGAGAAGAAGAAGGATTATCGGGATAATTAGAGATTCCCTTCAGGAATGGAGTGGCTTTTGTTTTGTCAACTGCGGCGGCATAAGTCAGTTACCATTTTGTAGTACCTCCGGCCGCCGCATATAACGATATGACTTTACTCCATTCCCCGAGGGGAATCTCATAATAACGAAATTGATATGTTTTGTACAAAAATCATTATCTTTGTCGCGTAAAACCTAATTAAACAAACTCCTATGAAAAAACTATTTACCCTTATCCTCGCGCTGGCCATTGGTTTTGGCTTGAAAGCGCAGTGCCCTTTGACACAAGCCGTCGACTTCACGGCCACGGACGTTCACGGCACCGAAGTCCACCTGTTCGACATCCTCGACGGTGGCCAGTATGTGCTCATCGACTTCTTCTTCACCACCTGCAATCCGTGCCAACAAGCCACGCCCAAAGTCGTGGAATCCTACTACGCCATGGGTTGCAACATGCACGATGTGTTCTACATGGAAATCGCCACGGGCGACAGCGACGCAGCCTGCCTCAACTGGGTGAACAACTATGGCGTGGAGTATCCCACCATCAGCGGTGTTGGTGGCGGCACCGCCATTTGCGACCAATACCGAATTCCGGCCTATCCCACCCTCATCCTCATCGCCCCCGACCGCTCCATTGTCATCCAAGACCTGTGGCCCATCAGCAATGCCCAAACCGTCATCAACGCTTTGGAACAACACGGCCTGCAACAGCACGACTGCAATGCCGTCACCTACGACCCGCAAGTGAGCATCAGCATCGACGATGTGACTGACACCAGTGTCACGGCCACGTTTACGCCTAACGAGGACTGTGTCTCCTACAGGTATATACTGACCACCGAAAGCGCCATGGAAGGCTGGGTGCAAATGATGGGTCTCTCTGTGCCAGAAATCGTAAACACACTTGGCATCCTTGGCGAAGGGGTCTTCACCAATACCTTCCCCAACTTGGAGCCCAACATGGATTTTGCCATTTATGCCGTGCCTTCCGACATTAATGGAGAACTGGGCGAGGTCGTGCTTGCAACCTTCACCACCCTGCCGATGCTTGACGAAACACTGACCTTCAGCATGGATACGGTTAATTTGAATTGGGGCGAATTGACTTGGATTACCGTTTATAACAACACCGAAGTTGATGCAATCGTAACCAATACATGCGACGAGATGTGGTGGTTGAACTTCACCTTGGATGGTCATGAAATGTTCGATTGCAATTTTCCGCTGGAATTCACTATTCCGCAAGGCGAATCTGTTGAACTTGGTATTGAGTGTTCAATAGTTGGCAAGAGTATTGTCCCCGATGTCGTCACCTTGTGGAGCAACCTGCCAAGGGCGCAATTTGTGGTCATGGTGGACGACACTTGGTCAGTGAATGAAAACGAGGCTTCTATTTCTCTCTTCCCCAACCCTGCCAACGACTTCGTGACCCTCAAGGGCGAAAGCCTTGGCACGGTGTGCGTCTACAACACGCTCGGGCAGAAGATGGACGAATTCGAGGCCAATGGCAGCGAGCTGCGCATCAACACCGCTGGTTATGTGAACGGCTTGTATGTCGTCAAGGCTGGCGAACAGACTTTGCGGTTTGTGGTGAAACATTAAAACAGAAAAAACGACCTTCCGCCTTTTGTCCTCATGGAGGAGGAACATCCGCCATCCCTCGTGCAGAATCGTTATCCAAAAGCATGAGGGATTGCGGGTCAAGCCCGCAATGAGGACAAGGGGAATAAAGACCCATATCCCATGAGAATAATCATCCTCCGTTCCTCGTTCCAAACTGATGAATTTGTCAGAAACGAATATGGCGACCTGATTCAACGGTTGGAAAACGAATGCCGCGCTGATATTAATATCATTGGTGACGAAATGGTGGAGACGGTGCATGCACCGTCTCTACAGACAACAATACCCGATGCATTTATGATCGCCACCGGAGGCGTTGAAAACCTGTTCAAACGCATCTGGGAGGCCATTGATGTGGAAACGACGTGTTCGCCACATCGCCCGAAAACCGTCACGATGATTGCCGACGGGCGCAACAATTCCTTGGCCGCTGCCTTGGAGATATTGACCTATTTGGGCAATGTCGGGGTGGAAGGTAAGATTTTGCATGGGACGAATGATGAGATTGTTTCGGCTGTGGTAGAGACGTTTCAGGAAACGTCTCTACAGGGCCGAATCGGGTTGTTCGGCAAACCGTCGGATTGGCTGATTGCCAGCGGTGTGGACCGCGCTTTCCTACGCCAACATTACGGCATCGAGACCATCGACATCGACCTGCAGCGTCTCATCGATGGCATCAAAACCGTGTCAAAAGCCGAGGCCGAGGAGGTGTCGCAGGCCATGTTGAAACGCGCCAAGGCCGTCAAAGAGCCCAGTGATGCCGACATGCTGGAGGCTGCCAAAGCCTATCTCGCCATCAAACACATCTGCCAAGAGGAACGTCTGGATGCCATGACCATCCGCTGCTTCGACATCGTGAAAGCCTGCGGCACGACGAGTTGCTTGGCTTTGGCTCTGCTCAATGATGAAGGCATCGTGGCTGGTTGCGAAGGCGACATGCAGACATTGATGAGCATGTATCTGGCCAAACGTTTGTGTGGCGAGGTGGCTTTCATGGCCAATCCGTCGCAGCTCACGGACGAAACCTCCATGCTGGCGCATTGCACCATCCCGCTGACGATGTGCGACGAGACCGTGGTGCGCTCGCATTTCGAGTCGGGCATCGGGGTGGCCATCCAAGGCTTGCTGCCACTTACCGACTATACCTTATTTAAATGGGGTGGCCCGAAACTAGACCGTTTTTTTGTCGCCGAAGCACAAGCCATAGAGGCACCCTACAGCGACCATTTTTGCCGCACGCAAATCACGCTCAACGTGAACTTGAAGCCCTATCTGTTGCAGCATTCCATCGGCAACCATCACGTTATCATTCGCGGGCGGCATGCCGACGCAATCCGCCGTTTTATGCAGTCCAACGGAGTTCAGAACGTGTAACCGAATGAAAAATAAGCTCCAAAACGGTTCTCCAAATCTCTTCTCGACCAATGTGCTGTCAGTGAAATGGGACCCAAAGGACTGTTGTAGGAATACTTCAATCCCGCGCCTTGTGCTTCAAGGGGCTTAAACATATTATCAAACTGCATCAGAGGTACCAGATCCCAATTTATCAACAAATTGTACATGGCAGTCAGATAGTGGTTTCCATAAAAGTTGTAACGTAAGTCGGCACGAAACACACTGGCATTGTCATCTGCCGACTCCACAGAGTTAAACCCGATGAAAGGCATTTGGTCATAGAAATGGCGCCCTGAAATCTCGCTGCCATAAACGTTCCACAAGTTGAAATATCCAGGTATCCCTGACACATAGCGGCCATACACTTGAGGTATAATGGTGAATCTCCCGCCTCCTGGTGTGATGTAGGATTGAAAACTGTATGCGAGATCAAGGTATCCCTTTTCTGTAGTAAATCCTTCTTCAGATTCAGAATGATGATTCAAGTTGATATGATAACGACCTGTCAAGCTAGCCTTGATGCCATGGTTGGCAAAATAGGTGTCATCTAGATTGTCGAATTCCATGTTGACAAACGGCGAAACCAGCTGGTTGGACACGAAGAATAAGGAATCAAAAATATTACCAGTTATAGAGGAAAGATCAAATGTCGTATTAGTGTATGATACACCGACTTTGGTGTTGAAGTTGAGTAGATGGAACTGTGAGATATAGCCACTTAGCTTATTCTGTCGGTAACTCAGATTGAACATCTTACCCACGATAGCTGATGTTCTGAAATGTTCGTTGCGGTAGTCGTATGCCAAGTTAAAGTTGGCCACGGATGGCAAAGAATAGGTATAGGTGAGATTGATTTTTGGACTGTAGCTGAGCTTGAAGTTAGCGTTCAACTTTGAGCCGTTGAATTTCTTCTCGTTGAGACCAACGTGGAGCAACAGAGCAGCTCCTTCTTCGGTGTCATAGCGTACACCTAGACCAAAAACATGGGGTTTGGCATATTTCATATTGATATTCAAGTCGTAGGCTTCCGAAAGCTGATCATTCTGGTGGATGGAATCGCATTCCTTGATTTGATAAGTGATTTCATCGAAGCAGCCTGTACCACGATAAATCTTAACGGCGTTTTCGATATCGGCTTCCGAATACGCTTTATTGAGCTTTAGCGTACCTTTTCGGATTAACCAATTGCTTTCCCGAGGGCTTACATTGTTGAAAGTGATGGAGCGGATGAATACTGACTCTTTGTCCAAATTCTTAGCGTGAGGCGCACGAAGTGTCTTGCTGACGGGATGTCCTGCCGAGGCATCAACGGCCTTTTTGATGGACAGGAGTTGGTCGTGGTACTCGCTGGCTTTTTTGTAGCCTCTACCCACGAGTGTGTCGATGGCCTCAGGGGTGAAGCTGAGCATGCCAAAGCCGCTGATGTCAGGGATGATATGGACATCGCATAACTTGCGGTTTTCCACGCGCTTGGCACTCGTGCTGTTGGTGACCAATCGGAGAAACACTTGGGGCAACGACTTCAAATCGTTGATTGTGACATCCTTTGTGGAAGTAACCTCAATACCAATGATGATATCAGCACCCATGTCACGAAGTACATCGGCGGGGAAGTTGTTCACTAAACCGCCATCAACGAGCACTTTGTCGTCAATCGTGACAGGAGAGAACACACCTGGAATGGCCATACTGGCACGCATGGCAGTAGGTACACTACCACTGCGCAACACTACTTCCTTGCCGGTAATCATGTCGGTGGCCACGCAGGCAAAAGGAATGGGCAAGTCGTTGAAGTCCATATTCTCTTGATAACCAACGCATAAATCATTGAACAAGTTGACAAGTGAGCTGTTGTTAACGTATGCACTGGGCAACTGGCTGATAAACTTTGAATTAGGGTCGCGGTCAAAGAGACTTTCAGCGTTGAAAGGTACTTGAAGCATTAGAGTGCTGTTACGTTGTCTCATTTCCTCCGACATCATAGAGCGGTCAATCTTGTTACCGATATACTCTGACCAGTTCATGCCTGCAATGAGTTCGGTAAGCTCATCGGGAGAATAGCCTAAGGCATATAAGCCACCGATGATGGATCCCATGCTGGTGCCGGCCACGTAATCGACAGGAATTCCCATTTCTTCAATGTATTTCAATGCACCAATATGCGATGCGCCTTTGGCACCACCACCACCTAAGACCACACCGACTTTGAGGCGGGGTGGTTGAATAGTTGTATTGGTTTGGGCTTGCGCCACGAGAGAAACCAAAAGAGTTACGATGAGCAAGTAGACTTTTTTCATTATATCGGATTTATTATTCGCGCAAAAATAAGGTTTTTTCGTTCAATATTTATTATTATTGCAAAAACAACAACGTTAGCCAATCTGGCTCCAGTCAAAAGTCTGCGCGAACAACTCCTTGTAATGCTCTCTCAACATTCTATTCTCTGGCTTGATGAGCTTCGGATCGTCGGCCAAGAGTTTGATGGCCGCCTCGCGGACTTGGGGAATTAATGGACCGTCTTTCTGCAAGTCGCCAATCATCATCTCGATTTGTCCCGACTGGCGCGTGCCGCCGGTCTCACCCGGACCGCGCAACTCAAGGTCGACTTCGGCGATTTCGAAACCGTCGTTGGTGCTGCACATGGTCTTCATGCGAGTTTTGCCGTCGTTGGTCAGCTTGTGGTCGGTGACGAGGATGCAATACGACTGGTCGGCGCCGCGCCCCACGCGACCGCGCAATTGGTGCAGCTGCGACAGGCCGAAACGGTTGGCGTTTTCAATAATCATCACCGTAGCATTAGGCACGTTCACACCGACCTCGATGACTGTGGTGGCCACCATGATTTGCGCGTTCCTATTAATGAAACGCTGCATCTCGAAGTCCTTGTCCTCGGCAGTCAACCTGCCATGGCACACGCAAAGCTTGTATTGCGGCTCGGGGAAGTCGTGCAACAGGGCTTCGTAACCCTCCTGAAGCGCAATCATATCCGTGTTCTCCGACTCCTTAATGCAAGGATAAACCACATAAATCTGCCTTCCGAGCGCGATTTGCTGCTTCATGAACATCATGATGCGGTAACGGTCGTCGCTATAGACATGATAAGTCTGCACAGGCTTTCTTCCAGGTGGCAACTCGTCGATTTTGGAGACATCGAGGTCGCCGTATTGCGTCATGGCGAGGGTGCGCGGGATGGGTGTAGCGGTCATCACCAAAGTGTGGGGTGGAATCTCGGTCTTCTCGTAGAATTTTGACCTTTGCTCCACGCCAAAACGGTGCTGCTCGTCGATG
>Ga0310697_10002568_pt1 | contig 19088 bp, 21 predicted proteins | sample 172DNAGHGlowgp2_FD_203883 | JGI IMG/M metagenome (GOLD analysis project Ga0310697, IMG submission 203883) | Sheep rumen microbial communities from Palmerston North, Manawatu-Wanganui, New Zealand - 1728 DNA GHGlow gp2 (v2) (version 2) | ecosystem: Host-associated > Mammals > Digestive system >... | reverse complement strand
GGCCTGGACCCGGAGACGGCGGAGCGGACGGAGCTGTATGAACCGGCGGGCTGCCAGCGCTGCGGCGGCAGCGGCTATTATGAGCGCATCGGCGTCTATGAGATCCTGGAGCTGACGCCCAGGCTGCGGGAGATGATCGCCCGCCGCAGCGCCACGGAGGAACTGCGGCGGGAGGCCATGCGGCAGGGGATGCAGACCCTGTCCCAGAGCGTCCGCCGCCTGGTGCTGGAGGGGGTCACCTCCGTCCAGGAGATGCGCCGGGTCATCGCCGGGGACGGCGGCGCGCCGTCTGCGTGAGAAACAGGGGCGGGCCATGCGCTGGCCCGCCAGAGGGGTGGATGGACTTGCCCAGCTATCGTTATACCGCCGTGGACCGACAGGGCAGACTGCTCCGCGCCCGGCTGGAGGCCCAAACGCCGGAGGAGGCCAGACGCCTCCTGCGGAGCCGGGGGGAGACCCTGCTGAAGCTGCGGACCGGGCATCGTCCGGGGTCTTCGCTGCGTATGCCGCTTTGGGGCAGACCGAAGGATCGGGAACTGTCCCTCTTTTGCCGCCAGTTCCGCTCCCTGCTCCGGGCCGGGGTGCCCATGCTGGAGGCGCAGCGGATTTTGGCGCAGCAGCTGGGCAACCGGCGGCTGCGGGCCGCCGTGCAGGCGGTGGGGACCGCGCTGGAGCAGGGGGAGGCGCTGGCTGCGGCCATGGGGCGGCACAGCGGCGTCTTTTCGCCCATGTTCGTCAGCGTGGTGGCCTCCGGGGAGGCCTCCGGCAGGCTGGAGGAGGCCCTGGCGCGGATGGAGCGCTATTTCAGCCGCGCAGACCGCGCCCGCTCCGCCCTGGGGCGGGCGATGCTGTACCCGCTGCTCCTGCTTCTGGTCATGGCGGCGGTGCTGCTGGTGCTGCTGACGCAGGTGCTGCCCCGCTTTTTGCAGGTCTATACGGAGCTGGAGGCGGAAGTGCCCGGCGTGACCCGGCATCTGGCCGCCCTCAGCACCTGGCTGGGCCGCTTCTGGTGGCTCCCGCTGCTGCTGCTGGCGGGGTTGGCGGCGCTTGTGCCGGTCCTGCGGCACAGTCCGGGGGGCCGGGCGCTGCTGGACCGGCTGCGGCGGCTGCCGCTGCTGCGGCGCTTTTCCGTCAGCGCGGACTGCGCCGCCCTTTGCCGGACCCTGGGGCTGCTGCTGTCCTCCGGGCTGGACCTGCCCGCCGCCCTGGACCTGAGCGCCGCCGCCCTGGGCCGGGGCGGCGGCGCGCTGCGCCGGGCCGGAAGTCTGGTGGCCCAGGGGATGCGCCTCAGCGACGCATTGGAAAGCGGCGGGGCGTTTCCGCCCCTGCTGTGTCATATGGTGGCCGCCGGAGAGGAATCCGGGGACCTGTGCGGGATGCTGGAGCGGACGGCGGAATACTACGACGAGGCGCTGGACCGGGCCACGGCGAAGCTGCTGGGGCTGATGGAGCCGCTGGCGGTGCTGGGCGCGGCGGCGCTGGTGCTGCTGGTGATCCTGGCCGTCTTTCTGCCCATGCTGAACATGACCACGGCCTACGACCGCTATCTTTGAATCCAACTGTCAGGAAGGAACGCCGATGAAGAGACACCATGGCCGCTGCCTGGCCATCCAGATCGCCGCGGGGGAACTGCGCGTGGCGGGTTTTCGCTTTTCCGCAGGCGCGCCGGAGCTGTTCGCCAGCGCGGTGGAAGCCCTGCCCCAGGGGGCCGCGCTGGACGGGGAGCTGTTGGAGCCGGAGACGGTGGCGCGCATCCTCAGGCCGCTGCTGGAGCGGCCCGCGTTCCGCGGCGTCCGCCGGGCGGCCTTTTGTCTGTGCAGTTCCCAGATCCGCAGCGAGAGCGTCCTGGTCCCGCCGGTGGGGAAGCGGCGGCTGCGCCAGCTGCTGTACGCCAATCTGGACCTCTATTTCCCGGTCCGGCAGGAGGACTACGCCCTGGTCTGGGCGCCGGAACCGGCCCAGGGGCCGGAGCTGCGGCTTCGGGTCTGGGCCGCGCCCAAGCCGCTGCTGGCGGGCTATCTGCGCCTGGCGGCGGACTGCGGTCTGCACCTGGCGGCGCTGGACTACGGCTGCAACAGCCTCAGCCAGGCCGCCGGGGCGGAGCCGGAGGGCGCGGACAGCGCCCTGCTGCTGTATGCCGGGCGCGAGCAGCTGCTGCTGTGCTTCCGGCAGGACGGACGCGCCCTGCTCCAGCGGGTCCTGCCCCGGCGGGACGACGGGGGCGGAACCCTGGACGAGCTGGGGATGCTGCTGGACTACTGTGCCTCTCTCCACACCGGGGCGGCCCTGTCCGCCGTCCGCTGCGGCGGCGACACGGAGGAAGACTGTGCCGTGGCGGAGACCCTGGCCCTGCGCTGCGGCCTGTCGCCCCAGCCCTTGCGCTGCGGCGTGGAGACGGGCTGGGGCCTCTGCCTGGGCGCGGCCCAGGCCAGGCTGGACTTTGCCCCGGCGCTGCACGGACCGGGACCCTGGCCGGCCCTGCGGCGCTGGCTGCCCCCGGCCCTGGGCGGAGCGGCGCTGCTGGCCGCCGTCGCCCTCTGCCTGGGGGCGCGGGGGACCTCCGACGCTGCGCTGCAAGCCCTGCGGGCGCAGACGGAGCGCGCCGAGGCCCTGCTGCTCCCGCTGCGGGCGGAGGCAAAGGCCGCCCAGAGCGCCGAGGCGGCGGAGGCGGCGGAGCAGGAGGCATACAGCCATCTGCGCGCCGATCTGGAGACCCTCACCGCCGCGCTGCCCCTGCGCAGCGGGGCGCTGGGGGCTGCGCTGGAGGAACTGACGGCGGCGCTGCCGGAGGGCTGCGCGCTCAGCTATCTGGGCGCAGAGGCGGCGCGGCTGTATGTGCAAGTGGCCTGCCCCGACAAGGCGGAGGCCGCCGCGGTTTTGACCCGGCTGCGTGACCTGGAGCGGGCGGAACTGCTGGCCGTCTCCGACCTGAGCCAGGGTCCCCAGGCGGGCGCGCCCCGCTTTTCTGAGGAGGACGCGGGGGCCTGGAGCGCCCGGTTTGCGGAGGCCCAGCGCAGTCTGGCCGGGGACGGACGGGTGTTTTTCACCCTGCAACTGGAGCTGCGGGCGGAAGAGGGGGCGCCATCATGAAGAGACTGGGGAAACACTGGCCGACGCTGCTGGGCCTGGCCCTGCTGCTGGGGGCGGCGGGGCTGCTCCTGCTGGGCTATCTGCCCGCCCATGCTGCGCTGGCCCGGGAGGAAGCGGCGCTGCGCCAGCGCCTGGACATGGCGGAGCGGGAGGCGGCGCTGCGTCTGGCGGCTTTGGAAGACGGCGAACAGGCGGAACCGGCGTCGGACCCGGATGCCCCGCTGGAACGCCTGGCGGCCTGGTATCAGCGCCTGCCCGCCACGCTGCGGGAGGAGGAACAGATCGCCTTCGTCCTGGAGCTGGAAGCGCTGCTGGACACGGAGATCGCCTTCCGCTTCGGGACCTACCGCCCCCTGGCGGCCCTGCACGATGGCGCGGAGCTGGGCGCGCTGCGGCTGGACCTCCAGTTGGAGACGGACGCGGCGGGTCTGGCGGCGCTGCTGCGGCATCTGGAGGAAGGGGAGCGCCCCGTCACCGTCCACAGTCTGGCTTTGCGGACGGAGCGGGGAAGCTACGCGGGGGATCTGGCCCTGGACTGCTATCTCCTGCGCCCGGCGGGGGAAACGGAGTGAAGCGCGTGCGAAAGCGGATCGGCGCGGCGGGGTTTAGCCTGCTGGAAGTCATCGTGGCCATCGCCGTGCTGGGCGTGGTGGCGGCGGCGGTGAGCGGGAGCCTGGCCGCCGCGCTGCGGACCAATGCCCGGGCGGAGGCCCGGACCCAGGCGGAGCTGGCGGTCCTGCGGGCGTCGGCGCGGCTGCGGACGGCGGGCTACGCGCCGGGGGATGCGTACCCGGAGGTGGAACTTTCCGCCGCGCCGGACGCGGCGGAAACGGCGGACGGGACCGTCCGCGTGCTGGGCTACGCCGTGGAAGTGCGCAGCAGCGACCCGGCCTGGCGGGACGGTACGGCGGTCACGGTCTACGCCCCCGCCCGGACGGAGGGAGCGCCGTGAAGCGCCATCGTGCGGGCTATGTGCTGGCCCTGGTGCTGGGGGTGACGCTGGTGCTGGTCTCCTCCGTCTCCCTGCTGGCGCTGCGCCTGGGGGCGGGTCTCCGGGCGGAAGGGGGACAGCTGGCACGGCTGCGGCGGGACGCGGCCACGGGGGCGGTGGCGGAGCGCTTTTACTGGCACCTGCACGCCCAGGAGGGCCGCGTCCTGCCGGAGGAGGCTTCGCTGCTGACCTGGCTGGAAGCCTTTGCGGAGGAGTTCAGCGGGGAAGTGGAGCCACCCCTGTCCTGCGCGATTCGCTGTACCGGGCTGGAGCCGGACAGCGTGGACGCGGAAGTGCTGGTGGAGCTGCGGGAGCCGGGCCAGCCCCCGGCGAGCCTGCATACGGTGATCCGGGTGGAGGCGGAGCCCATCGAGCCGGAACCTGTGCCCGAAGCGGCGGAAGCGCCGGAGGAAACCGGGGAAGCGCAGCCGGAACCGGACAGCGGCGGGGCCGTTCTCGTCCGGGTGTCCTGGGTCTCGTATCAGCCCGGTTAGGAGGCCGCGAAACGGGATGGAACAAGCAAAAAAAGCCCGCCGCCGGAGCGCCAGCGGGGGCGCGACGCTGGTGGAACTGCTGGCGGCGGCCCTCTGCGCGTCCCTGGTGGCCCTGGGCGCGGCCCATCTGCTGCTGGCCACGCTGCGCTCCGAGCTGGCGCTGGACACGGGGCTGCGCCTGAGACGGGAGGCGGGGGTCCTCTTTCGCGCCGTGGAGCGCTGGACGGAGACCGGGGACTTCCAGGCCCTCTCCCGGGACGGCGCGGACTGGGCGCTGCTGCGGGAAGACCGGCCCCTCCTGCGCTACGAGGCTGCGTCCCACAGCCTCCTGATCGGAGACCGGTCCGTCTACGCCCACCCGGCCCTGGAAGCCGAAGCGGAGCTGGAAGCGCCGAATCTGTTGAAGCTGACGCTGCGGCAGGGCCAGCGCTGCTACGTCATGGAGTTTTCCTGCCGCTTCCCGCCGGAGCCGCCGTCCTGACTGTGACAGGACAGATGCAGGAAGCTACACAAGATTTCTTACAGCTTTTAACCGAATTATAACAAAGCTAGACTACCCTTGCCAAATCTATTTTCAAGGTGGTCCTATACATGGAACAGTTCGGAACGATCCGGATCAAACTGGCGGAGCTGCTGGAAGCCCGGGGCCTCAGCAAAAACAAACTGAGCCACCGGGCGGAGATGCAGCGGACGCAGCTCAACCATTATTGCAACAACACCATCACCCGCCTGGACATCGACGTGCTGGCCCGGCTGTGTACGGTCCTGGACTGCGGGATCGACGAGCTTTTGGAGTTCGTCCCGCCCAGCGGCGACTGACGCCCCCTGCCAAAGCGAAAAGGCAAGCCCCTTCCCCCAAGATGCGGGATCTCTCCAAGAGATCCTCCACATCATGCAGGGAAGGGGCTTGCTCCTTCCGCAGATATGCGCTGGCCGCAGTCATTCCAGCCAGTCCAGAATCACCTTCCACGCCTCCACCAGCCGCGCAAAGCTCCAGGCCGCGTTGGCCGGACTGGTGGAGGGCAGATACCGCGCCTCCAGCCCCGTCAAAGGCCGCTGCCAGCGCCGATACACCCGCTCCGCCGCCGCGCCGTTGACGAACACCGCCCGGATGTCGGCTGCGCGCAGGATGCGCGGCAGGTCGGTGGGGACGGCGTTGCGGATGGAGCTGTCGCTGCTGCCCACAATGTCGCATTCTTCGATCGCGTCCCAGAGGGCCACGCCCCGCCGCAGGGCCAGGGCGCGCTTTTCCTCCACGGTCCGGGGCGTCGGCTCGTCCAGCACCGCGGCCAGCACCGGCCAGAAGCGGTTGCGGGGGTGGCCGTAGTAAAACTGCTGCGCCCGGCTCATGGCGGAGGGGAAGGAGCCCAGGATCAGCACCCGGGAGTGCCCATCATAGACCGGGCCGAAGCCGTGGCGCAGGTGCTGCGCCGCGCTCACAGGGCCTCGGCCATGTCGTAGATCATGCGCTCGGTCTTCTCCCAGCCCAGGCAGGCGTCGGTGATGGACTTGCCGTAGACCCCTTCGCCGATCTTCTGTGCCCCGTCTTCGATGTAGCTTTCCACCATGAAGCCCTTCACCAGGCGCGCCACGTCGCCGTTCCAGCGGCGGCAGCTCAGCACCTCCCGGAGGATGCGGGGCTGCTCCAGCGGGTTCTTGCCGCTGTTGGCGTGGTTGCAGTCCACGATCACAGAGGGGTTTGCAAGCCCCATCTTGGCGTACAGGGCGGACAGGCGGGCCAGGTCCTCATAGTGGTAGTTGGACATGGGGGTGCCGTGCTTGTCCGTGTAGCCCCGCAGGATGGCGTGGGCGTAGGGGTTGCCGGGGGTTTCCGCCTCCATGCCGCGGTAGAGGAAGGTGTGGGGGCGCTGGGCGGCCAGGATCGCGTTCATCATCACGCTGATGTCGCCGCCGGTGGGGTTCTTCATGCCCACGGGCACCTCCAGACCGCTGGCGGTCAGGCGGTGCTGCTGGTTTTCCACGCTCCTGGCCCCCACGGCCACATAGGCCAGCAGGTCGTCCAGATAGGCGTGGTTTTCCGGGTAGAGCATCTCGTCGGCGCAGGTGAAGCCGGTCTCCGCCACGGCGCGCATGTGCATCTTGCGGACGGCCAGCAGGCCCTTCATCATGTCGGTGCGGGCCTCCGGGTCCGGCTGGTGCAGGGGGCCCATGTAGCCCTCTCCCGTGGTGCGGGGCTTGCCGGTGTAGATGCGCGGCACGATGAAGATCCGCTCCGCCACCGCCTCCTGCACCCGGCGCAGCCGGGCGATGTAGTCCAGCACCGCCTCCTCGTTGTCCGCCGAGCAGGGCCCGACGATGAGCAGCAGCCGGGGGTCCTCCCCCCGGAAAATGGCCTGCTGCGCCTCGATGCGCGCTTGCACCGTTTCGGCAATCTCCGGCGTGACGGGGTACCGGGCCTTGATCTCCTCCGGGGTGCTGACAGCCTGATGGTATATCATGTTCATGGTCTTATGTTCCTTTCTTGTCCCGGTCAAACAGCGCCCTTCGGGCGGTGCTCAGGCGCATTTTCTCCCGCAGGCCCTCCCGGTCGTCCGCCGCGATCATGGCCCGCAGCGCCCGGAACTGGTCGGCGAAGGCGTCCATCTCCCGCAGCAGGGCGTCCTTGTTGCGCAAAAACAGCTCGCTCCACATCTCGTCGTTGATGCGGGCGATGCGGGTCAGGTCCCGAAAGCTGTCGCCGGTGTAGTTCACCAGCTCCGGGTTGTCGTTGCAGGTCATCAGCGCCACGGCGATGCAGTGGGTGAGCTGGCTGACGAAGCCGATCATCTCGTCGTGCTCCTCCGGGGAGAGGACGGAGACCTTCCGGCAGCCCAGCAGCCGCCCCAGCCCCGCGCACCAGGCCACGGCCTCCGGGCTGTTGCGCGGCGTGGGGGTGATCAGAAAGTTGGCCCCGTGGAAGATGCGCTCGTCGCTGTTGCGCACGCCGTAGACCTCCCGCCCGGCCATGGGGTGGGAGGCGATGAACTCCAGGTCCGGCCGCAGCATGGCCTGGATGTCATAGACGATGCTGCCCTTCACGCCGGTCACGTCGGTGAGCAGCGCGCCGGGCTTCAAAAGCTGCTGGTTATCCCGCAGCCAGTCCAGCAGCACGCCGGGATAGAGGGCGAAGATCACCGCGTCCGCGCCGCCGATGAGCGCTGCGTTTGGCTCCGTCGCGCCCGCGTCGATGAGGCCCTCGGCCAGGGCGTAGTCGATGGTCGAGCGGCTGCGGCTGACGGCGCTGACGCGGTAGCCCAGACGCTTAAGGGCGCGGGCATAGCTGCCCCCCATGAGGCCCAGGCCCACGATCAGAATCTCGCTGTCACTGATCCATTTCATATTCTGTCACCTCAATTCCAAGCTGCCGCAAGCGGACAAAAAAGTCGGGAAAGCTCTTGCGCACCGCCTCCGCGCCCCGGATGCGCCCGCCCACCCGGGTACACAGCACGGCCAGGGCCATGACGATCCGGTGGTCGTTGTGGCCGTCCAGCGGCGCGGTTGGGGGGCGGAGCGCGCCGGGCAGGACGGTGAAGGCGTTTTCCTCCAAACGTGTCTCCACGCCGAATTTGGCCAGTTCCCGGGCCATGGCGGCGGCCCGGTCGCTCTCCTTGAGCCGCAGCCGCGCCGTGCCGGTGAAGCGCCCGCCCCCGCGCAGGGCGGCATAGGCAAACAGCACCGGCCCCAGGTCCGGGCAGTCCCGCAGGTCGCAGGACTCCCCGCGCCGAATCCGATCAAAATAGGCTTTGCACACCCGGTCCCCCTGCAAGCTCTCCGGGTCCAGCCCCTCCACGGGCACGCCCAGGGCCAGGAAGAAGGCCGCGTTGCTCCAGTCCCCCTCCACGCGGAGATTCCGGGGGGCATAGCGCTGGCTGCCGGAAACGTACAAAGAGGTCTCACCGGCCCAGCCCGCCCGGACGCCGAAGGCCCGCAGGGCCGCCAGCGTCAGTTCGATGTAGCTCCGGCTCTCCACGGGAGGCGTCAGTACAATCTCGCTGTCCCCATCCAGAAGCGGCAGGGCAAACAGCAGTCCGCTGACAAACTGGCTGCTCACGTCGCCGGGCAGGGAAAAGAGCCCCGGCCGCAGCGGGCCACGGACGCAAATCTCCGCTCCCTCCCGGATATAATCCAGGCCCCGCGCCCGGCACAGGTCCTCATAGACCGTCATGGGCCGCTCCGGAAGCCGCCCGGCGCAGGTCAGCCGGGCCGGGGAACCGGACAGCAGACACAGGGGCAGGAAAAAGCGCAGGGTGCTGCCGCTCTCCCGGCAGGGGAGGGGGGAGGCCCCGGCAAAGCGCCGGGGGTCGGCACCGCGGACGCGCAGGGCGTCCCCCTCCCGCTGCCAGTCGGCCCCCAGGGCGCGCAGACAGTCCAGGGTGGCGGCCACGTCCTCGCTGAACTGGACGCCGGAGATATGGCTTTCCCCCGCCGCCAGCCCGGCGCAGAGGAGCAGCCGGTGGGCCATGCTCTTGCTGGGCGGCGCAGCCACGGACCCCACGGGCGCGCCGGGGTGAATCGTCACGGTCATGCCTGTGCCCGCTCCAGCAGCAGGTCCATGGCCTCCAGGTAGCCGTTGGTGCCGTGGCCGGAGATGGTGGCCAGGCAGGCCGCCCGGATGTAGCTGACAGAGCGAAACGGCTCCCGGCTGTCCACGTCGGAGATGTGGACCTCCACGGTGGGGACGCCCACGGCCTTCACCGCGTCCAGCAGGGCGATGCTGGTGTGGGTGTAGGCGCCGGGGTTGATGACGATGCCGTCCGCGTCGCCGAAAGCGCCCTGGATGGCGTCCACCAGGTCCCCTTCGTGGTTGGACTGGTAGAACTCCACCTCCGCGCCCCGTTCCGCCGCGTGGGCGGCGATGCGCGCACAGAGGCTGTCGTAGGTCTCCCGGCCATAGATGGCCGGTTCCCGCAGCCCCAGCAGGTTCAGGTTGGGTCCGTTGAGAATGAGCAGTTTCATGGTTTTGTTCCTCCCGTTCAGGTTCGGACGGCGTTCATGCGCACCTTCTCGGCGTACATGGCCTGGTCGGCGCGGACGTACACGTCCTCCACGGTCTTGTCCTCCCCCGGACGGTAGAGCGCCACGCCGATGGCGATGGAGATCTTCTCCCAGGGAGCGGCGCTGGGGTTTTCCTCGGTTTTGCGCATCTCGTCTGCCGCCCGGCCCAGCAGCTCCTCCCGGTTGGCATAGTCGCGCCCGGTCAGGACGATGACGAACTCGTCCCCGCCCACCCGGAAGACCGGGGAATGGTGGAAGATGTTGCACAGCAGGGCGCAGCTGGCCTTGAGGTAGCTGTCGCCTTTTTCGTGGCCGTAGCTGTCGTTCATGCGCTTGAGGTGGTTGCAGTCGGCCATGATGATGGCGTATTCCAGCGTCTGGGTCTGCATCTTGTGCAGCAGGTCTTGGGCATAATTGGTATAGGCCACCTTGTTGCCCACATGGGTGAGGCCGTCCTTGTGGGCCAGGGTGTTCAGCCGCGCCAGTTCCATCTGGGTGCTGAGCATCTTTTGCACGGAGTCGCGCATGTCCTGGCTCATTTTCAGCACGGCGTCGGAGAGGGACTCCACTTCGTTGCCCGTGTGCAGTTCCGGCACCCGGAGCACCAGCGCCTCCGGGTCATCGTGCCGGTGACTGGAGGCGGCGAAGTCCGCCACGGCCGCCTCCAGCTTTTCGATGGGGCGGGTGATGTTGGCGTCGGCCCAGAGGATGAACAGCAGGGTGAACAGCACGCCCAGCGCCAGGGTGACGCCCACGGTGGTGAAGGTCTGGGCGCGCAGGCTGCTGTGGATCTCCTGGATGTCCACGTCCATGCACAGGGCGGCGATCTTGTTGCCGTCGGAATCGTAGAGCGGCAGCAGCCCCGTGTAGTCGTCGCCCCACTCGCTGACCTCTTCAAAGAAGCTGAGCTGTCCGCTTTCGTAGGCCCGCAGGTACTTCCGGGCGGTCTCCGGGGAATAGGAGTCCCCGGTCAGGTCGCCCAGCTGCACCAGTTGATCCGGGATCGTCTCATATTCCTCCCGGCTCATGGCGGCGATGACGTTCCGGATGTTGTCCACGGGCTCGTCGCTCAGGGGGATGATGATGTAGAGAAAGTGCAGCTCCAGATTGTCCTTGATCCCGTCCAGGAAGCCCTGCAGCGCCCGGTAGCCCTCGGAGACCTGGCCGCTGCGGATGCACGCGGCCAGATCGTCCGTGTCGATGCCCGAGGCGGTATAGCGCAGGATGTTTTCGATGTAGGACTCATAATGGCTGTATTGCATCCGCCTGTCGTTCCAGTAGTTCAGCAGACTCAGCACGAGGCACAGAACGGCGATCAGCAGGATACAGCCCTGCAGGACGCTCTGTTTCAGCGGTTTTCTGATTCGTTTCATGAATCGCAGCCCATCCTCTCAGTCATTGCGCCAAAGTTGCAATATGTGCTCCGCCGTCTCCTCCGGGGAGCCGCTCACGTCGATGCGCGCATCCGCCGCCGCCCGGTAGACGGGCAGCCGGGCCTCGTACAGGGCCCGCAGCTTTTCGATGTTGTCCGCCAGGGGCCGGTCCCCGGTGGGGACCAGGTCGGCCAGCGGGCGGTCAAGCAGCAGGAGCAGCCCGTTTTGCCGCAGCGCAGCCCGGTTTTCCGCCCGCAGCACCGCGCCGCCCCCGGTGGCCAGGATGTGCCCGCCGGTGGCGCCCAGGTCCCGCAGCACGGCGCTCTCCCGTTCCCGGAACCCGGCTTCCCCCTCGGCCTGGAAGATCTCCGGGATGCTCCGTCCGGCCCGGGCGGCGATGACTTCATCCGTATCGACGAAGGGCCGCCCGGTCCGCGCCGCCAGCAGCCGCCCCAGGGTGGTCTTGCCGCTGCCGGGCATCCCGATCAGCACCAGGTTTTGCTTTTCCGTCAGCACTTCCCGGAAGATGCGCTCGGCCGTGTCCTCCGGCAGCGTCGCCCCGGTGAAGGCCTCCGCCGCCAGCACCGCCTGGGTCACCAGCATGAAAAGGCCGTTGGCGCATTTCAGCCCCAGGGCGGCGGCCCGCTGGGTCAGGCGGGTGCGCAGGGGGTTGTAGATCACGTCCACCACGCCCTCCAGAGCAGGGAAGCGCGCCGGGTCGATGGGCATGGCCTCCGTTTCCGGGTACATGCCGCAGGGGGTGGTGTTGAGCAGCACTTGCGCGTCCGGGTGCTCCGCCACGGCGCTTTCATAGGAGATGGCCCCCTCCCGTCCGCTGCGGCTGACCCGCAGGACCGTCCCGGCCCCCGCGTCCTTTGCCACGGCCCTGGCCGTCAGGCTGGTGCCGCCGGTGCCCAGAATCAGCACCTTTTTCCCGCGCAGGTCCAGCCCCGTCCGCCGCAGCAGCGCCGCCAGCCCGCCGTAGTCCGTGTTGTCGCCCAGCAGCCGCCCGTTTCGGTTCACAATGGTGTTCACCGCGCCGATGGCTTTGGCCCGCTCGCTCAGTTCGTCCAGCCAGGGGATCACCGTCTGTTTGTAGGGGATCGTGACGTTCACGCCCCCGAAGTCCCGCCGGGCCAGGAAGTCCCCCAGCTCCGCCGGGGCCAGCTCGATCAGCTCATAGCGGTACAGGCCCAGCCGCTCGTGGATCTCTTTGGAAAAGCTGTGGGGCAGATGTTCTCCCAACAGACCGTATCTCATGTCCCTTCACCTCCCAGCCAGTCGGTGCCGTAGCGCAGCGCCAGCGCGTCGCAGAGCACCAGGGCGCAGACGCTGTCCGCTACCACCCGCGCCCGGTGGACAATGGCGGGGTCGTGCCGCCCACGCAATTGCAGCACGGCCTCCTGGCCCCGCAGGAAGTCCACCGTCTCCTGGGGCTTGTAAATGGAGGGGGTGGGCTTGACGGCGCAGCGGATGCGCAGCGGGCTCCCGTTGCTGATGCCGCCGTTGACGCCGCCGTTGCGGTTGGTTTTTGTGAAAATGCGCCCCTCCGGGTCCAGGGCAAAGGCGTCGTTGGCCTGGCTGCCCCGCAGCGCGCTGAGGCCGAAGCCGTCCCCGAACTCCACGCCCTTCACGGCGGGGATGGAGAACAGGGCGTGGGCCAGCAGCCCCTCCAGCGTGTCGAACCAGGGTTCTCCCACCCCGGCGGGCAGGCCCAGGATCAACGTCTCCAGAACGCCGCCCACGCTGTCCCCCTCGGCGGCGGCCTGGGCGATGACCGTGCGCATCCGCTCCCCCGCCGCCTCGTCCAGCACGGCAAAGGCTTTTTCGTTCAATGCGGCGATATCGCCTGCGCCGTCTTCAAAATCCCGGTCGGCCACGCCGCCGCAGCGGGCGATGTGGCTGCCGATGAGAATCCCCCGCCGCCGCAGCGCCGTCAGGCACACCGCCCCGGCGGCCACCAGCGCGGCGGTGACCCGCCCGGAGAAGTGGCCCCCGCCCCGGTAGTCCTCATAGCCGTGATACTTCAGCCAGGCCGTGTAGTCGGCGTGGCCGGGCCGGGCCAGGGCGCGGGTGGCGGCGTAGTCCCGGCTGCGGGTGTCCGCGTTGGGGATCAGGATGCACAGCGGGGTCCCGGTGGTCTTTCCCTCGAACGCGCCGCTGACGATCTGAAATGCGTCCGCCTCCCGCCGGGCCGTGGAGATGCGCCCCGCCGGGCGGCGCAGCTCCAGCTGATGGGCGATGTAGTCCGTCTCCACCGGAATGCCCGGGGCCAGCCCGTCCAGCACGGCCCCCAGCATGGCCCCGTGGCTTTCGCCAAAGAGCGTCAGACTGACGCTGCTGCCGATGCTGTTTTTCATGGCCGCACCGCCTGTGAGTCAATGGGGACGGTTCTTTTTGACTCATTTTGCCGCAGCACCAGCGCGATGCGGTCCCGCAGGTCCTCCGCCGTCATGCGCACGAAGCGGAAGGACCCCGGCGCGTCCACCAGCACGGCGGAGACGGTTCCGCCCACGGCCTTCTTGTCGTGGAGCGCGGCGGCCAGCACCTGCTCCGGGTCCAGATCGCAGCCCGTGGGCAGCGCCAGCCGCTCCAGCACGGCCTCCAGCCGCGCCCGGAGCGCCGGAGGACACATGGGCAGCATTCCCAGCGCCACGCACTCCCCGTGCCGCAGCGCCCCCTCCGCCGCCGCCTCGATGCCGTGGCCGACGGTGTGGCCGAAGTTGAGGCATTTCCGCAGCCCCTGCTCCCGCTCGTCCGCAGTCACCACCCTGGCCTTCTCCCGCAGGGAGGCGAAGATGATATCATCCAAATGGGACATGGGGTCCCCGGCCTCGAACAGCGCAAAGAGTTCCGCGTCGGCGATCAGGCCCATCTTCACCGCCTCCGCCAGCCCGGCGGACACGTCCCGCCGGGGCAGGGTGGAGAGGGTCTCCGTGTCGATCAGGACGGCGCGGGGCTGGTGAAAGGCCCCCACGATGTTCTTCACCCCCGCCAGATTCACCGCCGTCTTGCCGCCCACGGAGGAGTCCACCTGGGCCAGCACCGTGGTGGGGATGTTGTAAAAGTCAATGCCGCGCATATAGCAGGCGGCGGCGAAGCCGGCCAGGTCGCCCACCACGCCCCCGCCCACGGCGCAGACCGCGTCGGCGCGGGTGAAGTCCTGCTCCAGCATGGTTTTCAGCAGCCGCTCCAGCATGGCCAGGCTTTTGCTGCCCTCCCCCACGGGGACGGTGAACACATGGGGCTGACGGCACTGGGCCGCCACGGCGGCGGCATATTCCTGCGGCACCCCGGCGTCCGTGACCACCAGCACCCGCCGGTTCAGATCCAGCAGCTCCCCGGCATGGCGCAAACAGCCGGGCCGGAGCGTCACCTCATAGCTTCGCTCCCCCAGACGGACAGGCAGGATCATGGCCTTTTCCTCCTTTTTTCGATGAAACAGACGCAAAATATGCACGACTGTATACTATTTCACTTTAATCTACTACGTTATCACAAGGGGGGCTGGAAGTCAAGAAGGGGATTGCGTCTGCTTCGCGCTGTCAAAGAAAAAGGCGGCTCCGTTTTGTTGCGGAGCCGCCGGGGTTGTGGGATGTGTCTTATTCTTCCTTTTCAAAATCCATCATGATAAAGTTCAGGCCGCTGAACATGGACAACTTGAGCGTGTTGCCGTCCAGCGTGGCGTCCCGTGTGTCGCCGTCAACCGTGATGGAAACGGTGCTGCCATCTACGGTGTAGCTGCCTTCTGTTGCATTGCCCTGGGAGATCATAGTAACCTTGTTTCCGGGCTTGAGGTGGATCTGCATGTCCATCTTTTCAATTTCATTCGGCTCAAGATCTTTGTTTTCTCCAGTCATTGCGATCAACACACTCCCGCTTTTGAGGCGGTATATCCCCTCCAGACCGGTGCGTTCGCCGCAGCCGCTCAGTAGCGCCACAGCCAGGACCAGCGCCAGCGTAAGGGCCAGTATCCTGCTTGCAGTTTTTTTCATGTTCGTTTCCCCCTTGCTTCTCTGGTAGTTGCCCGCTCGTTCAGTTCAGTTTGCGATACAGGAAGGTCACCACGTCGGCGCGGGGGCAGTCGAATTCCGGCGAGACTGTCTTATTGGTATCCACCAGCAGTCCCTCCTGCTCCGCCCAGGCCCCGGCTTCCTGATACCACCCGTTTTCACCCACGCCCAGCGTGCGGTAAAGGAAGGTGACCATGTGCGCCGTGCTGCAGGTCTGCTCCGGCGTGAAGCGCGTCTCGGAGGTCCCCTCGGTGATGCCCTGTTCCACCGCCCACAGCACCGCAGCGTAGTAATAGTCGCTCTCCTTCACGTCGGAAAACGGATTCGTGTCGGATTCCGGCGCGGGCATCCCCATGGCGCGCCAGAGGAAGGTCATGGCCTGGGCGCGGGTGACGGTGTCGGAGGGGGAGAAGGTGGTGGCGGAGGTGCCGTAGGTGATCCCTTTGTCATAGGCCCAGAGGACCGCGTCGTGGTAGTAGGCGTCGGAGGGCACGTCCCAGAAGGTCGGATAACTGGCCAGAAAGTCGCGGGTCTCCTTTGCAGTGGGCTTGCTCCAGAAATACTGCTCGCAGGACGGAAAGCCCTCCACCTTTTCCCAGCCCGCGTACCATGCCGTGCGGGCGCTGTCGAACGCGGCCTTTGTGGTTTTTGCGTCATTCACATAATAGCTTGGGGTGACGACATCATACTGGATGGCGTATGTCACATAAAACGACGCCGGAAGAACTTCCAGGCGATCATTCTTGATGGAAAACGTGTCGATATACCAGTAGTTGGGCATGGATATTCCCCCGTGTACCGTATGACCGCCTTCCACGCGGTACGCTCCGGTGCTGCGGTTTCGATAGAGGGTATAAGCCTCTTTCGGGTACTGTTTCAAAGCGGAATCGCTTTCCGTGGAACCGCTCAAAACGGAGTCTCCGCCGGAGGTGAAAGCAAGCGCTTTGGCCTGGCCGTCCTTGTAAGTATAGGCGTAGTCCACAAAAGAGGTCTGAAAGCTGCCGGGCATCGAGCCGATCAGCAGCTCCGGCGTGTTGTCCGAATCCAGATCCACCAGCTGCAGGACGCAGCCAGAGCGGCCCGCCTTTGCCTGGATGACGCTTTCATACGCGGCTTCCCATGCGCGTCCCCCCGCCGCAGCGGAGACCGCCAGGGCTGGGACCAGCGCGGCCAGCAGACAGCAGACAAGCAGTAAACTCAACATTTTGTGTTTCAAAGCATTATCCCCCTTTTTGATGATTCTATTGGATTTTTGGAACAGTATTTTGCGTTCGGTCAATTTTACCCGAAGTGACAAACTGCGCGTGTCCTAAACTTGTTTGAAATACGAGAGCTTATTCAAATGAGATATCATACATCCCATAGGCAACGCTGTAGGACGATCCCTGAAACTCAAAACGAACATTGGTCCAAATCGATGCTGAAGGTTTTCGGCGGGTCGCTCCATACAAGCGGAAACGCATCATAAAATTCACCATCTAGATAGACATTTATATTAATATTTCTTTCTCCTCCTCTAGTTTCCGAATACCCAATAGTACATTTCATAGTTTTATACAATGAATTTGTATTCCAGATAACGTTCACTGTTTCATGGTTTATTCCCCATGAGTAATTATATCCCATGTCAACATAGATTCCTTCTGTCTGTTTGACTCCCGATACAGTGAAATACTTTGTGTGATCGGTTCCATCACAGATAAAGCCTCCGTCGGAGGATAGCGAATACGGCGGCAGCTTCTTCATCCAGTTCGTTTCCTGTCCGGGAATCTCCCCGATGTACACGGTACGGGTGGACCCTTCCCAACCAACGTCCTCCCCCAGGGCGCTGGCCACGGCCCGCACGGGGAGATAGGTGGTTCCGTCCACGATGAACGGGTCTACCACCTTGCCGTTGGCATCCTTCGGCGTGACCTGGACGCCGTTCACCACCAGGCTGATGCCCGTGTAATGCGCCTCCAGATTTTTGACCGTATCCGTCACGGCCCAAACGCTGACGGACAGCAGGGCCACGACCAGAAAGCAGGTGATAACCGCTTTCCAAAGCTTGTTTTTCATGGTGTGCCTTTCCTTTCTTTTTTTGTTCTTGGTGGGTGCTGCTATGCTGTGCCATGGAAGAAACCCGATGCGCTACGCAGGAACCATGCGTATCCCCCCTTTTCTCTGCTTTTTGCCGCGTGGCAAAGGATTCCGAGGTGAACTGCCTCCCAGTATACCCGATTTACCGGGAATATTCAAGCGTCTTTTCGCAAAATATAATAGAAACCACGACGAGGTGGTTTTCCTATGATCTCCTACGACCCCTTGTGGGAAACGATGCGGCGAAAAGGCGTCAGCACCTATGCCCTGATCAAGCACTACAATTTCAGCAAAGGGACCCTGGATTCGCTCAAACACAACCGGAACATCTCCACCGCCACGCTGAACGACATCTGTCGGATCCTCTCCTGCCGGGTAGAGGACGTGCTGCGGTACATCCCGGAGGAATGAGGGAACGGGGCGGCGTTGCTGCAAATACGGAGCGGGCAAGCCCTTTTCCTACAAGATATGGTGTAAGAATTCAAAAGCATCCACACCATGTAGGGAAGGGGCTTGCCCCTTCCGCAGACTTGCAGCAGCCCCGGCTTTTTTTGTTTCGGCACAAAGCCTCAAAAGTCCCGGCGGCGCTGTCAACACTTCCGATGCAATTTCGGCGTAAACTACCCCCGCATCCATAGAACAAGATTCCGATTTCAAGGAGGGGCAACATGGATCAGGTTTTGTTTGATCCGCTGACCGTGGCGGATCTGATTGTCGTGGGGGTATTCCTGCTGTTTGCCGTCTGGCGGGGCTATGTGGGGCTGTACAAGAGCTTCATGCCGCTGCTGGTGGCCGTGTGTGCGCTGGTGGGGGCGCTGGTGCTGACGCAGCTCTTTGCCGGGGCGGCGGCGGACTGGGCCTGGCCGGGGGCGCGGGACTGGGTGTTTCAGCGGGTGGACCTGAGCGCCCTGCGGGGGCTGGACGCCGCCGGGCTTGGGGACGCGCTGGAGGCGCAGCTGCCGCCGACGCTGCTGAACCTGGCGGAGAAGCTGGGGCTGGACCTGGGCGGCTTTGTCCGGGACGCCATGGGCGGCGCGGCCGCCGGGGCGGCCCAGGTGGCCGAGGACGCAATTACGGCGCTGCTGCGGGCGGTGACGGAGGGCGTGGTGCGGGCGCTTCTGTTCCTGCTGAGCTGGGGCGCGCTGAGCCTGGTGTTCACGCTGATCATGAAGACGCTGGGCCTGGCGGTGAAGCTGCCGGTGGTCCGGGGCCTGGACCACGCCGGGGGCGCGGCCATGGGCCTGGCGCTGTGCTTCGCGCTGCTCTACGCCCTGCTCTGGCTGGCCGCGCTGCTGAATCTCACACCCATCCTGGACTTCGCCCGGCACAGCGCCATACTCGGCTGGATCGGGCGCATCTGAGGGCAAAAAGGGATTGCATCGCGCCCTGGGCTATGCTAAAATAAAACGCTATGTATTTTTGAGAAGACCACGGCGCGAGCTGTGCATCCAGTGCAAGGAGTAGGAACCATGATCGAATTTGACGAATATAAAGGCAAGCTGAACGCCCTGAAGCCCACGCTGACGGACCTGGGCGGGGCGCTGAAGCTGGACGACGCCCGGCGGGAGCTGGAGGAGCTGCGGGCCGCCCAGGAGCAGGAGGGCTTCTGGAACGACGTGCCCACCGCCCAGAAAAACCAGCAGCGGGTCAGCCAACTGGAAAACCGGGTGGAGAAATACGCCCGGCTCTGCGCCGACTGGGACGACCTTTTCACCATCTGCGAGATGGCCATGGAGGAAAACGACGCCAGTATGCTGCCGGAGCTGCAGGAGGGCTTCGCCCGCTTCCAGGAGGAACTGAACCAGACCCGCCTCCAGACCCTGCTCACCGGGGAGTACGACGCCAACAACGCCATTCTGACCCTGCACCCCGGCGCGGGGGGCACGGAGGCCCAGGACTGGGCCAGTATGCTCTACCGGATGTACGTCCGCTGGACCGAGCGCCACGGCTTCAAGTACACGCTGATGGACTGGCAGGACGGGGACGAGGCGGGCATCAAGTCCGCCACCATCAAGATCGAGGGCGAGAACGCCTACGGCTACCTCAAGAGCGA
>Ga0310697_10002567_pt1 | contig 19092 bp, 15 predicted proteins | sample 172DNAGHGlowgp2_FD_203883 | JGI IMG/M metagenome (GOLD analysis project Ga0310697, IMG submission 203883) | Sheep rumen microbial communities from Palmerston North, Manawatu-Wanganui, New Zealand - 1728 DNA GHGlow gp2 (v2) (version 2) | ecosystem: Host-associated > Mammals > Digestive system >... | reverse complement strand
AGCGTGATGGTGATACCGGCATTCAGGTAGGCCAGCTCACGCATGCGGCGAGCGATGATGTCGTATTTGTATTCTGTGGTGATAAAGATGCTGCCGTCGGGCCAGAACTGCTGGCGGGTACCTGTCAGGTCGGTGTCGCCGACAATCTTCACGTCGTACAGCGGCTTGCCCTTCTCGTATTCCTGCTGGTAGATATGTCCGTTACGGAACACCTGCGACAGCATGTGTGTTGAAAGGGCGTTCACGCAGCTTACACCTACACCGTGCAGACCGCCGGAAACCTTGTAAGAACCCTTGTCGAACTTACCACCAGCGTGCAGCACAGTCATCACGACCTCGAGGGCCGACTTGTGCATCTTCTCGTGTTCGTCGACGGGGATACCGCGACCATTGTCCTGTACGGTAATGCTGTTGTCTTCGTTGATAGTTACCTCGATGTGTGTGCAGTAGCCTGCCATAGCCTCGTCGATAGAGTTGTCGACGGTTTCGTTAACGAGGTGGTGGAGACCCTTTTCACTGATGTCTCCAATATACATGGCCGGGCGTTTGCGTACGGCCTCCAATCCTTCGAGCACCTGAATGTTACTCGCGGAATAATTGCTTGCTTTGTTCTGTTCTTCTGCCATTGTTTGTGTTCTCGCAAAATTTTTTGCAAAGGTACTAAATTTCCAAGACTTAAACGAAAGAAAAGTGTTTATTTTTTATAAAAAAATAACCGCACGCTGTTCCCAGTGTGCGGCAATTATGCTTGGATGAATTTTCTTATCCCAGCTTGCTGATGTGCAGAGCAAGACTTGACTTCAAGTTAGCGGCCTTGTTCTTGTGGATGATGTTGGTCTTAGCCAACTTGTCCAGCATCTTCTGCACCTTGGGGTACAGGGCTGTAGCCTCTTCCTTGTTAGTGGTAGCGCGCAGTTTGCGAACAGCGTTACGCATGGTCTTGGCATAATAGTGATTGTGCTCTGCCTTTTTCTTGTCCTGACGAATTCTCTTCAGGGATGACTTGTGATTTGCCATTTTAATTTTTGTTTTTTAATTGTTTAACTTAAAGCTTGTGGGTCTTGCGTCTCGTCGGACTGCCCTGGGCGGGTTTTGAAGCCCTCCGGCACCTTGTTCCCTCGCGGGTAGCACTTGGCTGTGCAGATGACGGATTTAATGGTAGTCCCTAGGAGAGTCGAACTCCTCTTTAGAGAATGAAAATCTCTCGTCCTAACCGATAGACGAAGGGACCAATCCGTAAAAGTGGCTGCAAAGGTACTCACTTTAATTAAGAATGAAGAATTAAGAATTAAGAAAATATGTAGAATTAAGGATATTTAACAACTTGGGGCCTTAAAAACTCTTAATTCTTAACTCTTAACTCTTAATTTCTTTGTATCTTTGCCCTCGTGTTAGTAAAAACGGACGCCATTGTGCTCCATTCTTTGAAGTATGGAGAGACGCGCCTCATCGTAGATTTGTATACGCGAGAGGTGGGGCGCCTGTCGTGTGTCGTTCCGATTCCTAAAACCCAGAAGGCACGACTGAAGAAGCAATACTTCCAGCCCATGACGTTGTTGGAAGTAGAAGTGGACCTGCGTCAGCGTCTGCAACTGCAAAAGCTGAAGGATGCCCGTCTGTTGTCTGCCTATGCCTCCATTCCTTTCTCACCAGAAAAGTTGGCTCTTTCGCTATTCATCGCCGAGTTCCTGTATCATGCCTTGCGCTCAGAACAACAGGACGCTCACCTGTTCGCCTATCTTGTCGACGCTATGCAATGGCTCGATGTTGCAGATAAAGGCTATGCGAATTTCCACCTGACCTTTCTAATGCGTATGAGCCGCTTCCTTGGCTTCTATCCGAATCTCGACGACTATGTCGATGGTTGTGTCTTCGACCTACGCACAGCCACCTTCTCTTTGTTGGTTCCCACACATCGTGATTTCCTGCAACCCGACGATGCCCGCCGCATCCATACGCTGATGCGTATGGATTTTCCTACGATGCATCTCTATCGCCTCAACCGCACGGATCGTAATCGCATCGTCGACGTCCTGCTTCGCTACTATCAACTGCACATCCCCCAGTTCCCTGAACTCAAAAGCCTCAGCGTGCTTCAGGAACTGTGGGCTGATTAGTAGTATCAGTAAGTGTTTATTAGTTGGTATTATCTATAATGCATCCATAGGGTAACCCTGGGGTAGTTCCTATTGTTGTCCTTTATTTGTTCGGTACTTGTCCGGTATATGTCCAGTAATAACCGAGCAAATAGCGGACAAGTATCGAACAAATAGCGGACATATACCGGACAAATAAAGAGGGTGCTCCTTTGCTAGGGTATTTCTACACCTTGGCTAAGTACAAGGGAATATGGAATGGGGCGTTCGCAGATAAAAACGGGGAGTTTGCTGAAAAAATTAGGCTGGAAGCGCTTTTTGCCTTATCTTTGCAACGGATTATAATAATATAAGGTACGAGTGAGACGAAAAGATTACTATATTTAAATAATTGAGCGATATGAAAAGACTACTATTTTTAATGATGATGATGATGGGGATGTTGGTCACACAGGCGACCGACTATCCCTATCTGACTTTTGAGACGACGGATGGCAACAAGATTTCCGTGTCTACTGAATCGCTGACACTGACTATCAGCGGTACGACTCTGACGGCTGGCAATCAGTCGTTTACCCTCGTGAACCTCAGCAAGATGTACTTCTCGACTACTGATGAGGGTACTACGGGCATCAGCGAAACGATGGTTGCCGACCTCGACGAGGCCACTGACATCTACGATCTGAAAGGCAACAAGGTAAGCCGTAGTCAGATGCAGAAAGGCGTCTACATTGTGAAGACTCCCAAAGGAACCTTTAAAGTGACAGCCAAATGAAAAAGACATATATGATTAGAATGACAGTGCTGGCAGCATTTCTCATTTCTCATTTCTCATTACTCATTTCCTCCGCCCAGACGCTGAACGTGACAGAGGGTAACGTGACTTACCTGTTCCCTGCCAGCCAGGCGGGCGATATGATTTTCGCCAATGGCGAGACGGTTACTATCATGGGTAAGACATTCACACTCAGCAATGTCAGTATGAAGGTTGACGACTCGAAGGTGACGGACAACGCCATCAGTGTGGCCTACGATGGCTCATTGGCGCTGGTAACTGTGGCGGGTAATGTGGCCCAATACGTCACACCTACCGTCAGTGGCGCCCACGTTTCGATAGCTCAAAGTGACGATCTCGCTGAGGAGATTACGTACACGCTGTCAGGCACATCGACGGATGGCGAGTTCTATATGTCGGGTTCCTATAAGGCTACCATCGAGTTGAACGGCCTGACGCTGACTAACACGACACCAATATATAGCGGAGCTGCCGTTCACATCCAAAACGGCAAGCGCATCAAGGTGAAGGTCGTCACGGGTACGACCAATACGCTGGTCGATGCTGCTGGCGGTTCGCAAAAGGGTTGCCTGTATATCAAGGGCCATGCGGAGTTTGCCCAGAAGGGTACGCTTAACATCACTGGCCAGGTGAAACACGGCATCAAGACGGGTGAGTATATCACGCTGAAGAATGCGACTATCAATGTGCTGTCGGCTGTTGGCGATGGCATCAACTGCGAGCAGTTCTTCCAGATGACCGGTGGCACCATCTCCATCAAGGGCGTTGGCGACGATGGCATCCAGTGCGACATTGAGGACAGCACGACGGGGTCGACGGGTGAGATGGCAGATCACGAAGACGAGGACTCGGGCAACGTGTATATCGAGGACGGTACGCTGACTGTCAGCGTTACGGCTGATGCTGCCAAGGGCGTCAAGAGCGAGGGCGACATGCGTATCAGCGGGGGTAAGGTGACGATAACGACTTCTGGCGGAGGCGTGTGGGATAGCTCGAAACTGAAGACGAAGGCTGCGTCTTGTCTGAGTGCCGACGGTGCAATGACCATCAGTGGTGGTACACTGTCGCTGACCAGTACGGGAGCAGGTGGTAAGGGCCTCAACGTGGATGGCGCACTCACGATGACGGGCGGTACGACGACCATCAGCACGTCAGGCAATGCCGTAGTGGCTTCCAGCACGGGCGCTCTGTCGGTTGTCACCCAATCGCAGCAATTGGACAAATACGATAGTGACTACAAATCATCGCCTAAAGGTATCAAGGCCGATGGCGCCATCACGATTAGCGACGATGCTGTCATCTACGTCACCACGACAGGCGCTGGCGGAGAGGGTATCGAGTCGAAGACCAGCATCACGATTACTGGTGGACAGACTACCGTCAATGCCGCTGACGACGGCATTAACGCTTCGTATAACACCTCGACGGGAGGCTCTGGCGACTTGACCATCAGTGGTGGTTACGTGTACTCCAAGTCGTCGGGCAATGACGGTATCGACGCTAACGGCAACTGTTATATCAAGGGCGGTTTGGTCTATGCCATTGGTACTGGGAATGCAGAGAAATCTATTGATGCCAATACGGAGCAGGGCAAGAAACTCTATATCACAGGCGGCACCATCATCGCTGTGGGCGATTTGGAGAATGGCTCCAGCATTTCGGGCGGTACGTGTAAGTACACCTCTTCGTGGAATGCCAGTTCGTGGTATGCCCTCTATAATGGCGACACGCTGGTGGCAGCCTTCAAGACTCCTACCAAGTCCTCCTCTGGTGGTGGAGGCGGCTGGGGCGCTCCTGGTGGCGGAGGCGGCAGCCAGAAGCTGATTGTCTACACCTCGTCGACACCCGCCCTGCAGTCTGGTGTTACCGCATCGGGAGGCACAGAACTGTTCGATGGCATGTGTAACATCAATGGCACTGTCAGCGGAGGTACCAGCGTATCGCTCAGCAACTATTCGTCGAATAGTGGCGGAGGTGGTGGATGGTAAATCGTTACAGCAACTCGGGCAGTTGGAAAAGCTTGACGCTGTTCGACCCTTTAATCAGAATGTATCGTTGCTGCGGTTGCTTTTGGGCAATCGCAGCTTTTACTTCCTCAACATCCTTGAATAGTTGACAATTGACAATTGATAATTCTCTCTTTGAGAGTGTGGCGTTGCGAAGACAATTCTTATATTCTTCGCCTACGAGCCATACCTCGTCGAAACCAGCGGCAGCCAACATGTCGACAACCTTCTGGTGCTCCTCGTCGCTGACGTCACCCAACTCGCCCATCTTACCCAAAATGGCCATCTTGGGCGATACCTCCATGCGTTTGAAGTTGTCGATAGCAGCCTTCATCGACGTGGGGTTGGCATTGTAAGCGTCCACAATGAGGTGGTTATGCTCTGTCTCTGTCAACTGCGAACGGTTGTTCGTAGGCTTATAGTGCTCCAATGCATGATTAATCTTGTCGAAGGGGATGTTGTTGACATAGCCCACGATGATGGCTGCAAGCATGTTGTCGAGGTTGTAAGCCCCAATCAGCTGGGTCTGAACCTCCATCCATTCTGATGTGTAGCCTGCATCGTGGTCTTGTTCGCGCCAGCGGAACTTCAGGAAGGGGGCACACGAGATGACCTCACCACGAATCAGGATGTCAGGATTGTCGCTCTGTCCATAATAATAGATGTCTGGTTGTTGACCATGAACCGTTAACCGTTCACCATTAACCATCTTCATGAGGTGTTCATTGTCGCGATTGACGAAGATGGGCAGGTCGCGGGCCACAAGGAAGTCGTACAACTCACCCTTCGTCTTGCAGACGCCCTCGAACGAGCCGAAGCCTTGCAAATGGGCACGTCCCACGTTGGTGATGAGGCCGCAGGTGGGTTCAGCCGTCTCTACCAGCGTCTTGATATCACCAGGATGCGAGGCGCCCATCTCCACAACGGCAATATCTGTATTCTTGTCTAAGCGGAACAGCGTCTTGGGCACTCCCACGTCGTTGTTGAAATTGCCCTCCGTAGCCATCACGTTGTATTCCTCAGTCAGTACGGCACGAATCAGCTCCTTGGTGGTCGTTTTGCCATTTGTACCTGTGATGCCTACCATGGGGATATCGAACTGGCGACGATGCTCGCGGGCCAGGTCCTTGTAGGTTTGCAGACAGTCGTCGACAAGAATAAAGCCTCCCCCTTCCCCTCCGAAAGAGGGGAGAATGTCGTTAGTGTAAATAGGGTAATTCTTCCCTCCTTTGGGGGGATTGAGGGGGGCCTCGTCCACAATGGCGTAGCTGCAACCCTTTTCGAGGGCCTGCACGGAAAATTGGTTGCCATTAAACGAAGCTCCTTTCAACGCTAGGAAAATGCTGCCCTCAGGACAGTTGCGAGAATCCGTCGTAATGCACGGATGCTGTTGGTACAGCTTGTACAGTTCTTTAATATCCATATTGTTTAGTATTTTGTTTTCATGTTTCGTGGGTGGTGCTCCAGGATTTCCTGACGCAGCGTACTCATGTCGATATGCGTATAGATTTCCGTCGTTCCGATGGACTCGTGCCCTAACATTGCCTGAATGGCGCGTAGGTCAGCTCCACCTTCTAGCAAGGCTGTGGCAAACGAGTGTCGCAGGGTGTGGGGCGAGATGGTCTTGGTGATGCCTGCCTCGATGGCCTGTTGCTTAATCATGATGAGTATCATGGTACGCGTCAGGTGTGCCCCACGACGATTCAGAAATACGTAGTCTTCCTCTCCCGCCTTGATATTCATGAGGTTACGGTCCATGAACCAGAGGTGCAACTCCCTGATAGCTTTGGGCGAGATAGGTACCAGACGTTCCTTGGAACCCTTGCCGAATACACGGATATACTGTTCGTCGAGAAATAGATTGCTGAGTTTCAGATTGACTAGTTCGCTGACACGCAGACCACAACTGAACAGCACTTCAATGATGGCTCTGTTGCGATGACCTTCCCATTTCGACAGGTCGATGGAGTGTTCCAATTGGTCAATTTCTGCTGGCGACAGCACCTCTGGCAGGTGTTCGCCCAAAACAGGCGACTCTAAAAGCTCTGTGGGGTCATCGTCGCGATAGCCGTCAAGTTGCAGGAAGCGGAAGAAAGAACGCACACCACTCAGGATGCGACATTGCGAACGGGGATGAATGCCAATGTCGTGAAGCGATGCGGCAAAGTGTTGTAGGTCAGACAATTGTACGTCCGGGATCTGCTTGTCCTCCTGCTCCAGATAGTGGAGCAGCTTTTCGAGGTCGCGCAAGTAGGCGTCGAGGGTATTGGCTGAATAGCCTCTCTGTAGCTTCAGATAGCGCTGGTAGGCCTTTACCACATGATTTGCCTCTGTTTTCTTGTCAGTTTCCATTTTATTTCGTACCTTTGTCGCGGCAAAGGTACGAAATTTTTTTGAAATATGAAAATTCAGATTATTAATGGTCCAAATTTGAACCTCCTTGGCGTTCGTGAGCCGGGTATTTATGGCTCTTCTTCGTTCGAACAATATCTGCCTCAGTTGCAGGCTCAGTATCCCGATGTCGAGATTGCCTACTACCAGAGCAATGTCGAGGGCGAACTGATCAACAAGATGCAGGAGGTGGGCTTTTCCTATGATGGCATTGTGCTGAATGCAGGAGCTTATACCCATACCTCTGTGGCGCTCCACGACTGCATCCGTTCGCTGAAGTGTCCTGTCGTCGAGGTACATATTTCTAATGTACACCAGCGCGAGGAGTTCCGTCATCATTCCATGATTTCTGCAGCTTGCAAGGGTGTTATCTGTGGTTTTGGGCTTGACAGCTATCGTTTGGCCATTGAGGCCCTGAAAGGCTAACGTTATCCCGTTATTCCGGAATCCCGAAATACCGAAAAAGATGACCATCGACGATTACATCGCACAGCACATTGACCCAGAGCCGGACTATCTGTATCGGCTCTGGCGGGCTACCAACATCCACATGCTGCATGGGCGTATGGCCTCTGGTCACTTGCAGGGCCGCTTGCTGAAGATGTTGGTAACGATGATACGTCCCAAGAATATCCTCGAGGTAGGCACCTTCAGCGGTTATTCTGCCATCTGTCTGGCAGAGGGCTTAGAGGAAGGTGGAATGGTCTATACCTTCGAAATCAACGATGAACAGGAGGATTTTACGCGTCCTTGGATTGAGGGCTCTCCCGTCAGCGACAAAATCCGTTTCATCATTGGCGATGCTGTAACGGAAGCGCCTCGCTTGGGCGTGACGTTCGATATGGCTTTTATCGACGGTGACAAGCGAACCTATCGCGAGACTTATGAGATGGTACTGTCCGTCTTACGTCCGGGAGGTTTTATTCTGGCAGACAACACCCTGTGGGATGGCCATGTGGTCGATGCTGCCTACAATCGTGATCCCCAAACACGTGGCATTGAAACCTTCAATGAATATGTGCTACGTGACCAGCGAGTGGAACGCGTGATATTGCCTTTACGTGATGGTTTGACCCTCATTCGAAAGCTTTAAGGCACAAAATTGCACGTTTTTTACATATTTTAGGAGCAAAATGTTGTTGGTTTGCACAAAAATGCGTACTTTTGCTTACAATTTGTAAACTAACAACGGTTATATAATGGATAAAATTGATAATCTTGACAAAAAGATACTGAGTATCCTGTCGAAGAATGCACGTATTCCTTTCAAGGATGTAGCTGCGGAGTGCAATGTGTCGCGTGCTGCTATTCATCAGCGTGTTCAACACCTGATTGAGGGAGAAGTCATCATGGGTAGTGGTTTTGACATCAATCCCAAGAGTCTGGGCTATTCGACCTGCACTTATGTGGGAATCACGTTGGAGCGTGGCTCCATGTACAAGGATGTCGTAGAGTGCTTACGTCACATTCCTGAAGTGGTGGAATGCCATTTCACGACGGGTCCCTATACCATGCTGGTGAAACTCTATGCCCGTGATAACGAGCAGCTGATGCATCTGCTGAATGGTCGCTTGCAGGATATTCCTGGCGTAGTGGCTACAGAGACGCTCATTTCTTTGGAACAGAGCATTAAGCGTGATATTCCTGTAAACTTAGACGAATAATAGCCGATGAACCATCGCTTTGACTGGCAGTCGCAGCTTGCGACAGCCTATGCATCCTATCCGGAAGCCCCGAGGAAACCCATCATCGGTTTGACGGGAAATTTCAACGACCAGACCTGTATGCTCAAGGATGGCTATTACAAGTCGGTCTTGCGGGCTGGTGGCATTCCTGTCATCATTCCTCCTCTTGCCGATACCGATGCTATTATCAATACCCTGGAGCATATCGACGGACTCCTTTTGACAGGTGGTGCCGACTATAATCCTTTGTATGCTGGCGAGGAACCCTCTCCGCGTTTAGGGGGTATCAATGCTGAGCGCGACCTTCCGGAATTGCTGATTACCCAGCTGGCTTACAACCGTCAGATTCCCATATTGGGCATCTGTCGGGGTATACAGACTTTGGCGATGGCATTGGGTGGAAAGGTAAAGCAGGATATCAGCGATGTGGCCCAGATTCGCCATTCGCAGGATGCAGACCGTTCGGAACCTACGCATACGGTAACGATAGAACCCGACTCCACCTTATTTAATATATATAAGGAGGAAAAGTTATTCGTCAACTCCTTCCACCACCAGGCTGTCAGCGACCCTGGGGAACGGTTCCGTGTGACGGCCCGCTCGTCGGACGGTATCATTGAGGCTATGGAAAGCCGTGAGTTCAAGAGCATCTTGGGGGTACAATGGCATCCGGAATGCATGGAAGATGGTTTACCCATCTTCTCCTGGCTGGTTTGCGAGGCGGCCCATTATCGCGAGGCTTGCAATCTGCACCAGCGTGTGCTGTCCCTCGATACCCATTGCGACACGCCGATGTTTTTTCCGCAGGGAGTAGACTTCGGCAGTCGCGACCCACGCATTTTGGTCGATCTTCACAAGATGTCGGAGGGACATCAGGATGCTACCATCATGGTATGCTATCTTCCGCAGCCCCAGCAGGGCGAGACCTTCACGTCGAAGGTGGACTTTGATGTGGCAGGTCCTACGGAGTATGCCGACCTCATCTTCGACAAGATCGAGGCGATGGTTGAGAAGAATAAGCAGTTCGTGGGTATTGCCCGTACGCCTGCTGATCTCTGTACGAACAAGCGACAGGGCCGCCATAGCATCATGCTTGGCATAGAGAATGGTCTTGCTATCAATGGTCAGCTGGATCGCCTGCAGCACTTTGCCCAGCGTGGCATCGTTTATATGACGCTGTGTCATAATGGCGATAACGACATCTGTGACTCTGCCCGTGGCAGTAACACCCATCAGGGTGTGAGCGCTTTTGGACGCGAGGTTATTCGTGAGATGAATCGACTGGGTGTCATGGTCGATTTGAGCCATGCTTCTGAGAAAAGTTTCTATGATGCGCTGGAACTTAGCGAACAGCCTATCGTGTGCAGCCATTCCAGTTGCCGAGCCCTCTGCGACCATCCACGTAATCTGACCGATGAGCAGATGCGCGCCTTGGCAGCAAAAGGTGGTGTGATGCAGGTCACCATGTATAATGGTTTCCTCGTCAAAGATGGCGAGGCTACCGTGATGGATGGTTTACGTCATTTGGAGCATGCCATTGAGGTAATGGGCATCGATCATGTGGGAATTGGTACCGATTTTGATGGCGATGGTGGCGTTCGTGGTATCGCCAACGCATCGGAATTGATTAATTTTACTCGTATGTTGCTGTCTCGTCAGTATAGTGAGCAGGATATTGAGAAGATTTGGGGAGGTAACTTCCTGCGTGTGATGAGTCAGGTTCAAAGTGTCAGAAAATGATGAAAAGAATTGTTTATGTCCTAATGATAGCATGTCTGCTGACAGCTTGCAGCACGACGAAGAAAAGCCAGACCACGCAACCTGCTGTGACTGTGGCGTTTAATGCCGACTCGGCTTATGAATTCTGTGCTGCCCAGTGCTCTTTTGGCCCTCGTACGATGAATAGTGAGGCCCACGAACAGTGTGCACAATGGATTCGGCAGAAGTTTGAACAGTATGGCTATCAGGTCAGTATGCAGAAAGCCGACCTGAAAGGCTATGACGGCACCATCCTGAAGAGCACGAATATCATAGCTCAGTCTCCCCTCGCCAGTCGGAGAGGGGAAGGGGGTGAGGCCATCCTTATTTGCGCTCATTGGGACAGCCGTCCATGGGCCGACAACGATCCCGATGAGGCTAATTGGCGTAAACCCGTGATGGCTGCCAACGATGGCGCTTCTGGTGTGGCTGTGATGTTGGAACTGGCCCGTTTGCTTCAGCAGAACGATTCTGCCCGTGTGGCTGTCGATTTCATCTGCTTCGATGCAGAAGACTGGGGCGTTCCCCAGTGGAGTGACGAGGGCGGTGCCGACTCGTGGGCTTTAGGTGCTCAGTATTGGGCCGCCAATCCTGCACCCCTGAATCCCAAAAACTATCAGTATGGTATCCTCCTCGATATGGTGGGCGGACAGGGCGCTAAGTTTTATCGCGAATATTATTCCATGCGCTATGCCCGTAATATCGTGGAACGTGTTTGGCAGGCTGCCAATGCAGCAGGGTATGGCAGCATCTTCCCCTACAAAGATGGTGGAGGAGTCACCGACGACCATCTTCCCGTTAATGAGAAAGCAGGCATTCCCTGTATCGATATCATCAATCACTATCCTGATTGCGAACAGAGTTCCTTCGGTCCTACGTGGCATACTGTCAATGATGATATGCAACATATTGACCGCAACACGCTGCAGGCTGTCGGACAAACGTTGGTTCAACTGATCTATTCCGAATAAAACAGATGAGAAAGGCGCTGCTGACAGGATTGTTATTGGTCTCGGTGGTCGCTATGGCCCAGAAGACACGGAAAGAGCAGGTGGAGATGGATAGTCCCACCTTCGTTCCTACTGTGAAGGTTGGCAAGGTCTTCGAGGGTGGCGACAGCATCCAGTATATGGAGATGAACAATGTCTATGTCTTTCCTCCGGTAGTCTTCGAGAACGAGAAGCAGGCTGCTGCCTATATGCGTCTAGTGAAGAACGTCAAGGCGGTTTTGCCTATTGCCAAGGAGGCCAAAATGATTATGATGGAAACGGCGGAGTATTTGGAAACGCTACCTAACGCAAAGGCTCGAGAAGAGCATTTGGAACGTGTCGAGAAGAGCATCATGAAGGAATACAAGCCCCGCATGAAAAAACTGACCTACTCGCAGGGGAAGCTACTGATTAAACTGATTTACCGTGAGAGTCATTCCTCAGGCTATGAGCTCATTCAGGCTTTCCTCGGACCGCTCCGCGCGGGCTTCTATCAGGCTTTTGCCTGGGCCTTTGGTGCTTCCCTGAAGAAGGAATATGATCCCGAGGGTATCGACAGACTGACAGAGCGTGTGGTCTTGATGGTCGAAGCAGGGCAATTATAAGGCACTATGCGTATCGTCCTTTCTTTCCTCTTCTCCTTTGTCTCCTGTGTTGCGACAATGTCGCAACAAACACAATCCCCTGTTACAGACTGGCAGGCGGCTTTCTATTCGTGGCTCTCTGCTGACGAGACTTCTGAAGAATATGGTGAGGAAACCTTCGAACTCCTTTCCGACCTTGCAGAGCATCCGCTCAATCTCAACCAGACCTCCCGTACTCAACTTGAACAACTTCCCTTTCTTTCTTCCCAACAGGTGGAAGAGTTGGTAGCCTATATGGACCGCTATCGCCCTTTGCGTTCGCTCAGTGAATTGCAGATGATTGAGAGTTTGGACCGCGACACGCGCCGTCTGCTGACCCATTTCGTTGTGATAGGCGATACCCTTGTGCCTCAGCAAACTGTCAAGTCAGTGCTGTCACATCTGTTTCAGGATGGTCATGCTACCGCGATGGCCACCCTTCGTCAGCCGTTTTACAAGCGAAAAGGCGACGACGGTAAATACCTTGGCTATCCGCAACGTCATGACTTGCGCCTTCAGTTTGCTTCCCGTGACCAGCTGAAGTTTGGCTTGACTGCCGCCCAGGATGCCGGGGAACCCTTCTTTTCTAATAGGAATACGCTGGGGTATGACCATTATTCCTATTATTTCCAGCTTCGTCGGATGGGGCGTGTGGAAGAACTAAATCTGGGCATGTATCGCGTTCAACTTGGCATGGGACTGGTCATGAATTCTGCTTTCTATTTGGGGAAACTGGCTTCACTGCAGTCTTTGGGACGTAGCACGCACGCCTTGTCAGCCTATACTTCCCGTTCTATGGCAGACTATCTGCAGGGGGCAGCGGCTACGGTTCGTCTGTTTTCTGACTGGCGGCTGACGGCTTTTGCCTCTTGGCGTCCCATTGATGCCACACTCAATTCCGATGGTACTGTCCGCACCATCGATACGGACGGATACCACCGTACGGAAACGGAGATGGAAAAGAAGAACAATACCCACGAAACGGATATGGGCTTTAGCCTTTCTTGGACGCCCTCTCATCCCGATTTTTCCTCTCATATCTCTCTTAATGGCGTCTACACCAGCTTTGACCGCTCTCTTGTTCCGTATATTAAGACGGCTTCGTCTGCCCAGTCTTATCGCCGTTACTACCCTGAAGGGGCTTCTTTCTTTAATGCCTCTTTGGATTATGGCCTGACCTCAGCTCGTTTTGCTTTTTCTGGCGAAACAGCCCTGAATCGCGAGGGAGCATTGGCTGCCATTCATACGGCGAGTCTCCGTGCTACCGACCAACTTAGCCTGATGCTGCTCCACCGCTATTATGACAAACGATATACCTCCTGCCATGCACGCAGCTTCAGCGAGGGTGGTTACACGCAGAACGAACATGGTCTCTATTTGGGTGCCAATTGGAGACCCTCACGAAAGTTCTTGTTGCAAGGATATGCCGACTATGCTCATTTCCCTTTTCTCCGCTATCGGGTCAGCGCTCCTAGCGATGCTTTGGATGCCTTTCTCCTCGCGCGTACCTATTATAATATCGGGACCTTGGAGGCTCGTTACCGTTTTCGGATTCGTCAGCGTGACAACTCCGAGCATACTCAGGTCATCAATCGCAATGAGCATCGTGCCCGTCTTCGCTTCTCTTGTCCTGTGATTTCCTCTGATGCAGCAGGTGCTGCTTCTCTGACCTTACAAACCCAAATTGATGGTGTTCTGGTAAACAGCCATGAACAGAATTCCCGTGGCGTGATAGCGAGTCAACAGGCCTCCTTCCGTTATCGTGGTTTGCGCCTTCAGGGATACTTTGGCTGGTTCCGTTCCGACGACTACGACAGTCGCCTTTATCAATACGAACCTTCGGTGTTGCACGAATTCTCTTCTCCAGCTTTCTATGGGCATGGCATCCGCTATTCCCTCATGGCTCGTGCCGATTGGGGGCGCTTGACCTTCTTAGCCAAAATCGGCACGACCGACTATTTCGACCGTACCGTTATCTCGAGTGGTTTGCAGCAAATCGATGGCTCTTCCCAAACGGACCTGCTTCTTCAGGTTCTCCTAAAAATTAATTAGTAATTACTCATTTGGCGCGTAGCGCCTATAAATATCAATAACTTGTCCTGCCACGTCGCGACCTTCGAAGCGTTTGATATATTCGCGACTCTTGGCTATCCGTTGTTCCCGGTCGTAAGCACCACGTAGTGACATCTGCAGGGCCTCGGCCATTTCCGTTGGATTATCTGGGTCAACATACCGGCAGTACGGCCCCCCCGCTTCTTCCAGGCACGAGCCTGTACAGGCTACTACGGGTAAGCCGGCAGCAATGGCTTCAATGATGGGAATGCCAAAACCTTCATAGCGTGACGGGTAGGCGAAAGCCTCGCCCATAGCATAGATGGCTGCCAAGTCGTCATCGGGCACTCCGCTGAGCAGATGGATACGTTCATCCTTCGGCAATTCTTCGGCATAGTCCGTTTTTCTTCCCACCGCCACCAGGTGTATGTCCTTCGGCAACAAATCCAATGCCTCTGCCACCAACAGCAGGTTTTTCCGTCGTTCGATGGTTCCTACGTTCAGCACATAACGTGCCGGCAGTTCGTAGCGCTGTTTAACTTCGGCTTTTTTGCTGGCTGATATCTCTTTGGTAAATCTGGGCGAAAAACTCTGGTAGATGACGCTGATGCGGTCGGCATATTCCGCTCCGCCCAACTCTATGATGTCTTGCCGTGTCCGTTCGCTGATGGCGATGATATGTGCAGCCTCCCGCAGCGTCTGGCGGAACTTCCATTCGTATATCTTAGTATCTATCCAGTGGTAGTATTCCGGGTGGCGCATAAAAATGAGGTCGTGGATGGTTACTACACCGGGGATGCCTGCCTTTCGCAGACCTATGGGCAATTCGCCTGACAATCCATGGTACACGCTGACCCCGTCGCGCTTCAAATCCTTGACGATGCCCCTTGAACGCCACCATGCTTTCCGCAGGGCTCCCACGTCTGACGGTTTTTCCGTTGGGTAGCAAAACGTGGCGCCTTCGATAATCTGTCCCCTCAGCGAGTCCTTTCCCTCATCAGGGGCGTAAAGCCTCAGTTCCAGTTCGCTGTCGCCTCGACGTAACAGGTCGTTTACCAGCGTACGTCCGTAGCTGCCCAGTCCCGTCCCGTTGCGTACAATCCGCTTCGCATCAACTCCCACTATCATTTCTCATTTCTACATTTCTTATTTCTCATTCCTCATTTCTCATTTCTCATTTGGTGCATAGCACCTTTTATATATACTCTTCTCCGTATTTCAGCTGCACTTCATTGACATACTTGCGTACCAAGGCCGACGAGTCGCCCTTCTTGCAAATCAGCAGTACATTACCCTGCTCAGCCACAATGTAGCCGTCCAGTCCGTTAATGACTCCCAATTTGCCTTTGGGTAATTTGATGACGTTGTTGTGCGAATCCTCCAATAGCACTTCTGAGTCTACTACAACATTGTCGTTGTCGACGGCGCTCATGCATTCGTAAACAGCGTGCCACGTACCCAAATCTGCCCAACCGAAGTTACACTTCATGACATACACCTCCTCGCTGTGTTCCAGAATAGCGTAGTCTATCGACAGGTTCGGATAGCGCGGATAGTGTTTGGCTACGTATTCCAACTCGTCTTCGTAAGTGTAGTTGGGGTGCTTTAGTAGATCGGCCAATACAGAAGGGAAGAGGTGTGTGAAAGTATCGTGCATCTTACGCGAGTTCGACAGGAAAACACCCGTGTTCCAATAGAACTCGCCACTTTCCATGAACATCTTGGCAAACTCGCGTTCAGGTTTCTCAGTAAACGACTTCACCTGATAGACGTCGGGCTTACAGCTTAGATCGCCCATCTGGATATATCCGTAGCCGGGCTCCGGTCGTGTCGGTACGACACCGACAGCCAGCAGCACATCATTATCCGAGACGTAGCCTAAACCAATCTCCATACATTTCAGGAAAGCCTCCTCGTTCATCACCAGCTGGTCCGATGGCGTGATAATGATGTTGGCATCGGGATTTGCTCTCCGAATGCGTATGTGTGCCCAGGCTACGCTGGGTGCTGTATTGCGGTTGACGGGTTCCACCAGGATGTTGTGTTCGCCTATCTCTGGCACCTGTTCGAGAACCATTGGCAGATACTGCTTACATGTACATATATATATATTCTCCTTGGGTACCACCTTGCAGAACCTGTCGAAGGTCTGCTGCAGTTGTGTACGGCCCGTTCCAAAGAAGTCCAGGAATTGCTTCGGACGGTCTGCGCGACTGCAGGGCCATAGTCTGCATCCCTTGCCGCCAGCCAGAATGATGCAATAGTTTTTGCTGTTTAGTTCCATTATATTAGAATAAGTGTTTTGATTCAGTGTGCTAAGTTACGAATAATCTTTCATACCTACAAATAATCCCTTTAATTTTAGGTTTTTATAACTAAGACGAAAAAAGTCCGAAAAACTTTTGGTCGTTTCCTATTATTTTTGTACTTTTGCACCCGCTTAAGCCCAGATGGCGGAATCGGTAGACGCGCTGGTCTCAAACACCAGTGGGGAAACCCATCCCGGTTCGAGCCCGGGTCTGGGTACAGAAGGGCGGATGATTTAAGTCCGCCCTTTTGATTAAAAAAACGAGGGCGTCAACCTATAAACGTACAGCGTTACTAACCGTGAGGCCCCATATATATAATAAGGTGTAACAAAAAATATGGATTGTTCGCAAATGTTCTTAAAAATTCAAAAAAAAGCATGGAAACTCCCTCAAAATCGGCCTTTAGGCTGATAAAAAGCATTTTTTTTGCCCAAAAACGAAAAAAAAGTATAAAAATCCTTGCGGATTCGCGAATTAATGCCTATATTTGCACCCAAAAAGTGGCTCCGTGCATGAGATGCGGGGTCAAAAACGTGAGAGAATAGAGATAAACAAACATTTTATTTTTTAATTAATTTTAATTTTAATCGTATGAACAAAAGATTTTTGAGTACATTGCTTTTCGGTGCATTGTTCATTGCATCTACAAGCGTGTTCGTGTCTTGTAAGGACTACGATGACGACATCTCGAACCTTCAGGCACAGATTGACAAGGCCGCTCTGAAGAGCGAGCTGACAGCTCTTCAGACTCAGCTGAACAACGCATCTACGAATGCGGAGACAGCTATGAAGAACCTGGAAGAGAAGCTGGCTAAGCAGGCTGCTGAGCAGAATGCTTCAAACGCTGATCTTCAGAATCAGATTAACGCAGTGAAGGCTGCTGCCGATGAGGCTGCTAAGGACCTCGCTGCTAAGATTGAGGCTGCTGCTAAGGCTGCTGCCGATGCACAGCAGGCTGCTGGCGACGCTGCCGAGGCTGCTAAGGCTGCTAAGGAAGCTGCTGAGCAGGCTGTTAAGGAAGCCGTTGCTAAACTGAACGAGCAGAATGCTCTTCTGTCAAAGCAGCTCGAGCAGCTGGGTAACCAGATGAAGGAGTATGTGACTGCTACTGAGTTGAGCAAGCAGATTGAGGAGTTGAAGAACTCTCTCGCTCACAACGACAATGCCGGTGCTGAGACTGACGCTTACAAGGCTGCTATCGCTGAGCTCTACAAGGCTCTTACCAGCATTGAGCTGATTGATTCTTACACTGGTATTTACTATCCTGGTGGTATGTGGCTCTATTGGGCTCAGGGTAACAAGATTAGTCAGACTTGGTATTATGAGAATGATTACATCTATTATTTCAGCGACTTGGATTACAACTATTGGATGTATGATACTGACGAGCATCGCTATGAGAATATTGAGATTGATTTGACTCATGGTATTGTTCCTTGGGATTCTCAGTTCGGTGACAACGAGCTTGGTTATAAGGACATCGAAGGTAAGCCCGAGAATGTTGAGCCGTTTGTTAAGTACACCAAGGGTGCTGATATTAAGGCTCCTGTATATGGTCTGATTGTTCGCGCTAACCCTGTTAACGCTGACCTGACTACCAGCGACCTCCGCCTGATTAACTCTCTGGGTGAGGATCTCTCTGACTTCGTGAAGATTGGTACTCCTGAGCGTTTCCATGCTCTTTATGCTACTACTCGTAGCAAGATGGTGAACAATGGTCTTTGGATTGTTCCTTTGGAGGTTCAGAGCGGTAAGAACATGAACGAGGAGAAGTTCAAGCAGATGACTACTTTCTACGGCTATCTGACTGGCGATGCTACTCTGGGTACCAACAAGGTTCTCTATGCACTCGCTGCTAACAACACTCAGACTTCTGACGAGGAGCGTTATGTTGTTTCTTCTTACGATATCGCTTTCGACTACACTGAGTATGTTCCCGCTAACCACTTCACCTTCAACGTTTACAACGAGTTGAATCCTCAGAATGGTACTTCTGTTAACGAAATTCACAACCGTTACGTTGGTACTGGTTATGCTCATACTGTTTATGGTGAGGACGGTAACAGCCTGCACAGCGGTGATACTCGTGAGTTAGAGTGGCTGCCCACAGCAATCAATGCTCCTGCTCCTACTCCTATTCCTGTAACTGACAACACCAAGGCTGACTATAATGTTAATGACATTGTTTATTATGGTGACATTTGGGATGGCGTTGGTTGTTCTATGTTCGATGCTCGTTGGTGGAAGCCCATGTTGGCTGTTGGTCTGAACGAGACCTTTACGATTGCTGACTTCGAGGCTTACTCTGAGTGGGGTGACTTCGTTGCTTGTGACTCTTTGTATGTTGTTCTTGATAAGAAGAATGCTGTTGAGTCTGCTCCTTCTGA
>Ga0310697_10002565_pt1 | contig 19093 bp, 14 predicted proteins | sample 172DNAGHGlowgp2_FD_203883 | JGI IMG/M metagenome (GOLD analysis project Ga0310697, IMG submission 203883) | Sheep rumen microbial communities from Palmerston North, Manawatu-Wanganui, New Zealand - 1728 DNA GHGlow gp2 (v2) (version 2) | ecosystem: Host-associated > Mammals > Digestive system >... | reverse complement strand
GCTGCATTGATCTTATGAGCCTTGCTGTAGCCGGGGAAATAAGCATAAGAGTCTCTGGCTATAGAAAGGAGCTTGATCGTCTCATGCTTTGTATCAACAGACATTACAACGATAACGTCAGATCTGTCGCCCTTTCCGTCTTTGCTGTAGCTCTTGCTTCTGCTGTCAATACCGATAAGAAGGAAGTTCTTGACCGTCGCTTCCTGCTTTATCTGGAACGATGTAGCCTCAGTCTGAATGGCATCGCCTAATTCAACTGTCTCACCTTCATCGTTAACGATGGTTACAGCCTGATTAGGATCATCTGTCTCATAAGTGATCAGGTTTAAAAGGTAATCTTTATACCAGAAACCAAAGCATATTACGCCTACAAGCGCGCCTATCACTGCCGCAAGAACACCAAAAACGACGCGGAGTTTTAAATGATTTACTTTCTTTGCCTTACGTCCGTTCTTACCGTTTCTCTTGGTTACATTCTTTGAAAAGCCGTATCTGGAAGCCTCTTCCTCTGCATTGTAGCCGGCATTTACCGGCTTTCTCTGTCTTGCTCTAAGTTGCGCAGCATCAGTATATTCGGAATCCGAAAAACCGTAGACTGCTGTGCGGCCTTTTGACATTCTTCTGTTTCCTCTGTTATCCATTAAAACCTCAATTTATCCTTTTCAGTCCTTAAGACCTTCAGGATTCATAGTCTGCCACTTCCAGCAGGATGAGCACATCTCATCAATACCGTATTCAGCTTTAAAGCCCAATACTTCTTCTGCCTTCTTAGTGGATGCATAGCATGTAGCTATGTCGCCCGGTCTTCTGGGACCGAAAACATGCTTGATCTCGTGACCGCAGGCCATCTCGAATGCAGCGACAGCTTCCTTTACTGAAGTGCCCTTTCCTGTACCGATATTGAAAACCGAGACAGGCTCATCTGTATTCTCGAGATACTGAATAGCCTTAACATGGCCCTTTGCAAGGTCAACAACGTGGATATAGTCACGGATGCATGTACCGTCAGGTGTGTTGTAATCAGTTCCGAAAATCGTAAGACAATCAAGTGTTCCGCCTGCAACCTTTGAAATATAAGGGAAAAGGTTGTTGGGAATGCCTCTGGGGTCCTCACCTATAAGGCCGCTCTCATGAGCTCCGACAGGATTGAAATATCTTAAGAGGCAGATCCTCTTTGAAGGCTCTGACTTGGCATAATCCCTTAATATCTGCTCGAGCATCCACTTAGTCCAGCCGTAAGGATTGGTGCATGTTCCCAAAGGACTCTCCTCTGTAAAAGGAACATCCTCGCTGGAGCCGTATACAGTTGCAGAAGAGCTGAATACCAGTTTGTTTACGCCGAATTCAGACATAAGACGGCATACGTTGATCATGCTGCCGATGTTATTTGAATAGTAATCCAAAGGAATCCTTACTGATTCACCGACTGCCTTAAGGCCTGCGAAATGAATGATGGAATCGATCTTATTCTCTTCGAAAACCTTTCTTAATGCATCGATGTCACAGCAATCCACTTTGTAGAACTTGAATCTCCTGCCCGTGATCTTTTCGAGGCGGTTCTGAACTTCCATCTTACTGTTGGAAAGGTTATCTGCAATTACTACATCGTAATTATTCTCAAACAAAGAAATAACGGTATGGGATCCGATATATCCGTTGCCGCCTGTTACAAGTACTGTAGGCATAATGATCTCCTTAACATGTTTTTTAGCAAACAAATTAAACCATAAATAAAAACAAAACTAAAGTTATTCCCGCTATTTCCTCATATTTGCACCAGTTTGGAACTTAATAGATAAATGATTTCTTATAAAATAAATAGGAAATCCCAAACTAAACGGAGATAGTATGAATAAACTTATTTACATTGCTGATGACGATGACAACATTAGAAATCTTTTGAAGACGTTCCTTGAGAGGGAAGGTTTTCATGTAACAGGCTTTCCCACAGGCGACAAGCTTTTTGAAGTATTCTCTAATTCACCTGCTGACCTCATTATCTTAGACGTAATGATGCCTGGCCACGACGGATTCTTTATCCTTAAAGAGATCCGCAAGACTTCAAATGTACCGATCATTATGCTCACTGCTAAAGACAGTGATGCTGACTATATCCAGGGTCTTGATATGGGCAGTGACGACTATTTCACAAAGCCCTTCTCACCTGTTAAGCTCGTTTCAAAGGTCAAGTCCATTTTGAAGCGTCAGGAAGAGATCACAGGCAAGACCGGTGATAAGCCCGATAACGATGCAGTCTATGAGTTTGCTGACATCATCATCAACAGAAAGACAAAGGAAACAACTATGCAGGGTAAGCCCCTGCCCCTTACACCTAACGAGTATCAGCTCCTTACCTACCTCATCTCCAACAGAGACAGAGCTGTATCCAGAGCTGAGCTTCTTGATAAGATCTGGGGATATGAGACACAGGTCGAGACAAGAGTTGCTGACGACACCGTTAAAAGATTAAGGAAGAAAATCAGTAAATCTGATGCTAAAATATCTACTATCTGGGGTTACGGCTTCAGACTTGTAAACAGATCAGACGAAGATACAGAAGATGATGACGGAGACGATCAGGACTAATGACTGATAAACCGGTTCAGGCACGGTCAAAAACAAAAAAGCCTTCTAGAAATAAATCGGCGATAAGAATCCCCATCTCACTGCACTTTTTCGCAGTTGAGATCGTGGTAATCATTCTCGCCGTTTTTATTGTCAATATTTATATCCAGTCCATCGTTAAGGATTACATTTACAAAGAGTGCGACGAACGTCTTAATTCCGCTGTTGAATCGACACAGAGCCTTACCCAGACATTCAGACTTGAGCTTGATACATCTGAGGAAAACACAGAGCTTAACATCAGAGATTATCTCTTAAAATCAATCGCAACTTCCGACTCACTCACTTCACAGGCAACCATTGCCCTTTATACATATGACCAGAGGACTGAAAAGTTCTTTGTTCTTTGGCCGAACTACTCAGTATATTATGCCAACCGAGCAAACCAGATCATTGCCAAAGTAGTCGAAGAAAAAGGTTATGAGACTCTGAACAAGACGCAGGAACTTGAATTTGACGGCAACCTGATCTACTACCGGACGATCGGTTTTAAGCTTGCTGATCCTGAAGAACACAGCGGCAATGACCTGACACACAGAGATGAAAATGAGATCGATCTGTCCAACTACTATCTCTGTGTTTACGTCAACTCAAATAACTACTATTCATTTATGGCACAGAACTCCCTGGCTCTTATCCAGGCTGCTCTTCTTGCCATCGTTATCGCAGGCATCTTCAGTATCATGATGACCTATCCTCTCATCTTCTCCACCCAAAAGCTCTCTAGATTTGCCAGAAGGGTCGCAAAAGGAGACTTTAAACCGTTAAGAGGCCATATTGTCAGTAAAGAACTCTCAGAACTTGGCGATGTAATGAACCAGATGGCTTATAAACTTGAAGAGTCAGATCTCGAACAGAAGACTTTCTTCCAAAACGCTTCCCACGAATTAAGGACTCCTCTTATGTCTATTCAGGGTTATGCCGAAGGTCTTAAATACGGCGTTTTCGAGAGCGATGAAGACAGAGAAAATGCAATAGATGTCATCATCGATGAGACCGGCAGACTTTCTGGACTTGTTGAGAATCTCCTCTCAATTTCCAAGATGGACATGAGCAAAAGCGGAAATTATGAGGTCAAGAAACAGAAGATCGAAGTCAGAAGGATCTGCGACACAATAATCGACCGTGTCAGGGGCAACTTCATCCACGAGGATAAAGGCATCCTGAACGATATCAAGATAAAAAACACCTATATCTACGGCAACGAGAATGATCTTATCAGATGTCTCGAAAACATATTCTCCAACTGCTTAAGGTACTGTAAGACTGCAGTCACCTTCAAGTGCTATAAATCAGAGGATGGCTCAAATGTTGTTTTCGAGATCTCGGACGACGGCCCCGGTATCGCACCGGAAGTAGCTGAACACCTTTTCGAACGTTTCTCCAAGGGCGCTGACGGCAAGCACGGTATCGGTCTTGCATTGGCACTTGCTATCGCAGAAGAACACGGCGGTACTGTTAATGCACATAACAAGCCTGAAGGCGGTGCATGTTTTGAGATCACCATTCCGGTGGTTAAGCGCCGCGAACAGCTGACCAAGATGAACAACGACAGTGCTACGTCAGAATTAAATATCTGACAGCATTAAAGAAGGCCGGTGTACCGTTAAATCTGGCTGAAGTATCAGCAGTAAACTTATCCTTGGCATTGGTTATCCTCTGGTATACGCCGGGAATACCAAGCATAGCATTCAAAGCATTGCCGATAGAGAAAAACCTTCCTGAATAAAGCATAGACTGGATCTTCAAAAGGATCCTGGGATCTGTATATTCAGGAGGCAGAACGCAGCTGCTGTATCCGTTATAGATTATCTTAAGCTGATTGGACAGTTCTTCAAACTTGACGAAGAGCTCTTCAAGCTTTGCCTTGTGCTTTTTCTTCTTTATAAAGAAAAGTGCGATCAGGCCTGCTCCGATGATCAGAAATCCTAAGGCAATGAGTGCAAAAACAAGGATATTGTCCTTATAATTCGATGTTGCAGCCGAGAACACAAAGATAAAGCTGTGAAGGCCGAACAATATACCCCATACAAACGGAGCTACACTGGTCTGGGAATATTTATTTATATCGTTTATGCAGTTCTCGTAATCCTGGAAAACATTGAGCTTCGGCGAAAAGTGATTGATCATCTTATTGATCTCAACAAGATTAGCATCCCTTTCAGCAATAAGCTCTCTATTCTGAACGATCTGCTGGGGAGAAGGCACAAATCCGTTTGTTGTGCGCTGATAGCCGGAAGCCTGAACATTAGGTACCTGCTGCTGAACAGCTCCGGTATAAACCGAGGCAGGAACAGTAACAGGAGCAGCATAAGGCATTGCCTGAGTCTGAGGCATAGAAGCAGGCACAACCTGAGCGGGCTGCACGTTCTGTACTGTCTGTGAGGTCTGATGAGGCTGCGGATCAGGTGTCGCCGGATCCGGGCTCCCTGTTATCTTCCAATCTGAATCAAAATCAGCCATTAGTAATCTCCCATATCCATTTACTAAAACCAATTTTATTGATTTGGGACTTCATTTTCAATAACAATTCATAAATAAAAGGACCGCTGTAATATCAGCGGTCCCATAATGAAATGCTTTTTATAAAGTATCAGCCGAGCTTAGGGCACTGGGAAAGAGATGCAGCGATATCTTCGTCAGTAGGAATGTAGTCATCCATAACGCCGTCGTTATACTTCTGATAAGCAACGAGGTCGAAGTAACCTGTACCGGTAAGACCGAATACGATGTTCTTAGCTTCGCCTGTCTCTTTGCACTTGAGAGCTTCGTCGATAGCGACCTTGATAGCATGTGAGCTCTCAGGAGCAGGAAGGATACCCTCTACCCTTGCAAACTTCTCTGCAGCAGCAAATACATCTGTCTGCTTAACAGATGTGGCTCTGATGAGCTTGTCGTCATAGAGCTGGGATACGATAGAGCTCATACCGTGATATCTTAAACCGCCGGCATGGTTAGGAGCAGGCATAAAGTTGCTGCCCAATGTGTACATCTTAGCAAGAGGGCATACTCTGCCGGTATCGCAGAAGTCATAAACATAAGAACCTCTTGTAAGAGAAGGACATGAAGCAGGCTCTACTGCAATAATGTCATAGTTTGCTTCGCCTCTTAACATCTCGCCTACGAAGGGTGAGATCAATCCGCCAAGGTTCGAACCGCCGCCAGCACATCCGATGATCGTATCAGCCTTGATGCCGTACTTATCAAGTGCAGCCTTTGTTTCAAGACCGATTACGGACTGGTGGAGCAACACCTGGCTCAAAACAGAGCCTAATACATATCTGTAACCTTCCTGGGATGTAGCGGCCTCAACAGCCTCAGAAATAGCGCATCCCAATGAACCGTTTGTTCCGGGGAACTGTTCATTGATCTTGCGGCCGACATTTGTTGTCATTGAAGGAGAAGGTGTAACCTTAGCGCCGTAAGTTCTCATGACCTCACGTCTGAAAGGCTTCTGCTCGTATGAGACCTTAACCATGTAGACCTGGCAGTCAAGTCCGAAATAAGCTGTAGCCATTGAAAGAGCTGTACCCCACTGGCCTGCACCTGTCTCAGTCGTAACTCCCTTAAGGCCCTGCTTCTTGGCATAATAAGCCTGGGCAATAGCTGAATTTAGCTTATGGGAACCTGATGTATTGTTTCCTTCGAACTTATAGTAGATATGAGCAGGTGTATCGAGTTCCTTCTCAAGGCAATATGCTCTTACCAAAGGTGAAGGTCTGTACATCTTATAGAAATCAACGACCTCACCCGGAATATCGATCCACTGGTCAGTCTCGTTCATCTCCTGCTTTGAAAGCTCTTCACAGAAGATAGGATAAAGGTCCTCTGCCTTCAAAGCTTCGCCGGTGCCGGGATTAAGAAGCGGCGCGGGCTTATTCTTCATATCAGCACGGACGTTATACCATGCTGTAGGAATCTCTTTCTCGGACAAATAAATCTTATAAGGAATCTCGGACATAAAAAGTCTCCCTTCGAAAAATCTAACTCATTTTACAACAAAAGTCTGTTTTTTGCACAAAATCCTATTAATTTAATAGTTAAGTGTCAAAAACCTTAAAATGAAGCCTTTGCATTTTCAAGTGTCTCGATTACCTTATCGCACCATTTATCGAATTCAGGGTCCTCTTTCCTGCACTCTTTATGGTCAAGGATATAGTTCAAAGCAATCCTGACGCCCTTATGCAAAGGTATATTTGTCTTAAGATCAGGTGCAAGCCTCTTGATCTTTGAATTATCGAACGAAACAGATACCGCCTTATCACCAGTCAGGCTTCCTTCAAAGTCATATTCAGGGCCGAATGCCGTAAGGAGCTCTGAAGATACATGATAAGCCTTGAGCTCAACGCCAAGGGCATCTGCAATAGTCTTATAGATCTGATTCCATGTAAGGACTTCATCTCCTGTGATCTGGAAAGCCTCACCAATCGCATGGCGGTTGCCCATAAGTGCCGTATAACCGACAGCAAAATCCTCATTAAATGTAAGGTGCCAGAGTGATTCCCCATCACCGTGAATGATTACCGGCTTGCCGTCCATCATGCGCTTAATTACCTGCCATGAGCCATTTTTGCCGTGAACTCCAAGCGGGATCGATCTCTCATCGTAGGTATGGCTCGGACGTACGATCGTTACAGGGAATCCGTCTTCCCTGTATCTCTTCATTAAGAACTCCTCACATGCGATCTTATTTCTGGAGTATTCCCAGTAAGGATTAGCAAGAGAAGTTCCCTCGGTAATGATGTAGCTTGCAGCAGGCTTATTGTAAGCAGACGCAGAGCTTATGTAGATATACTGCTTCGTAATGTCCTTGAAGAGCCTGAAATCGCGTTCCACTTGGTCAACAGTAAAACCTATGAACTCACCGACACAATCAAAGGTCATCCCTTTAAGAGACTTTTTGACAGCGTCTTCATCATTGATATCACAAACGATCTGATGAACATTTTCCGGTACTGTATCTGCCCTGTTGCCGCGGTTGATAAGCCATAATTCCCATAAAGGATCTTTTGCAAGTCTTCTGGTGATCGCGCTGCTGATCGTGCCTGTTCCGCCGATGAATAATGCTCTCATGAGGATTCTCCTTTTAAAGATCTGAATTTTCAAAAAATCTTAAAACTGCACTACAATGCACATACACTGCAAGCTGTTTTTTGAATTTTAGCAAACTAAAGGAACAGGTGATATCAAATACACATATCTCAATCCGCATTTTCTTGTATTTTATGATAAACTTCTGTCGTTATATTTTATTAATAAGGTATGGAATATGAAGACTTCTGATTTTTACTATGATCTGCCCGAGAATCTGATTGCTCAGGTCCCTACTGAGGACCGCCTGGCATCACGTCTTTTGGTGCTCGATAAAAAGACCGGCAAGATTATTGACGGCCATTTCCCTGATATCAAGAAATTCTTAAGAAAAGGCGATGTTCTTGTTATCAACAATACCAGGGTCATTCCTGCCAGACTTTTAGGCGTCCGCTCAGATACTCAAAGTCCGGTTGAGCTCCTTCTTTTAAAGCGTATCGACGAGAATCACTGGGAGACTTTAGCGCGCCCTGGCAAGAAGGTCAGAGAAGGAAAACGAATGACCTTTATTCCCGGCGAACTTGAAGCTGAGTGCGAACAAGTTTTAGAGAGCGGCAACAGGATAATCAGATTCGAATTCAAAGGCGTATGGGAAGAAGTCCTTGATAAGGCAGGAACGATTCCGCTTCCGCCCTACATTCACGAGAAACTTGATGATCCTGAGAGATATCAGACGGTTTATTCCAAGGATTCCGGCTCAGCTGCCGCTCCTACAGCAGGTCTTCACTTTACAAAGGAACTTCTGGCTGAATTAAAGGATATGGGTGTCGAGATCGCTGAGCTCACACTCCACGTCGGACTTGGCACATTCAGACCGGTTAAGGCTGAGACGATCGAAGATCACGAGATGCATTCAGAATGGTATGATTTCCCCAAGGAAGCATCAGATATCATAAGAAAAGCCAGAAGCGAAGGCAGAAGGATCGTATCTGTAGGCACTACTTCCACAAGGACACTCGAAGCCGTTGCATCTGCAGATCCTGAGATGATGCCCGCATCAGGCTATACAAACATCTTCATCTATCCCGGCTATGAATTTAAGTGCGTAAATTCACTTATCACAAACTTCCATTTGCCTGAATCAACACTGATCATGCTAGTTTCTGCTCTTGCTGGAAGAGAAAACGTATTAAACGCTTATAAACATGCCGTTGAGGAGAAATACAGATTCTTCTCTTTCGGCGACGCTATGTTCATCACAGATATGGAGAACTGATATGTCCAACTATCCCGTATGGTACGAACACATCCACACATGCGCTCAGACAGGTGCAAGACTCGGTAAGGTACATACTCCTCACGGAACCTTCATGACACCTGCATTTATGCCTGTTGGAACACAGGCTTCTGTCAAGGGAATGAGCCCTGAGGAAGTATCAGGCATGGGCGCTGGCATAATGCTATCTAACACATATCATCTCTGGCTCAGACCGGGCAGCGATATCGTTGCAAAAGCCGGCGGCCTTCACAGGTTCATGAACTGGCCCGGCGCCATCCTTACAGACTCCGGCGGATTCCAGGTCTTCTCCCTTGCAAAGCCCAAAGATATCAAGGAAGAAGGCGTAAAGTTCAGTTCACATATCGACGGCAGAAAGCTGTTCTTAACACCTGAGATCTCAATGCAGGTCCAGAACGATCTTGGAGCAGACATCATCATGGCTTTTGATGAGTGCTGCCCTTACCCTTCCGAGCATTCTTATGCTGACAGATCGCAGGCAAGGACCACAAGATGGCTCGAGCGTTGTATCGAAGCACATAAGAGACCTGATGAGCAGGCTTTGTTCGGCATCATCCAGGGATCTATGTATCCTGATCTGCGCAAGAAAAGTGCTGATGCAATTACTTCATTCGATCTTCCCGGATTTGCTATAGGAGGCATCTCTGTAGGCGAACCGAAGAATCTCTTTATCGATATGATCGACTGCACAGTACCTCTCATGCCTGAAGACAAGCCACGTTATCTTATGGGCGTCGGTACCCCCGACTATCTTATCGAAGGTTCCTGCAGGGGCGTTGATATGTTTGACTGCGTTCTTCCTACCAGAATGGGAAGGCACGGAACCATCCTTACTGATTACGGCAAAAAGATAATAAGAGACAAGAAGTTTGCAGAAGACTTCGGTCCTATGGATCCTGAATGCAGCTGCTATGCATGTACGAATTTCTCAGCAGCTTATGTAAGACATCTTATTAAGGCTAACGAGATGTTCGGATTAAGGCTCTGCACATATCATAACATTCACTTCCTGCTTGTTCTTATGGAGCGCATCCGTCAGGCGATCGCAGAAGACAGACTTGGAGATTTCAGAAAAGAATTCTACGAAAGATTAGGTTGATATGAAGTCTAAGATCTATGCACAGAATAATCCTTCTCTGACAGAACGTGAGATCAAACACCGTGATCTCGCCAGAGAGATATGTGCTGAAGGAATCGTACTTCTCGAAAACAACGGCATCCTCCCTCTTACTGCAAAAAAAGCAGCTCTATATGGTGCGGGAGCAAGGCATACGGTTTTCGGAGGCACGGGATCAGGCGAGAACAACCCCAGATACAACGTCAATATCGAAGAAGGACTGAAGAACGCCGGCATTGCAATCACCAGCGAAGACTGGCTTGATGAATACGATGTACTCTATGAAAGAGAACTTGCGCTTTATAAAAAGAACTTAAAGAAAGCCATGCGCAAGGTTCCTATTATGCAGCATATGGATTATGCTGCAGATAATCCGTTCTATCTTCCTTCCGGAAGGCCTGTTTCTAAGGATGACAACACCGGTGCCGATGTTGCAGTTTATGTTCTTGCAAGGCAGGCCGGCGAAGGTGCAGACAGAAAAGATATTCCGGGCGATTACTACGCCACAGAAGACGAGATAAGTCTCATGCGTTCCATCACACAGAACTATAAGGATACGATCCTTGTTCTTAATGTCGGAGCAGTTATCGATCTCTCATTTCTTGATGAGATCCGATTCTCAGCGGTCGTCCTTCTAATGCAGGGCGGCATGGAAGCAGGAAATGCTCTTGCAGATATCCTGACAGGAAAAGTTAATCCATCAGGAAGACTTGCAGACACATGGGGCTTTAAGTACGAAGACTATCCTTGCTCTGACACTTTCTCGGAAAGAAATCCTGAAATGCACCAGGAAGACTACCGTGAGGGAATCTTTGTCGGATACAGATGGTTCGATAAGAAAGGCATAATGCCGAGATATAAATTCGGTTACGGATTAAGCTATACATCTTTTAAAACTGAAGCAGATTATTGTGCCAACCGCGGTACGAAGATATCAGTTAACGTACGGGTTACCAATACAGGAAATAAGGCAGGCAAAGAAGTCACTATGCTCTACTTATCCTGCCCTGAAAATAAGCTCATAAGAGAAAAATCAAGTCTTGTCGCATTTTCCAAAACCGTGCTTTTGGAACCCGGCAAAAAAGATTATTTTACACTCAGTTTTGATCTTAAAAACTTTGCGGCTTTTGACAACGACAACCACCGGTTCATTCTCGAGAAAGGTGAATATCTCGTCTGTCTGAACGATGAACCATTGCTTGTACTGGAGCTTGATGAGGATGCCGTTACTGAGAAAACTGATCCTATATCTCTGTCAGACCGTAAGATCGATTACATCATTCACGAAAAAAGCGAAAGAGCTATTCCGTCAGATATTAGGCGCTGCAAGATCAAAGCTTCTGAGATCAGCTGCATAACACATAAATATGCGGTTCCCAAATTCGAGAAAAACGCAGAAATAGATCAGGTCGTATCCGGCCTCACATATAAAGATATGTGTAAACTCCTGGTCGGCAGGACTTATTTGGGGCCTTTCAGGCACAGAGTTTTCGGAGCCGTCGGGTATACAACATCCAAGCTTTTCCATAAAGGGATTGATGCCATGCCTATGGCTGACGGTCCTCAGGGGCTTAACCTGACTCAGATATCGGCTAAACCAAAGCATAATTTATTCGCCATACCGACTCTGCCTGAATCTTTAAGACATGTACATAAGATATCAAAGCTTGGCGCTGCTTCAGACAAAGCCAAAAATCAGGAACTGTTCTATCAATACTGCACATCATGGCCCTCTGAGACCGTAGTTGCACAGACCTGGAGTGTTTACCACGCCAGATTATTAGGAAAGGCTGTTGCTAAGGAAATGCTTGAATATGGTGTAGTCTTTTGGCTTGCACCGGCATTAAATATCCACAGAAATCCTTTATGCGGAAGGAACTACGAATACTATTCAGAAGATCCTGTCCTTACCGGCATTATTGCAAGCCGCGTTATCAGAGGCGTTCATGAAGAATACGGGTGTTACCCGACAATAAAGCATTTCGCGGCCAACAATCTTGAGACCAAAAGAAATGTGTCATCTTCAAATCTTGATGAGAGGACTCTGCGTGAGATCTATCTTAGAGCATTCAGGATCGCAGTAGAGACTGCACATCCGGAAGCGGTAATGTGCAGTTACAACAAGATAAACGGCATCTACACTGCCCTTAACTACGATCTTCAGACCAGGATACTTCGAAATGAATGGGGCTTTGACGGTATCGTCATGACCGACTGGTTCGCAACAGGCCACCACGAGAGCCTGGACGAACTTTGCTGCAAAGCAGGTACTGACCTCATTATGCCCGGACTCCCTCACATTCCCTGGAAGATAATGAGAGCATTAAAGAAAGGCCTTATCTCAAAGGAAGATATCGAAAGGTCAGCAAGAAGGATAATAAAACTCTCAATTGAGAGCCATGTAAATAAGATCAACCGTTGAGCTTAAGCGTTACTGCGGAAAGATTTCCGCACTTAAGCTGGGTCTGGTCGGAAATACGCCTGATCATCATGTACATCCAGTCGCTGCACGAATCAGAGACCAGCGCATCGGCAAGAACGCCTTCATCCGTAAGATATTTAAAGAACTTCGCTGTGCCTACGACGATCTTATCGTCCTTGCTCATTCCGAAGAATCCGTTTGGAAGGACCTTTATCTGTCCATCCTTAATGATCTTAGCGTAAACTCCGCCCCTTCTGTAGCACTCGACACCGTTATTTAGCACCCTGAGGATCAGATATTCGGATTCCTCATCAAGGCATTCATCAAAAACTGCAGAAAGATAATCAATACTTCTTCCGCCCTCTTCGCTGTTTAGGATCTCAGAGAACAAAAGAGCCTGGCTCTTAGGAGCTGTTGCAAGATTACTGCCGAAAAAGATGGCAACAGTAAGGCTCGGGACAAGCCTTAAGAAGATCTCGTCCTGATAATCCAAAGCATCACCTCTGTGCTTGAATGTGTAATACTCTATCAAACGATGCTCCTTCTCATCTTAATGACGATTGCAGAATAATTATCCTGTCTTGGATTCTTACTCGACTTAACGCCATATTTTATGCTCCTTGCGATTCCTGTCGCACTCTGGTCGAAATGGATGTGGTTAACGATACGGTTCATAGGCATTGAATCGGTAACGCCGTCCGAACACACAATAATAATATCATTGTCGATAAGCTTCATCGGCTTAGACGTCATCTGGACATTACACTTATGGTTACCGATAAAGTCAGTAAGTCCTCTTGCCCTGGTATCTTTATAAGCATCAACGGTATCGATCCCGCCCTCAGCGAATTTCTTGATCATGACCGCAGCATAATTCTGCTTGCTGTTCAGAAGCGTTGCCCTGTTATTGCGGATCAGCACGATATTACTGTCACCTAAGCTGTAAAAATTCATAAGGTCATCGAAAATATGCACCATGACAAGTGTCGCGCCGGAACTTAAGTGGAAATCCTCATAGACCTTATCGGATATGCCTGCGATTATCTTTGCATTCTCTGCCTGTGCATCGAATTTAAAAGGAAAATTTTCGCGGAGCGAATCTGTTACGAATTTGGATACGACCTCACCGTTAAGAAGTCCGCCCATTCCGTCCGAACAGGCTGCAACAAGGCCTGACTCCTCGAGCTTTTCGAGAGGCGAGATATAAACAGAATCTTCCTGATTACCGCGCTTACCGCGTTCGTGGAAATAAGCAACTTCGCACACGAGCTTAAGCTTATCCTTATGCTTGCTGTTAAACCTATATGACTTGATCAGCGTATAAAGAGCGATAGCAACGAATGATATAAAGCCAACGGTAAAAAGCACCAGCGCTAAACGCAGTGCAAATACTGTATCGTCTGACAAAATAGAAAAATCGTACATTGCTTATATCACTGTCTTAATGGCCTTATCCGTACTACTCTTCTATTCTATCGCAAATTGTTTAACTTTCTTCAGAGTTTTCTAAAGGAGCTTCCTCATCAGCTGCGACATACCTGTCTATGAGCTGTCCCGTATAGAAAGCCATGCCGTACTGGACCCAGGCAATAACCACAAATGAATATAAGAACACGAATAATCCAAGCGTCGTATAAGAAGCTGACATTAGCAGAATGAAAGGAATAACAATATAGAAAAGTGCCACAACTATCCCCAGAGTAAGGCAGGGACCGAATCTTAAAAGGATAAACAGGATCGCATTCTTGTATATCTTTCCAAGCTTAAGATCAGTGCTGACCATAAGGTTATAAACAAAATTCTGTACGAGGATAAATGCAAAATACAAAACACAGAATATCGTTGCGATAACTATTCCGACATCTGAACCAAGATTCATGTAAAAGTCCACGGCAAGGATAATTACCGCCGAGAATATCATGCCGATAAACATAGCGCCCAAAGACTTTTTCCAATTCTCCTTAAGGCCGGTCTTAAAGCTGGAGAACAAAGATACCGATGTGCCGTTTCTGATATCTTTATATATCTGGGCAAAGCCTGCCTGGAATGGTCCGACACATATAAGAAGGCTCGCCACCATTGATACCACAAAAAACACGAACAGCAATGACACGAGCTGGAAAGATAACTGAGTGTTCTCAGCAGACAAAACCAGGCCAACGTTATTCGGAACAGTTATAAATTTGCTGAGGTCAAAGGCATTTACAAGTCCTGGCAGGAAAACTACGCCATACAAAAATGCGATCGCAATAGCAGGAATGTTAAACAAAAGGAATAAAGCATTTACTGCCATCAGCCTTACCAGATGATTCCATCCGGACATAAAGAAATGAGCAAAAGGACCTTTTGCTCTTTCTGAAAAATCAATGCCATTATCTGTCTTATTCTGCCCCATATTATTCTGTAAGCTTTGCAACGCTGTCTTCAAATGCCTTAAGGTGCTCTAACGCCCTGTCAGCAAGAGCATTATTCTTATCCTTCTTGGCTGTCTTACCCTTGAATCTGCCTTCGATAGGGCTTACGATTCCGAAGTTGGCATTCATCGGCTGGAACTTCTTGATATGAGGGTCTGATACGTAGAGCGCCATGGAACCTATTACAGTACAAGCATCAGGTTCATAAGAAGGTTCTATTCCCAAAGCTCTCTGTGCAGCATAGAATCCTGCTACAAATCCTGAAGCAGTTGATTCGATATATCCTTCAACGCCGGTTATCTGGCCTGCAAAGAAGATATCAGGCTTAGCTCTCAGATTATAATGAGATGAGAGATACAAAGGCGAATTAAGGAATGTATTGCGGTGCATAACACCGTATCTTGTGTATTCCGCATTTTCGAGACCGGGGATCATTCCAAAGACTCTCTTCTGCTCCGGCCACTTAAGTCTTGTCTGGAATCCGACAAGGTTATACATCGTTTTGGCTCTGTCATCCTGTCTTAACTGGAGGTTGGCATAAGGCTCCTTGCCTGTGTTGGGATCTATAAGACCGACACCCTTCAAAGGTCCGAATCTCATAGTATCTACACCTCTTTGAGCCATAACCTCAATAGGCATGCAGCCTTCGAAAACGATCTCCCTGTCGAAGTTCTTGACCTCTGCCCTCTCGGCATTTACCAGCTCTTCCCTGAATGCGAGATACTGCTCTTTGGACATGGGGCAATTGATGTAGTCATCTCCGCCCTTACCGTATCTTGAAGCCCGGAAAGCCTTGGTCATATCGATCGAATCACCTGTAACGATAGGCGCCGCGCTGTCAAAGAAATGAAGCCCGGATGTATCACCTGTCACCTTAAGTATGTCTTCGAAAAGTTCACCTTCTGTAAGCGGTCCTGTTGCAACGATAACGATACCTTCTTCAGGTATCTTCGTTACTTCTCCGGGAATCACTTCGATAAGAGGATTATTCTTAATAGATTCTGTTATATAGCCGGAGAACTCGTCCCTGTCTACAGCCAGAGCTCCGCCAGCAGGAATGGCACTCTTATCAGCCGCTTCCATAATGAGAGAGCCTAAGTGTCTTAATTCCTCTTTAAGAAGACCTATTGCATTCTCTCTTGCAGCAGCTCTCAAAGAATTGCTGCAGACAAGCTCTGCAAAATTCTCAGAGTGATGGGCAGGGCTGTATTTTACAGGCTTCATCTCATAAAGCTTTACATGAACACCTGCTCTCGCGCATATGTTAGCTGCCTCAGAGCCTGCAAGTCCTGCACCGATAATAGTAACAACAGGATTATTCTTCATCTTCACTCTTCTTGTCTGAAGACTTTCTGCTCTTTCTTACGTTCGATACACAATCCTTGTTAGAGCATCTGGGATATGCTTTCTTGCCGAAGTGCTTCAATACCATGTAGCTTCCGCATTCAGGGCAGAACTTGCCTTCAATAGGAAGATCCCATGAGATAAAATCGCAGTTCGGATCAGATCCCTGCTTATCGCATGTATAGAATGACTTATTTTTATACTTCTTGGACTTATGTACGAGAAGGCCTGATCCGCACTTAGGGCATGTACCCTTGGCATAAACAACGATATTCTTCGTGTAGTTGCACTCAGGAAAGTTGGAGCATGCGATGAACTTACCGTATCTGCCTTCCTTATAAACGAGTTCAGCACCGCACTGCGGGCAGACTTCTCCGGTCTTCTCAGGCTCGAAAGTGATCTTATCGATAGATTCCTGAGCAGCCTTGATCTGCGAATTGAATTCAGGATAGAAAACTTGGAGAACGTGCTCCCAGTCTTCCTTTCCTTCTTCTACTTCGTCAAGCTTTGTCTCCATATCTGCGGTGAAGGAAAGGTCAACGATCTCACTGAAATTATCAGAGAGCATGTTGGTAACGATCTTACCGAGATCCGTGATCTGGAGGAGTCTTCCGTTCTTCTCGATATACTTACGGTCAAGGATGGTAGAGATCGTAGGAGCATATGTGGAAGGTCTTCCGATACCGTATTCTTCCAAAGCCTTGATAAGTGTGGCTTCTGTATAATGCGGCGGAGGTGTTGTGAACTTCTGTAACGACTTAAGATCCAGAAGTTCAAGCTTCATGCCATCTTCAAGAGGCGGAATGATAGCCTTGCCGTCCTGGTCTTCATTCTTAGTCTGATCTTCAGCAATATCATCATAAAGAACAAGGAATCCCTTAAAAGTAACGGTCTCACCTGTTGCTCTGAAAACTCTGTTGTTGCAGGAAGCCTGGCATGTAACTGTATCAAGCTTGCAGGCAGCCATCTGTGTAGCAAGGAATCTGTCCCAGATAAGCTGGTAAAGCTTATACTGGTCATTTGTAAGTGAAGATCTGATATCTCTGGGATCTAAGTCAAAATGTGTAGGTCTAATTGCTTCGTGAGCATCCTGAGCGGAATTCTTATTCTTATACTGTCTCTTGTACTGTGAGCAGTATTCAGAACCGAATCTCTCCTTAATGATCTCCTTTGCAGCAGCAACAGCCTCTTCAGAGATACGTACAGAGTCTGTTCTGATATAGGATACGAGAGCTGTCTGGCCCTGTCCTGCGATCTCTACACCTTCATAGAGCTGCTGGGCAATGGACATCGTCTTCTTGGATGAGAAGCCAAGTCTCTTGGATGCTTCCTGCTGTAATGTAGATGTGGTAAACGGAGGATATGGATTCCTTTCCTTCTTACCCTTCTTAACAGAATCAACAACGAGCGGTCCTGAGCCAACTGCATCAAGGACTTCCTGTGCATCCTCAAGGCACTTAAGGTCATCTTTCTTAACCTTGTCGCCGTCAGTTATTCCGTAATATCCGAGAACAAACTTATCAGAATTCTTTCCTGGAGTTACGAGAGCCTTGATAAGCCAGTATTCCTCAGGCTTAAACGCATCGATCTCCGCGTCACGGTCCATAACTATCTTGGTTGCAACAGACTGCACTCTTCCGGCAGAAAGGCCCTTGCGGATCTTCTTCCAGAGAAGCGGGCTCAATTCATAGCCGACAAGTCTGTCTAAGATTCTTCTTGCCTGCTGCGCGTTAGCAAGATTCATATTGATAGTTCTTGGATTCTTAATAGCTTCCTGAACTGCAGACTTTGTGATCTCGTTAAATGTGATCCTGCACTTGGAATCAGGATCGATCTTAAGTACTTTGGCCAAGTGCCATGCAATTGCTTCACCCTCACGGTCAGGGTCGGTCGCGAGCAGTATTTCATCGGCATCAGCTGCCAAGAGCTTAAGATCTCTTACGACCTTCTCCTTTCCCTTCATGGTAATGTATAAAGGTTTGAAATTATTCTTAACATCAACACCGAGATTGCCTGAAGGCAGATCTCTGATATGTCCTAATGATGCTGAGATAATATAATCGCTTCCAAGGTATCTGCCGATAGTCTTTGACTTGGCAGGAGACTCAACAATGACTAATTTTTTGCCCATAAGGTGCCCCTCTATATTTTTAATTAAAAATATATCATCATTATACAAATGTCAACGAATACTTCCCCTTTTCCTGACAAACTGTCCCATTAAGTTCAAGGTCCGTCAAAAGGCTCGAAACCTTATAAAAAGGAAGCATCGTAACCTTGCATAATTCATCCGCGCAAAGCGGCTTTAATGACAATGCGTCAGTCATTATCATCTTCCAGTTCTCATCCGTCAATACGTCAGGTCTTACCTTTGCAAGTTCCCTTAACGCCTCGACATCGTCTTTTTGTTCAAAGGAATCCTTTTCGTTATCCTCGAAAACAACCTCTCCGGGACACCCCATTCCCATACGTTTGAACATCAGAGACCTTGTTACACTGTCTATTACGCTCTCAGAACCCAAAAGAACATTTCCGCCGTCTTCCAGGAGCTTTAATCCGCCCAGGGCATTCTCGTAGTATATATTATTCGGAAGCACAAAGACTTCTTTTCCCTGGTTAGCCGCAAAAGATGCTGTATGCAGAGTTCCAGATACAGTGCCTGCTTCCATAATGAGCGTACAGTCCGACAGTCCTGCAATCAGCCTGTTTCTTGAAGGAAAATACTGTCTTAGTGGCTGCTGTCCCGGCGGCATCTCTGAAATGACGAGTCCGTTTCTGCTTATCAGATCGTAAATATCCCTGTTCTTCGGCGGATAGACATTATCTGCCCCTCCGGCAAGTAC
>Ga0310697_10002564_pt1 | contig 19106 bp, 10 predicted proteins | sample 172DNAGHGlowgp2_FD_203883 | JGI IMG/M metagenome (GOLD analysis project Ga0310697, IMG submission 203883) | Sheep rumen microbial communities from Palmerston North, Manawatu-Wanganui, New Zealand - 1728 DNA GHGlow gp2 (v2) (version 2) | ecosystem: Host-associated > Mammals > Digestive system >... | reverse complement strand
CAGCTCAGCGGTGAAATACCGTTGCCCGCCTGCATTGAAATGTTTGAAAAGTGCTATAAAAAACTTACCACTAAAAAATGAAATCTACGCGACTCAGAGAGTCACAAGTAGGTGTTCGGACAGGCAAAACTCCTAATTCTCAACTCTCAATTCCCAATTTGGAGGGCAATAGTAGGTCTTTTACATCGTGATAGCAGGTCTATTACGTTGCAATAGTAGGTCTTTTGCATCGTAATAGCAGGTCTTTTACCCTGGTTTTTGTGGTTGGTTTGTCGGTTTTGTTGGCGGTTTTTCGGGTGTATATCACCGAAATCGGTGATATACAGAAAGTTAAGTATTCGTGCTCTCTCGTGCGTTATTTGCGCCCGAAGGCTGTCGCGCTTCCAAATATGCGTTATTTTTGAAGGCGAAATATCACTTTTGTCGCATCCCTCCGTATTGTTTTCAAAGCAGTGGAACTGCATTTCCACCGTTTTTGACACTTGAACAGGCCAAAATCAGCGCAAAATCAGGGTCTGCTGAAATTCCCGATGAAATGGGCATTTTTTGATAGGTCATTGAAAAAATTGAGAATTTGGGAAAAGAAATTGAGAATATGGGAAAAGAAATTGAGAATATGGGAAAAGAAATTGAAAATTTGGGAAAGATTTTCTGAATATATTTCCTAACTTTGCAGCACACGAGTAGGAGGCGACGCGTCACACGTCGCTGTCTGACAGATTGTTGCGACGTGAGACACGTCGCCTCCTGATGCAAGCGGTGAAACAATCGTCAGCTCTGCAGAAGCAGTACACAACCATATACCGACTGGCCCTAAATCCATTGACCCAAATTCTCCACCTATATATAATAACCCTAAACACATCGAACTATTATGAAGAAACTACTCTTGTATCTATTCCTCCTCATTCCGGCAGCAGCCCTGTCGGAAAGTGACGGCCCACGCCTCATCGTGTGGCAGAAATCAGGCGAGAAAGTGTTCTACGACCTTGCAGACGCTCCCATCACCACGTTTCAGGGCGACCTGTTGGTAATCCAGACCAACAAGACCACCTTCTCATATCAGCGCAGCAACGTGTTGCGTTACACCTACGACCGCCTCGGGACAACGGGCATAACGCTGCAGCCCGGCGACCGCGAGGTGGAGATGAACCGTGAGGGCGACGCTGTAGTGTTTCGCGGACTGAAGGCCGGTGCCATTGTCAGCGTCTATGGCACGAACGGCACACTCGTAGCGGAGCACACGGCTGACGGCACTGGCGCTATGACGGTGTCGGTAAAGGACCAGCCGAGCGGCGTATATATAATAAGGACTGGAAGTGAAACCATTAAACTGATTAAGCCATGAGAAAGTATCATAAATCCCCCATTTCATCGCATCACAGCTGGCTGCGCTCCATCGTGCTGCTATGCGTGATGATTATATCGGCATCCCTTGCCTCCACCGCGTCTGCACAGGGCATGGAGAACTCAGAAGCATTCTATATCTACCAGAATGACGGCCACTTTGACGGCTTCTTCTACGATGAGGTGAAGCAGATAAACTATTCGCGCACCGACACACTGGGCGTAGAACACGACCACTACGTGAGTCAGGAGATAGTAACGAACGACTCTACATATCGCATAATGCTCACGGCAATTGACTCTGTAAGTTTCGTGCAGCCAGAGATTAAGTTTGCCAAAGGCGTGCGTTTCATGCAGGACGAGGGGCTGATGGCATATTTCCAGTCCTATTCATACAACGAGTCCCAAGGGCATATCCTTGTATTCAACGGAAGCATGCCGCTGTCGCTGCAGCCTAAGACGGGCGATGTGCTGACATGCCGTGATGTGGAAGGACATGACGGAATGTTCGTGGGAAAGGTCACCTCCGTGACAACCTCGGGCGGTAACATTGTGGTCTATGCTGACTATGTGGATAATTACACCGATGTCTTCGAGCAGTTCATCACCGTGGAGCAGGTGAAGAATGAGAACACCCCGCTCGGTGCACACTCCTGGTCACGCACTGCCGGCATGAGCAAAGGGCTGAAGGTAGAGGGAAACATTGATGACTTCACACTGTTTAATTTCTCTACGAGTCTTGAAGGCAAGATTAACCTTACAAACAAAGTAAGCTTGGGATTTCAGGCCAGCATGGGCTTCGGCATGTTGTTAAAGGCAGCATACAATATCAGCCTAAAGAAATTCTATGTCAAGACTGAATTGAAAGAACAGATAGCAGCAGGGTTCAATGTGGCTCTTGACGGTGAGATTTATAATCCTCCCTCTTTGAGGGCTTTACCTGGTGTCGGCGCTCTGATAGACCGTTTCTCAAAGATACCGTTCCCTGCCAACTTCCCTGTGCTCTATGTTACCGTTATGCCAGAACCTTTCATGCGCGCCGAGGCACATTTGAAACTGAACTTCAGCACCGGAGTTGCCGTAAAATCTCTCACGCAATCATTTGAGATGAAGGACAAATATCCTTTCATTGACATAAAAATGGGGATGCTTCCCTACCCTGTAATACCACTAACGCTTGAACCCAGTGCCAATTGGAGCATCAGCGCACAGCTGAACGGCATGGTGCAGACTGGTATGAAATTCCCTGTTGAGGTAGGAGCGGAGGCTTGGATGAGAAAGTTCGTGGAACTGGAAGCATCAGCATCACTCTATGTCGGTCCGAAGATCAACGGAGAACTTAACCTTGAGTTGATTAATGCTATAACGGGCAAGGGCATGTATGAAAGCATGAAAGACAGCAAGGTGGACCTGACGCTGATGAGCTTTGACCAAGAATTATCTGGAAAAGGCAAATTCTGGGGCAAAGGGACAGAGCTGAAGAAAGTCTTTTCTTATGAGTATCTGAAATATCCGCTACAACTCTTCGCAAACATCTCTGATGCGAAATACGAAATCAAGGGAGAGATGCTGAATACTGTTACGGCTAAATTCAACACCTCTGGCGACGTGTTCCTGCCACAGACACTCGGGTTCGCACTCTATCAGAAGGAGAATGACAATGACAAGGACTACACGAAACTCTATCGCTATACCACAGAACCTACGATATACTTCCTAAACAATTTCAATAGCGTAGACCTGAAGATAGAGGATGTGGCGCCTGGTGAATACATGGTTCGCCCAATCGTAAAGACCATAGCGATAGGCGACATACCCGTATACTCAGAGCAACAGCTGATTACCATCGTTAAGCAAGACATTGAACTGAAGCCCTCGGAAATAACAGCAGAAGAGGATGGCGGCGAATTTGACATAGAGATACTGAACAGTATCTTGGGCGATTTCACTGCCGTGACCTATAATGACTGGGTAGAGGCAACAATACAAAACGACAACTCCTCCGTAGGCTCGACCTCAAAGAAGCTCCACGTGACGGTAAAAGCCAACGATGAAGAGAAATACCGTACCACAACCATAGCGGTACGTCAGGTCATCGGCACCAACTTTGTGGAGAAGGTTCTCACTGTAAATCAGTATGGTGGCATAGAACTTAGCAAGTCAAAAATAAGCTTCACAGAAGATGGCGGTACCGAATCCATGGAGGTTCGCACATCCATGAGGCCTATCAACGTCAATCTAAACGGTGCTGACTGGCTTAGCTACGAGATTAATGGCACTAATATCACATTTACTGCTATCGCCAACACTGGTGAGGCACGCACTGCTACAGTGACCATCAGCGCCTGGAACAGCAAGACTCAGGGTATAACCACCAAGACCATCACCATCGTTCAGGATGCTAAGAAGGAAGATCCAAATGTACCTCATGTAGCACCAGCGACGCTCACCTTCGGGCCTGAGGGTGGCAAGAAAACCGTACAGGCATACGTCGGCAGCCAGTACAACCGTGTGGGCTACGCCATCCAAAACGATGCAAAGGGCTGGGTGACAAAGGTGGATAACTGGAGTGACTACTCACTGGATATCTATGTCAGTCCTAATGTCACAGGTTCTGAGCGCAAGGGTACCGTCACCGTCTATATGGCCAAATTCGATGGTGACGCTCCTGCACCGGGTACTAAGACCGAGGCTTTCCCTGTTACCATAATACAGAAGTCTGCTGCGGTACAGTTTGGAGAGGTAGCGCTGAAGTCTCTTTCATCGTTCACGTTGAATGTATCGGCCTTGATGCAGAACACTAAGACCGGCGCAAGCAGCGTGAAAGAGTATAGCGAGACGTTCTCAGCTGCCAATGCCACCATTACTCCAAACGGCAAAACTATCCACGTAGTGGCAACGAACAACTACAAGTCCGGCTATGACTCATATCAGAATGTAGTATCGTTTGACCTCACTGCAGCATCTGGAACTCTCGCCAGCTGTAAGGTTGAGAACCTGGAGTTCCGTCGCATATACGAAGATACGTACATAGACTTCACACAGCCTGGCATCTACGGCAAGGGTGATGACATACAGATAGCCTTGACGAATGTGCCATTCCAGAGAAGCCTGACCACGTACGTATCAGGTCAACCGTCGAACTTCGTCTTTGACGGCGATGCTAAGAGAGGTGTAAACTTCAAGAGTCTTACTCACAAGAAGGTGAACTACACTGAGGAACAGCCTACAGAAAACTACGTACTTGTGAATAGCAATGAGAACAGTGCCACCCTCACGATAAACGCCGTTGCTGAGGGCGAGTTGCCATAAACTCAACATTGACCAAAACATCAACGATATTCCCGCTGGCATTGCCGGCGGGAACATCTCTTTATCACAACGTGACTTACCACGAATTAGGCTATAAATTAGACGATAACCTTTGAACTAAAACTTACTAAGATGAAGAAACTATTACTATTTCTACTGTATGTGCTTCCGTTAGCCTTGGCGCCGAGCGAAACCAACGGCAAGAATGCACTTATCGTATTGACCAAGGACAATGTGACACATCAGTTCGTTCTGGCCCAGGACAAGCCTAACGTCACATTTGAAGGTACATCCCTGAAGGTGACATGTGAAAATGCATCGGCAACAGCTATGTTTGCATTGTCAGACGTTGTGCGCTTCTACTATAAGGACAGCGACCCGTCGGGGATAGACGAACTCAACTCAGGTGATGACACCGGCCTGAACTATGTCGGCGGCACGCTGGTAATCAGTCAGGTGAAAGCCGGTGAAACCGTAGGTATCTACACTACCGACGGACGTCAACTGCAGAAGTTTGACGCGAAACGCTCAGGCACCTATAGGCTGAACCTCTCTTCCCTGCCCACAGGAGTCTATGTTGTTAAAACCGGGACACTAACCTATAAAATCACGAAGCAATGAGACACGCCACATTATATATACTTGCCCTGCTGCTGGCAATCGTCGGCACCGTGCAGCCCGCACAGGCCATGAGGACGCAGGATGCACTCTACATATTCCGCAATGACGGTCAGTTCCACTTCTTCTATTATGGTGACATTGACCAGATCACGTACTCAAAGACCGACACACTCGGCGTGGAGCAGAAGGACTACGTGGTGCAGGAGGTGTGGGCTCTCGACTCTGTGTTCCGCATTCCAATCTCTGCTATCGACTCCGTAGCCTTTGTTACGCCGGAGGACAAGGTGAAGGACGATGTGTTCTTCCCTGATAAATCGATTACTGACTATATCGTGGCCAGTGACTCCGTATGGTGGATAGTGCTGGCTCCCAATACTCCGCAGTCGCTCATACCAAACGTAGGCGACAAGTTTCTCATTGAGCAGACGTGCGATCTTCTCCCTGACGGTTTCGGCGGCAGGGTGGTAGGCCGCGAGCTGAACGATGACGGATACTTGATAGTGACTGAGCCGATAAGCCCTATGGAGATATATGACCGGCTGGTGATAAAGGCCGCTGTAGCTCCGTCGAGCCAAACCAGCGCGGCGAAAGGCATGTCGCCCAACGGCATCCTTGACGGATGGACAATAGACGTACCGGAAGAAACATGGGACATACCGTCATTCACTGGAACTGTGCCTCTATCCCATTCATGGAGTCTTTCTAAATCCGGCTCACCCGTCAGCGTATCCTTTGACGTGACTGGCTCCTATTCGGCATCGCTTGACCCGAAGCTGACGTACAGGGGATGTATATTCTTAGATGCCGAATATGGTCTGAAGGCCGATATACACTCTACATGTGAAATGGAGGAAGTGACCGAACTATCACTCTCCGGCACTCTCAGCGGACGATGGGAGATAGGATTTCCGAAACGCGGTAACAAGGAAAGCCCGAAGACCGACACGAAAACCACAGGAGAGAAAGACAATGCGAAAGGACTCAAATTCGAGATCGGTGCCGGAATGTACTTGGAAGGTTCTATATCGGGCTTTAAGGTTGCTCTGACTAACACGAAGGAATCAACCACCTATGCCTTTACAGTCGTAGAGCATAAGAATCCCTTGGAGATGCTTAACCCTATAACATTCACCGCACCAGAGTACTACTACAGGTACAATACTCACATCACTAAGGATGAAACGGAACCGTCTTTCGAATCTCCAATACTCAGCACTGACTTCCCCTTGCAGACAAGCATCGGCGCAGGTATATATTTCAAGGCAGAGACGATGCTCAGGCTACCATTGGAGAAAGCTCAGAAATGGCTACCGTCACGCGTAATGAAGTTCCTCACGAAGTATAAGGACGAGGTGAAGGAGAACGAGGTGAAGAAGGATACGACAAGCTTCGGATTCAACTTTGGTGCCGACCTCGGCGCAAAAGTTGATCTGAAAGCACCGTGGGGACTGCTATTCCAAGACTATGAGCTGCAGGAGTCACAGCCATACTATAAGTCACTGAACGATAATACTGAAGTCAGTGTTGCAGGCTACGTGAAGGGAGCTATGGAAATCAGCCTCGGCCCGTGGAAGATTGGACCTTCAGAAGATGTCACGGCACCTATAGATAAGCGCTATCTTGTGCCGAACATCACAGGTATTAATGTAAAATATGACGATGAAGGGGAACACAGACCCTACCGAATAAAGTTCTCTGCACCTATCAGCAGAGATGTGATAACGGGTGTCAACGTAGGTTTCGCTGTGCTGGACGAGGACAAGAAGGTTGTCAGCGAACACGCGGATTACGGATGGTTCAGCGAGAAAATCATGGAATCCGGTGTAAGCCACTTCAATAAAGGCCTGTACCACATGGTGCTCACCGACATCGACCCCGCCAAGGATGAGGAAAGGAAACTGACCGCATACCCAATGGTGGTACTCTCAACCGGCAGGAAGTTGCTGGTTGACCAAGAGAAACAGTTCACCATTATGCCTGCACGGTTCGACATATCCGCACGAAACGTCTTCGTAGGCGAGAAACGGGGATATGACGCACACGGCGACTACATATTATCACAGGAGGTTACCGTTGTCCCCAACATGCAGAATGTGGTCATCAAGTCAGAGGCTGACTGGCTTGACGAGCCGTCGTGGCTGCAGCATCTCAACCAGCTTTCGCTGTATTGGGATGACCTGCCCAAGGATACTATGAACCGCAGGGGCGTGATACGACTATATGGAATGTCAACCAGCGGGAAGGACACGCTTGCTGTGGACAGTATCGTTGTGATGCAGGGCAGGCCGACATTGGTGCTGAAGCCGGACACGCTGAAGTTCGGAATCAATGGAGGAGTCCAGTCATTCAGAATAGAGGAGACGAACCTGACAGACCTCACAGCATACCCAGCACCCGGGGCATCATTCTTTGAAGTGACGATGAACAAGGACAATACCGTCACGGTCAAGGTGCAGCCCAACGCTGATGTGGATGACAGAGATGCCGCGGTATGGGTAGAAGGAAAGTTCTTTGAAGGAATAACACACAAAGAATACATCATTGTGAGTCAGGTAAGCGGCGAGGCTTCCGTGTCACCGTCTGCACTCAACTTTGATGCAGAAGGAGGCACGAAGCAAGTAAAGATTGACTTTGGTGACTATCCATTCTACGGAGTGTATGTGGATGAAGAGTGCGCAGGATGGGTCAGCGCTGACAAAGAAGCTGACGGCGCGGTGAAGATTACCGCCACCGCCAGTGTAATGACCGACCAACGCGAGGGAACTGTATATTGCTGGGTAAGCAATGTAAGTAATCCCAGTGAGTCTGAGATGAAGAAGCTGCCCGTCACGGTGACACAGAGCCCGGGCGCAGGCCTGCAGCCCATAACACCGGACGGAGACAAGTCACCATTCGAGATGATATCATTCTTGACCAAACGCAAAGCTCAAGGCGTAACAACCGGTCAATCTTCTTCACCATCTTCAGGTGACGACGAAGAAGAAGAGTACATCGACTCTAACTCCACCTTCTACTTCACCCCCGGCAATAGCCAGTTCAAGTTGACACAAGGTAATACGGCAGACCACTATGAGTGCAAGGGATATATGGAGTCAAACGGCCTACAGCCCTCAAAGATATTGGCAACACTGACCTTTGACATCGAGAAAGCCACCGGCATGGTGAAGAACCTGCAATATACAGCCAACTCTGAGGTACAGATGAACTTCTCTATGTGGGGAGCAACGGCCCATTCTACCATTTACACCACATCAATGGTTCAGCTCGGCGACTTCCCGCTTGAGGTCAATGGCAACACTGACAAGAGCGGTAAGTGGAGTGTCAGCGACGGTCTCTATTTCAACACATACAGCATAGAGCAAGACACAAAGGCGTATTACACCATTGACAACGAACTGGGACATCAGCTATATCCTGACGGCATTGATCCAATCAGTTATCACACGTCTTACATTCCTATAGGAGATGCCGGCGACTATGCAGAGCTCATAGTCAACTATAAGCCCGGTTATGTCGGACCGACTGTCTTGGAATGGCCGAGCGATGAAGTGATGCAGAGCCTCAAGACTGCAGGCCTGAATGTCTATGACGGTTCTACACCGCCTGCCATCACCGGAGCATACTCCATATCGCCACTCAGCATAGTATCTGACCCGACAGGCGAGGCAGGCGAAGGAATGTCGGAATACGGGCTGGACGGATTTGTGCTGAAGTTCGACACACAGGCCGACGGTAAGGTGATGATGCAGTACTATCCCACCATAGGCGGAGTAGCCGTTGAGGCAGAAGATCCGATGCAGGCACTCGTAACAGGCAGCGGCAATAAGTTCAGCGCATGCATCCCAGACGCATACGGCAGAGCTGTGATTATCTCCGGCGAGATGCAGGACGGTGTAATCTATGACCTGCAATATGCATCCTGCGACATGAAAAAGGCTGGTGAGCATGTCATCCTGAAGGATGCTGACGGTAGCAGTTCACAGACATCATGGTCGCCGGGCTCAGGACTGGATTAGCAAGTGAAAAGTGAAGAGTGAAAAGTGAAGAGTGAAAAGTGAAGAATTATTAGGTGAAGAGTGAAAAGTGAAGAGTATAAAGTGAAAAGTGAGACAAAAGCACAACGCGTCAGCTTAATTCTTCACTCTTCACTCTTCACTTTTCACTTCCTTCTCTTGCGTATCTCAAAGCTTAATCGTAACTTTGCAGCACACAAACAGGAGGCGACGTGTCTCACGTCGCGACAATCTGCCGGACTGCGACGTGAGACACATCGCCTCCTATGCAAAGCAGCGAAATCACAGTTTAGTTATATCAGTCAGCGTTAGGAAATGAATAAATTCTTCACTCTTCACTTTTCATTCTTCACTCTTCACTTTTCACTCTTCACTCTCCTTCTTGCATGGGCTGGCACAGCATCAGCGCAGGACGAGGAGATCATGGCACGCGTGAAAGAGTATTACGCCAAGGTGCCGCAGGAGAAGATATACGTACACACCGACAAGGCGTGCTATGCCTCAGGCGATACTATATGGTACAGAGCCCATCTGGTGGATGCTGCCACCAACAAGCCCGTCAGCCGGTCACGGTTCGTCAACATTGAGCTCTATGACCGCAGCGCAGACAGTCTCGTGGACCGTCAGATAGTGAAATGTGACTCTGACGGGGTGTTCGCCAACGCCCTCCTGCTACCCAAAAGGCTAAGCAGCGGGCTATACACGCTTGTGGCATACACACAATGGATGCGTAATTTCGGTGCCGAAGGTTTCTTCTACAAACCGCTACTCATATTGGGTAATGAGCCACTACGCGCCCCTCATCCCTCTTCCACCACCTCTCCCTCAGCCCATTCCCTCGTTACCCGCGATGGAATCGCGGGGGCCTCCCCCACCCTGAACGCCTATCAGCGGGGCAATTACATCTACATCCCCACCCTGGCAGGGAGCACAGAGGACGACCTTATCGTGGCCTACGGCAGCGGACATATAATGACATTCACCCCGCAGCAGGGCAAGGTGAACCGCTTAGATGCCAGCAAGTTCGGCGGCGGCAGCATCCACATAGCGCTGGTGAAGGCAGACTCGCTGACGGTCATCGCCGAGCAATCCCTGCTGCTGAAGGACACCGACCTACCGACGGTGCACATCAGCGGCACGGCAACGACAGAGGCCAAGAGCCCCATGACGGTAGATATCAGCATGACAAATGCCGACGGAAGCCCGCTCAAGGCTATCTGCTCGGTCTCCGTCACCGACTATAACGTGGTAAAGCCCGACACCTTACAGCCCGACATAAAGGCATATCTGCGTCAGACATCAGAGAGGGCACTGTCGGGGCCTGTGCTCCAGGATATGCTGACAGGCAATTATCCCGCCATACAATATGGTTTTCAGACCAACCAGACCATTACGGGCAGCATCCGGGGCACGTGGCGCAAGCACCTGAAGAACCCGAAACTGCTGTTTGTCAACACACGCCTGGGGCAACAGTATGAGTTTGAGCTGGGTGACAGCAGCCGCTTCTCTGTCATCGTAGATAATCCGGAGAACAGCACCTTCGTACTGCAAGGGGCGCGCAAAAACGGTAACACTTCGTTCGTGGAGCTTAACATTGACCCGCAGACGTTCCCCCTGCCACACCTGCCACAGCCCTCCAAGCGGGTGATGGGGCTGAGGGAGGCAAATACATTCGCTGCCCAAGCATTCAGCCAGCAGAAGTATTCCAGCGCCGGCACAATCGAACTGCCTGAGGTTGTCAAGAATTCTGCAAAGAAGAAGACGATGAACTACTCTGGAATGGAGGCTGCGCGTAGCCTGAATGATGGCGACAGCCGCATAGAACATGCCGTATCCATGCGTGCATTGCTCCATCCATTGGGCATATATACAGAAACTATAGACGGTGAAGAACACTTCCGCTACTGGCAGGTAGGCAAATGCTACGTTGACAACTATCATGAGACAGACCACCAGTATGTGCTTAACATACAGCCTACCGACGTGAAATCAATAGAATACTTCACTCCTAACGACCCGCGAAACACCCTCTTTGGCGTCAGGGCAGACGAACGCGGGCGTATCCCCGGCGTGCTGTTCATCTTCCTGAAAGACGGCTCTGAGTACCTGCGCAAATCCACGCAAAAAGACGTTCTCTCTATTGCAAAGGTGCAGCAACTGGGCTACCGCTATCCACGGGAGTTCTATTCACCGCAGTATCCCGATGCCGACAAGACGCAATACACCCGTCCTGACCACCGCACCACCCTCTACTGGAACCCGAAGGTGGCTACCGACGAGGCTGGCCACGCCTCAGTCACGTTCTATTCTTCCGACGTGTCAAAGCAGTATCTCGTCACCATTGAGGGCGTAGCAGCCGACGGCACGATAATAAGTCAGCAGAAAGTGATAAGCCCCCCTCCAACTCCCCCCTTGGGTGGAGGGTTCTGAACCACGAATTACACGAATTACACGAAAACTGTTCCTTGGATTTTTCACTTGGATTTTTTCATGTACGATGTCCACCTATAGCCTCCCAAACTGGGGGGCTATCAAAGGGGAGGGGCTAATTTTGCATTATGCATTATTAATTTTGAATTAAAACTCAGCTATGCAGGTCCAGGGCGAAACGTGTGCCCTTGGAGAATTGCGGATCAATATCGAGGTTTCCGTTCATCAGTATCGCCATCTGCCTGCAAATGGGCAGACCCAGTCCGTCGCCCTTCGTGAGGTCCTGTATGGCACGGAACGGCTTGAACACCTCTGCCCGCTGCTCCTCAGGAATAACGTCACCGGTATTTGAAACGAGGAACTGATGCGAGTGTGCACCGCGCTTCTTGTACTCCAGCCAGATGGTTCCGCCCTCGGGAGTGTATTCGGCGGCATTCTGCAGCAGGTGTGAAAGGATGTGGGACACGTATTCGCGATTGAGCGGAGCGGTCATCTTGGGTGCATTGACATTGAGAGTCACGCCGCCTTTCACCTTATTGCGTATCTCGTCCATCAGCCCTTCGCAGAAGGACGGTATAGGTGTGTCCTCCACTTCCACTTTCTTTCCGGCCTGGCTCTCCAGGTCTGAGAGCGTCTGAATATGCTCCGTAAAGTCCTTCAGAGCCTTCACCTCGGGTTTGCCGGTGTCCAGTTTGCTGATGGCCGGTGCCATCTGTGCCGAGATATTGCTGATGAACTGCGCCTTCTGGGCATTGTTTTCATTTATCGCATCGATTGTCTTCTTCTGCCTGCGTGAGAGGAGAATATACCTCATCAGCACAAGGATGCAGGCTACGAGTGCCGTGGCCAATACTGCAGCCAGTGTGCTGAGTCCCATTATTAACGCCATGCGGGCCGAGAGGGAGCTGTCTTTCTCGGCTATGGAGGCCTCATTCTCTGCTATCTGTTTCTTCAGCGCAGCCTGGGCGTCGGCTGCTTTCATTGCGTTCGTAGAGTCCTTCCACGCTATATAGCTGCTGTATGACTGTGCCACCATGCCGGCGTTGTTGCTGCGGCGTCCGTTGGCGATGAGGGTCTTATAGACCTCCTCCACCTTGTCATACTCCTTCTGTGCGGTGAGTTTTGCCGCCATCTCCTTGAAGACGGCGTTTCCCTTCTCGTTTTGTCCGAAGGTATAGTAGTATATGGCCTTATTGTAGAGCAGGTCATTCTTCAAAGCCTCATCACCGGACGTGCGTGCCTCGGCATCCATGATGTTCAGCTGGTCCAGCGCACTGGCCCCTTTCCTCAGCCTGACATACATGTTCATACGCTCCTTGGTGGTCTGATAGCTCAGTGCGGCCTTGTCGCTGTTGCTGATTTTCTGCGTCCTGATCTGCTGGTCTATATTGCGCAACAGGTCAAACGCCTCTTTGTAGGCATTCTCCTTATAGTAGAGTTCCGTTGCCTTGACGCCACACTGTACCGCTGACTTCATGTCGCCCTTGCCGACGTAATCCTCGTATGCCATCATATAGTATGAGCGTGCACTGGCCTTGTGTCCCGCAGTCAGTTCTGTTTTTGCCTTCTGATGGAGGCTGCTGATATCTGTACTGCTCTGAGATTGAGTCTGTGGCTGAGCCGCAAGAGCTGCCGCAAAGGCGACAGCGATAATCAAGTTTGTTAACCTTAACATAATTGTGTATTTTTGCTTTTGTGCATGCAAAAGTAGGAAAAATCTTTGACACGTACAAAAAAAAGTCTTCTTTTCTTGAAAATATCATTACCTTTGCACTCGCATTTCTTAGTACAGCGGAATATACTTGCCCCCTATCAGGAAAAGCCAATGGCCATACAACTGACATACAGACGAACGAACAGGCTGTCGATGCGTATCGTGAAAAATGGCGATGTCCACGTATCGGCACCTGTCGGTATGCCCAAAAGCGAGATAGAGGCATTCATAATCAGGCACGAAGACTGGATACTCAAAGCCCGGAAGAAGACGGCAGAGCGACAAGCACAACGCGCAGCATTCTATAATCAGCTGCCGCTGACCACAAAGGCACAGAAGGCAGAGGCGGCGGAGAGACTGCAGGCGATGATAGAGCCGTTGGTGGAGAAATACGCGAGGGTCATGGGAGTGAGGCCGTCAGCCATTCGTTACAGGCCTATGGTGTCACGATGGGGCGTATGCAACATCAAGAACCGCAGCATCTGCTACTCAACATATCTGCTCCTCTTGCCCGACTGGTGCGTAGAGCATGTGGTGGTGCATGAGCTGTGTCATCTGTTGGAGCCCAGCCATAACGCGCGTTTCCACAAACTAATGGACAAATACTATCCACTGTGGAGAGAAGCTAAGAGAGAAACAAGAAATCACACATCATAACCATGAAAAGAATAGAGGTAGTAGCAGCAATCATTCGCAAAGACGGCAAAATCTTCGCCACGCAACGCGGGTATGGCGAATGGCAAGACTGGTGGGAGTTTCCTGGCGGTAAGATAGAAGCCGGTGAAACGCCCGAAGAGGCTTTGCGACGTGAGATACGCGAAGAACTCTCAACAGAGATTGGCATCGACAGGTTCCTCTGCACCGTAGAGTATGACTATCCCGCCTTCCATCTCACTATGCACTGCTACCTCTGCTCGCTTCTGTCAGACACCATACACCTCAACGAACACGAAGCCACAAAATGGCTCACAAAGAAACAGCTCAACACCGTAAAATGGCTCCCAGCCGACAAGGCGATACTGGAGAAAGAACTCTATAACTGATAATCCAACTCGGTTTGTGATGTCAGGTTGAATCTGCAATTTGTTTTTTGTACGATCCGATGCCATCTAAAAGGGCATTTCCCACAAAAATTCATAAAAAAAGAGCCACAAAACGGCAAATAGTTTACATAACCGAAGGTTATTCGTGAGAAATTGTGTAATTTTGTAGCCAAGAAAAGACATAATTTATAAAGACCATTATGGCTAAGAAGAAAGCTACTCAAAATGGGAACCTGAGGCTGTCACAATATGTGATAAGCTCTATGGGTATTTGTTCGGTCATAATAAGCAATATAACGCATTATTCCTAAACATTGAATAAATGATAACAAAGCAAGCATTAGGAAGTCTGCTCTTCGGAATGGCAGATATATTACGCGATAAAGTGGAGGACTATAAGTCTTACATTCTATCCCTTCTCTTCTATAAGCGTCTCTCCGATAATTACCAGTGGGAGATAGAGAATGGCAAGGAGAGATTTGTGAGTGATTATAGCCGTGAGCCTTCTGCAAAGGAAATGGAAGTCATTTCCAAGAAAATGCACGACTTTATCATTCCAAAAGGATGTTTCTGGGATGATGTGAGAAAGGCACCTATTGATAAAAAGAACGAAACACTTGATAAGGCTGTTGCCGCTATTGCAGACCAGAATGTGGATAAGAACGGGAAGTACATACTGAAAGGTATTATCAATACCGTCAGATGGAACGAACCTGCACCCGATGGATCTGGTGGAAAGAAACTTGATCCCGAAGTACTTTCCAATCTTATCAATTATTTAGGAGCTGTTGACCTAAGTAATAAAAACGTGACAGTGGATGTTCTGGGTGATGCTTATGAATATCTCATTAAGCGATTTGCTGATGAAAATAAAGGCGGAACGATGGCAGGTCAATTCTACACTCCACAGGAAGTTGTAGATATTATTGTCCGTTATTTGAAGCCACAGGAAGGAGAAACTGTTTATGATCCCACCTGCGGTTCTGGTGGTTTCTTACTCAATGCAGCGAAATACGTTCAATCCAATTCTTATGAGAAAAAGAACATACGATTGTTTGGACAAGAACTCGTGTGGAACACATGGGCTATTTGTAACATCAATATGATATTGCATGGTCTGGATGCGCGTATAGAACAAGGTGACACCATTCGTGACCCTAAATTCAAAGAAGAAGACAATCCGTTAGAGCTTCGCACTTTTGACAAGGTGATGGCTAACTTCCCTTTCTCTTTGGAAAACTGGGCCCAGAACGGCGAACCAAAGAAAGACAAAAAAGGAAAGGCTGTCAACAAAAAAGACGGTACACCGCAACTGGAATACAAAAAAGGGTTTACTGATCCTTACAATCGTCTTATCTATGGTATTCCACCTTACAGCAATGGCGATTTTGCCTTCTTGCAGCATATTATTGCCTCATTGGATGATAAAGGAAAAGCCGGTGTCGTTTGCCCACAAGGCGTTTTGTTCCGTGGTCAGCCTGAAAAGACGGAGGAGGAAGACGGACAGAATCGTAAGGCCGATGTGGAGTATCTCATCCGTCGCGGCTTTTTGCAAGGCATTGATTTCAAAGAACATGTCAACATCATCGATGCCATTGTCGTCTTACCCAGCAATCTGTTCTACGGCACGACTATTCCCGGAGCAATCATCTTCTTTGACAAAAACAAGCCTGCAGATAGAAAGAATAAGGTATTGATGGTCTATGCTGCCAAGAAGGGCTGGTATCGCGAAGATGCTAACATGAGCGTATTGGAACCACAGGACGTGCTCCGTATTTCTACGATGTTGGAGAGTTGGGGTAATATTGACAAGGCGAGGACATGGATAAACAACCGCAAGTTTCAATTGAACCATCAAATTGACATAGACCTTGAATACGTCATTTCCGAAATAGAAAAAGATGCGGCCGAGGACATTGCCATCAAGACCGATAAACTGAACAAGGCAAAACAGGCCGTCCAAGACAAGAAGGAAAAAGGCAAGAAACCTACGAAGGGAGAACTCAAGACATTGGATACTACTCAAAAAGCTTTAGATAAATTGTTGGCAGACAAGGCTGCAAAGATTACTACTGCCCAAGATAAAGCTGCCAAGCAACGTCAGGCAATTGTTGATGTGGAAACTGAACTCTTGCAGATGTTTGCCGACCCTGAGTTGCGTAAGCGCTATTTCGCCATCGTCGATATGGACGACATCGAGGAAAATGAGTTCAATCTCAATATTCCCCGCTATGTGGACACCTTCGAGCCAGAAGAACAGATTGACCTACAACAGGCCATCCGCGATTTCCAAGAGGCCATCAACACCGAGTCGGAAACGATGAAGTCGCTGAACGAACTATTAAACACCCTGCAACTGAACAGCCATGATTGATATAAAAGATCTGCAACAACAACCCGAAGGCCAACTCTTCGACCGAAAGAGTTTTCGCATTGACGCCAAGGCGCTGGGCGTTATACTGGTAGCCTTTGCCAATGCTGACGGAGGCGATGTGGCCATTGGCATAGAAGACGATGGACGCATCACAGGTGTCAATGGTAACGAAGAGCATCTGAATGAACTGCTTCGTGCGCCGTTTGACTTCTGTATGCCGTCGGTTCCTGTTGAAGTAAGTTTCGTTGACTGCATTGATGTTGACGGACATGCCAATCGTGTTCTGCTGATGCATGTGGCGCCGAGTATGCGAGTCCATGCCAACCAGGCCGATGATGCCTTCTATCGTGTTGGCGACAAGTCGAAGAAACTGAACTTTGAGATGCGTATGCAGCTGTTTTACGCCAAAGGCGGTCGATACTATGAGGATGAACCCGTCTATGGTGCCACCATTGATGACATTGATCTCGACTTCGTGACACAATACTGTCACAGAATAGGCTATGCCAAAGATGCTGCCACTTATCTGCGATCCAACAAAGGCTATATCACTACTGTCAATGGTGTGGAAAAGGTCTCTGGTGCTGCCATCCTGCTTTTTGGCAAAGATCCACAGAAGTTCTTCCAGCGGGCTCGCATCCGTATTGTCCGCTATTTGGGCGATGAAGAGCGTTTCGGTCGTGAAATGAATGTAGTGAAAGATGTTTCCTTCGAAGGGCGCATTGTGGAGATGACACAAAAGACCATCGCCTTCGTTGACACTCAAATCAAGGAATACACCTTCTTGGGCGACGATGCCCATTTCGTCACCATTCCTCAATATCCTCCTTTTTGCTGGACGGAGTTGATAGTGAATGCTGTTGCCCATCGTGACTACAGCATCTTAGGTACTGACATCATGGTGAAAATCTTCGACCATCACTACGTCGTAGAAAGCCCAGGCATACTGCCTGGTATGGTGCGCATTGACAATATCCGGCAGATGCACTTCTCGCGTAATCCAAAGATAGCAGAATTTATGCGTGAATACAAACTCGTCAAGGAGTTTGGCGAGGGAGTTGATCGTATGTTCCGCGAAATGGCCGAGGCAGGCAACCCCGTTCCAGAGTACAAGCAAGTAGAATTCATGGTCAAAGTGAAACTTACCTCGGCATTAAGAGATGAGGATGAAACTACCGAGAAAACAGGGGAGGAAAGTACACTGAAAAGTACACAGAAAAATGCCCAGAAAAGAGAAAAATGGCCAGAAAAATGGCCAGAAAAATGGCCAGAAAATGCCCAGAAAATATTAGATGTTCTATCCTCTGATAAATCTACAACTATTGCAAGATTGGAGGAAGAACTAAATTTAGGGCATACCACTCTCAAGAAGATTTTGCGAGAAATGCAGAATGAAAATATCATCCGTCGTGTCGGCCCAGACAAAGGCGGTCATTGGGAAGTCATTGAGCAAAATGAGAAAGGAGGGGAATGATGGAAGATCCTAGATATTCTAAAATAGGTAAGGTTTATAATGGCTTTGGTACTTTCCAATTGAAATCTGTATTGATTAAGAATGATGCAGGGGATTGGGGAACTGAACCAAATGAAAATGCTGTTGGCATAATTCGAAGTACAAACTTTAATAACAACGGAAAACTGGATTTGTCTGATATCGCCTATCGCACCTTGTCTCCTCAAAAATTTGAAGACAAAAAACTTTCTTCTTCAGATATTCTAATTGAAAGAAGTGGTGGAAGCGACACACAACCGGTTGGCCGTATTGGCTATATTACGGACGACATGACTGACAAAAAACTGTCTTTTGCAAACTTTATCCAAAGGATATCATTGGACGAAACCGTAGATGCAAAGTTTGTATATTATTGTCTCCAACAGATGTATGAGATGGGCATTACTGCAAGTATGCAATTTCAGACAACAGGAATTCGAAATCTAGATTGGAAATTCTATCTAAAAACGTATTTACCAAAACCAACAAAAGAGGAACAAACGGCAATTGCCAATATTCTCTCAATGGTAGATGAAGCTATAGCCTCGGTTCTAAATAGCATTGCTGCTGCAGAACGACTGAAAAAGAGCCTCATGCAAAACCTTCTTACAGGCAAGATGAAGCCTGATGGCACTTTCCGCACACCCGAAGAATTCTATATTGACAAGAAGTTTGGCAAAGTTCCTATTGGATGGGAAGTAAAAAGAGTTGATGCACTTTTTGATTTTTATCCAACCGCATCATATTCTCGTTCCATGTT